>Ga0114957_1001649_pt1 | contig 23570 bp, 17 predicted proteins | sample BantaG_FD_87175 | JGI IMG/M metagenome (GOLD analysis project Ga0114957, IMG submission 87175) | Marine algal microbial communities from Bantry Bay, Ireland - BantryBay_4 metaG | ecosystem: Host-associated > Algae > Red algae > Unclassified | place: Bantry Bay, Ireland | collected 2014-11-21 | reverse complement strand
TGCTCGAGATTATGAAGGGGAAGTTCAAGTCTTATTATTAAAAAGAAATAAAACGCTTGCATTTGCGGCTGGATTATGGGTTTTCCCTGGCGGGAAAATAGAAACTTATGAATTGGAACAAGGTGAAACGGAATTAGCTGCTGCAAAATTAGCAGCCGTACGTGAGACAAAAGAAGAGTCTGATTTAGATATTAATCTAGATCAACTTATCTTTTTTCGTCATTGGACAACTCCAGTTATTGAACCTCGAAGATATGCGACTTGGTTTTTCTTTGGAGGTGTAAATAATGTCGATTCAGAAGTAACGATTGATGATAGCGAAATAAAAAAACATCTTTGGATTAATCCACAGAAAGCACTTGATCAACTAACTAATGGTGAATTACCTATGATGCCGCCCACACTAATGAGTTTGCAATTAATTAGTAAATGTAAAACAGTAAAGGAAGTGGAAAAATTTCTTCAGGAAGTAGAACCTGTTTATATACTTCCTGTTTTGCAATTAAAGGATGGGAAAATGCATTGTATTTATAAAGGTGATGCGGGTTATGATACGGTAGATCCAACACAAGAAGGTGCGAGGCATCGTTTAGTCTTAGATATGAAAAAAGGGGAATTCGTTTTTGAATTTAAGGATTGTGTGGATATAATTCCAGTTAATGGCGGGATGCATGTATAATAGACTTAATTATGAATGAGTAATTTTGAATTTTGAATGAATCGAAAACCTTGTATTTCCTTAAGTTAAAAACTCCCCACACAAAATTTGATAGAATAATTTCTAATGTTATTTTTAATTAAAATGAAATGCCAATCGAACCTATTCAAATAGAACTTTCCTTGGGAATTATGTTTCCATCCGTCAACTGTTTTCTTATACCAGGAGAGGAATTGACGTTGATTGATTGTGGTTTCCATTCAAAAGAAAATTGGAAAAGACTTCAAGATCGACTTGAGGAACATGGATATAAGGTAAAAGATATTGAACAAGTTATTATCACTCATGAGCATCGGGATCATATTGGTTTGCTACCAGAAATTATAGCAAATTCAAATGCAATAATCCGAATTCCGAAATCTATTGAAAAATGGATTGTTCAGCCTGAACAAATGAAAACTCAATTAGGAACATTTAATAAAAAATTGTTTGGCTCGCTTGGTTTTCCTGAAAAAGTATTGGATCAAGTTTTCCAATTTATTGACATCGTAGAATTAGGAAAAAAGATTGAACCAACAGATCGACTTCATTTTTTTAAAGAAGGAGATTACCTTAGATTCGGAAACACGGATTGGGAAGTTTTAAATACACCTGGACACAGCCCTACACAATATGTTTTTTTGCAAAAAGAGCAAAGAAGAATATTTGGAAGTGATATGTTATTACCTATCGCCCCAATGCCAATCATAATGGAAGATGCTAACCGAAAAGGAGAACCTACCCGATCCTTAAATGCATTATTAAATTCATTTCAACGGCTCAAGCAATTTGATATTCAAACGGTTTACCCTGGGCATGGTCCAATTTTTTCAAATGCGAATGCGGTGATTGATAAACAATTATCACGAATTCAAATGCGTAAAGAAGAATGTTTTGAGGCGGTAAAAGAAGGTTATCTCACACCATATCAGATTAATAGGAAAATGTATCCTTATCAGAGTATTCCTCCTGATTTTAGTGGAATGTATATGGTGTTGGGATATATTGATTTGTTACAACAAGAAGGTCGCATTTCAAAATCAATAGATGAAAATGGGATTATTAATTTTAGCATAAAATAGAATAGTCATGAATTTTGAAGGAAAAAAAGTTTTAGTTACTGGTGCAGCTAGAGGATTAGGGAAAACAATCGCAGAAGAATTTGCAAATAGAGGTGCTCAGATTGCGCTTCACTATAATTCAAGTGTGCATGAGGCTAAGTACACTTTAGACGGGTTAACAGGAGCTGGACATTTCGCTATTCAAGCAAATATAAAAAGTCCAGAAGCTATCAAACAGCTTATTGAAAAAGTAGTACAACAATTTGGACAGATTGATATATTAATCAATAATGCAGCACTAATTGAATATCATCCCATTGCAGAAATAAATTATGAGCAATGGCAAGAGTCATGGAAAAATACGATTACCGTCAATTTATTGGCTGTTTCAAATATGTGTTATTGTGCAGCACAAGCAATGAAAAAGAGTGGGGGAGGCCGAATTGTAAATGTATCTTCTAGAGGTGCCTTTCGAGGAGAACCTGATATGCCTGCTTATGGAGCAAGTAAAGCAGGTTTAAATTCAATGAGCCAATCCTTGGCTCAAGCATTAGCTAAGTGGAATATTTTTATAGGAGTGGTTGCTCCTGGATTTATTGAAACAGATAGAGTCGCACCTATTTTAAATGGAGAAAGAGGTGATTCCATTAGAAATCAAAGTCCATTAGGAAGGGTTGCAAAAACTGAAGAAGTAGCAAGAGGAGTTTTATTTTTAGCATCTGAAGGAACTGAATTTATGACGGGAGCAATCTTAGATATAAATGGGGCATCCTATTTAAGAAGTTGAAATTTTGATTGTAAGATTGTGAGATTGAAAATTTTTACAATACATCGTAAATCAATTTAGGATTTAATTATTTGATTACAATCTTACAATTAGCGAAGCGTAACCATATAACCATATAACCATATAACCATATAACCATATAACCATATAACCATATAACCATATAACCATATAACCACATAACCATTCAATAAATTCTCTTTTAAAGAAAAAATCCCGAATTTTCTAAATCGAAAATTCGGGATAATTTATGTTCTATATTAATAGTTAGTTAAAATTAGAATTTAACAACTTTGTAGAAAGCTTTTTGATCACGTGAAGCATTACCAACACTTAATAAGTAGATTCCTTCTGCAAGTCCTGTCATATCTAATTCTAAAGAAGTAGCATTATCAGGAACATTGTAAGTTCTTACAATTTGACCAGTAGTAGAAACTAATTCTAAGATACTATTTGGAGCCATTTCAGCACCTAATCTTACGATAGATTTATCAACTACAGGGTTAGGAGTAACAGAAACAATAACTTCATTAGATTCGATTCTTACTGATACAATGTCAGAGTAAGTGTACTCACCGTCATAATCAACTTGCTTTAATCTGTAATATGTTTCTCCTGCAACAGCTGCATCATCCATAAAGTTATAGAAAGTAGTAACAGTTGTTGATCCAGTACCTTCTCTTTGTCCAACAAAATCAAATCGGATACCATCTAATGATCTTTCAACTTCGAAGTGACTATTGTCAGTTTCAGTTGCAGTAACCCAAGTTAATTCTACTTGCTTGTTGTTCTTAACTGTAGCTTTGAAGTCAACTAACTCTACAGGAAGAGGTGCTTGTGGACAAGGATCACAAGTTACGGTTACTCCATTAGCTTCAGGTCCAGTTTCTAAATTAGAAGACCCTGCTCCTGTACCATTTGTTACAAATGTGCTCCATCCACCTTGTGATTGATCGAACCAAATGTCTAAAGAATAAGTACCTGGACTTGTCTCAGGTATAGCTGTTCCATTCGCAAATGGCATTCCATTATTATTCTGTAAAACTCCATCTGGGTTGCTTAAAGTCCAACTTTCTCCAGGATTACTATTGATTAAAATATAATCGTGAACAAAAAATCCTGTATTACCTGGAATGGTATAATTTAAAGCATCACCACAGTTTCCACATGGATCAGTAACAGTTGAAATAAAAGGAGCAGTAATAGTTAGATTTCCAAATAAAGTAGTTGAACATCCATTTAATGTTACAGTTACGCTAATATCAAAGGAACCAGCAGAATTATAAGGAAATGAAGGATTTTGAGTAAATGTTTCAGGAACACCGTCTCCGTTTAAATCCCATGCGTATGTAGCACCTGGGCCAGCAAAAGGAGTAGAAAAATCAATCGTATTCCCTACGAAACTTGTTCCAGGGTTACCATTAAGAGAAGCATTTGGTATTTCATTTACATCTATTTCAACAGTACTAGCAGATTCTGCAGAGAATGCAGCATTTCCAGATCCAATTCTACGAGCACATCTTACGAAATAAGTAGTCGTATAAAGGATACCAGGTTGTAAATTTTCAGTATCAGAACCTGGAATAGATTGATAACCAGCACCTCCAGGAGTAGCAGCAGCATTTGTGGTAAACATCCATAAGTATTCTATATCTCCTGTTCCACCTCCAGATGCAGGAGCTGTACTTGTAATCATACTAGGAGCAGTACCAGCACATATCGTTTGGTCGCCTGAGATGTCTCCACCATTATCAGGATTTTGAGCAAAAATTGCTCCTGCAAATGCAAAAACAGAAAAGAAAAGTAAGACCGATTTTTTTATGTGGCTTACATTTAAATTGGGTACAACTTGTTTCATAATAATGTCTTTTGTTAATAGTTAGAAAATTATTTTAGTTCCAAAAATTGATGATTATAATATATACATACTAAACAATGATCTTTTTCATTAGATGAATAATGAAAAGAGACCAAAGCAATAGCAATAATCCATTGACGATATAAACCATTAGTCTATAATGGTTTAATAATTTAAAATTACGGTTTGTGGGAAAAATGATTACCTATGATGATAAGAATAAAATAAGGTAATCTCGGTTTTCTTAGATTAAGAATTAGAAAGTGTTATTGTTTGGGAAAAACATACTTCTAAATTAATTGAAATGTAAAACTAAAAAATGATTTTAATTTAAACAAAAAAACAAAAGGTTTTTTGTTATCTTTTTTTAAAAAAAAATTATGCTAGTTTATCATCTAAGAGGTAAGAGAAAGATTTTGAAGGTCTTTATATGTTTCATTATCTTCCTTTGTTGCAAAGAACCTTATTGTTTTGCACAATACCAAAAAGATTCGTTAAAATTATCTTCAGTATATCAGAATAAAGTCTTTTTGACTAAAAATGAACAACAATTACTCCCGATTGTAAATATTACAGATAATTTTGGTCTCTTTCTTCCCACTTCTTTACATAATGATTTTTTAAATTTTTCATATGAACTTGAACAATATAGTTCCTTTGATAAATACCCAATTTCTAATTGGGAAGAAAACGAGTTTAATTTTTGGTTAAAATCTAAAGATTTAATTATTCTTACGATTGATCAGAAATTAATTGAAAATAAAGATTTTCTTAACTGGTATCATTTTCAAAGCAAGAACAGCCCTGAAGTTTTTTCTAAAATCATTGCAGTCTTTTTGGAAATTAATCATGAATTTAAGTTCCCTACTTCTGTCAACGTTCAACAGGTAAGTATGTTCACAGCATCAATTGTAGCACAATCTATTTTTGGAGCCTTGCCATTTTATGATGAAAAAGGGGTAGCTCAAACAAAGGGAGATTTAAGATTAGGGAATGCGTTACCAGAAACCGTTCATATGGATGGCAATTTACTGAATGAGAAGATTGATTCCATTGCGAATGTTTCGATTGAAAAAGGAGCGTTTCCAGGAGTACAAATTTTAATAGCCAAGAATAGTAAAGTCATTTTTCATAAAGCATATGGATATCATACTTATGAAAAAACTAGAAAAGTTAAGCTAAATGATTTATATGATTTTGCATCGGTCTCAAAAGTTACCACCGCTTTGCCAGCTTTAATGAAATTACATGGTGAGGGTAAGTTTGATTTGGATAAACCTTTTAAAACTTATTTCCCCAAATTTAAAAAATCAAATAAAGCGAACCTCTCTTACCGAGAGATTTTAGCACACCAGTCAGGTTTAAGACCATGGATTCCTTATTGGAGAAATACGATTAAAGAAAATGGGAAATTTAAAAGGAGGACTTTTAAAAAGAAATATTCTCGTCGTTATAATGTGTCTATCACAGATCAGCTTTTTTTACATAAAAAATATAAAAAGAAAATTTATAAGGCGATATGTAATTCTGATGTTAATGAGGAAAAGAAATATAAATACTCTGGTCTTGCATTTTATTTGTTTCCAGAGATGGTAAGTGAATTAACTCAAACCAACTATGAAACCTATTTGAAATCTACTTTTTATAAGCCGTTGGGTGCAACAACCTTGACATATAATCCGCTTCGTTTTTTTCCAAAAGAAAGAATTATACCTACGGAACGAGATACTTTTTTTAGACAAGAACAGATTCATGGAACGGTTCATGATGAAGGTGCCATTATGATGGGGGGCGTTTCAGCTAATGCAGGATTATTTGGTACTGCTAATGATTTAGCAAAACTGATGCAGATGTACTTGAATGGTGGTACTTATGGAGGGAAAAGATTTATCGCTGAAGAAAGTATTCAGGAATTTACAAAGTATCAATACCCTGAAAATGAGAATAGAAGAGGTCTTGGATTTGATAAACCTTTATTGGAATACGACCCTGCCAAAAGTTCTGTTGCAAAAGATGCAAGTCCATCAAGTTATGGACACTCAGGATATACGGGGACATTTGTTTGGGTAGATCCAGAATATGACCTTATTTATATATTTTTTTCAAATCGTGTTTTTCCTACACGTGATAACCGAAAGATTTATGAACTCAATATTCGACCAAGTATACATCAAGTGATCTATGATGCAATGAACGATTAAATATTTGGAGTTCGCTCATTTTCTTGTGTTTAGGTGTATGGGTGTATGGGTGTATATGTTGTCGAATACCTTGTCCCAATAATTTTGAATAATGAACAGTCTCTATTTAACATGACATATCAATGGATTTTTGAGTCAAAAGTATTCGACAACCTATACACATATACACCCATACACCTAAACACAGAAGAGCAGTTTTATGCGATTGCCCTAAAGAATTCACCTTACGACTATGGACTTGAATAAATTTTCTATATCTTTAATCCAATAAAAGGGTAAACTTTTTTATAAAAAACATTACTCTTACAATTTTTTGTATTTTAAATTAAAACAACCAAAAAACCATGATTTCCATACAACAAAAAGTTGGCCAGGGTGGCCAAAATTTAATAACTGACGTATCCAAAGTTCAGTTAGCACTTTTCTCTTTGGGGTTTTTAAATAAATCAAATTTCCAAAAAGAGATGATTAATAATTTGATGCCTTCCTCCAATGGTGTAGCCAGCAAAAAACTCTTATCGGATTCTATTTCTTTTTCTGAAAAATTAAATTTACTACCATCAAGTAGGAAAAGAACAAGTGTTTCAAAATTGAATGCGACTATTAAAGGTATTCATCAATTTCAAAAGGAAATAGTTGGAACTAGAAATCCTGATGGAAGAATAGATCCAGGTCAAGGAACTTTGCGCCGTTTAAATAAAAGTATTAAACAATTACCACCTCCTATAAAAGTTCCTGAAACTATTCCTACTTCATTTGAAACTGGTTCCACAGGGAATAGAATTGGGACAAATAATCAAGTTGAAATAGTTGGTGAAAGTATTGTTATAAAATTATCTAAGAATGGCCAGGTCAAACAAAAATCTATTTCCATAAAAGATAGTCGTCAATATATTATTGACAATTACAACTGGAATGGTATTGTGAAGTTGATGCATTTTGTTTATAAAAAAAATCAAGACAAATATATTTCTCCTACCAATTTAAAAGGTTTGTCTAGCGATGATTTATTGATTGTACCTGATAAAGGAATACGGTATGTCGTGGCGCAACAATTGAAACATCAACTTAAAAAAACGCCATTAAAAAATAATTCTTTAAATGCGATTTTAAAATCAATAGATGGGAAACCTGGATCTAACTTTATCAACGGCGTAATAGGTAAAGGGAGATCGGTATTCTTTAATGAAAATAAAAACAAATCCTTTGTCGATATTTTTTCTAACAATAAAATTACAATTCCTTCTGTTAAGGATTCCCAAAATAAATTATATTCCTTTTTTAGAAGTATTATACATGCACGTAATGGACTGTGGTCTGATAATCAAGGAGTTGTGAATGTAGTTGGACTTCGGAGGGTAATGAATAAAATGGCAAGTACTCGATACAATGATGGCATTGTGGTTTGTTGGAAGGATAGCAATGGACAACCTCATGTTGAATTAAATATTGCGACTACTGAACCTGGAAACCGATTCAGAAGGCGACAACTTACGCCTCAAACTATGACATTGGTTGCGGGGTATCACAACCTCCGACAACCTGCAGGACGTACTCGAAATGCCTTGAAACAAAGTGCGAATGCAGGAAAAGTAACTTGGTGCAAAGGCGATACAACAATGAATTTCCATCAAGGAGGAAATAAATTTAATTTTCCAAGCAATACTTGGTTGGCTAATTATGGTTTAGATTCTTTTACACAAACTGGCTATCCAAACAGAAGGTTTAATGAAGATGATATTTTTGAATTGAACGTATTATTATCGAAGATATATTTAATGTTGAGTAAATATGGAGCAGATAAATCTATAGCTCCTTATCAGTATTGCAAAAAATTGGCTAGCTCCAAACCAATGAAAATTACAACTAAGAATGGAGTGATAACCGTTACTCAAAGCGGGAACAATAGTAAAAAAGTAATTAATATTGAAGAGATTAAAAATTGGATGGTGAACTACTGGTACAGTAAAAGATTGACCCCTGAAAATCGGCTTAAAATCTATACTATTATCCAGCGAGTTAGTGGACTAAGTGATAAAGAAATTAAGCGGTTGGAAAAAATGAATAAGTCTCAACTATTAGCTGAAATGAAAGATGATTTTGTCATTGGTATTGTCAAAAAACAAACAGAGTATATTGCAAATTTAAATGATGTAGATGGAAAAGCTGGTCTTGGTTCTTATGATTATTTTGAATATCGACCTTCCATTGCACAAGCAAAAATAGACTTCGCAGAGCTGGAAGAATTGATCAATCAGCTTAACAATTTACCCTTTAAAAATATCCCTTCTCTTCAGTCAAAAATCAAAAAAGGACTTCGCATTGGTTCAGACAGAAATAGAGCTAACGTACAAAAACATACTCGATATGATGAAGTGCTAGAAACGAATATCATTTCAAATGCAACAGTAGGTTTGTATTCTGCGGGCTGTCAAGTAATTTATGATACTGAAGTATTTTATGATTTTTGGTGCAAGTTGCTAGATCGTGCTAAAAAAAGTGGACAACGCAGATGGTATTATACTTTGATTGATGCAACAGAATGGAAAAAATCTGATGTAGTGTAAATGTAAACCAAAAAAGATACAAAAGAGGGACAAAAGTTTTTTTCACATAGTATTGTGAGTTTTACTGTACTATGTGAAAAAAAACTTTTGTCCCTCTTTTGTATCTTTTTTGGTTTAATCTTCCAACAAATCAGGACGTCTTTCTTGCGTTCTTTTAAAAGCTTGATCTTCCCTCCATTCAGCTATTTTACCATCATGACCTGATAATAAAATATCAGGAACCTTCCATCCATTATATTCGGCAGGTCGAGTATAAATTGGAGGAGCCAATAAATTATCTTGAAAAGAATCAAATAGGGCAGAGGTCTCATCATTAAGTACCCCAGGCAATAGTCTTCCTATGGAATCGACGACAACAGCTGCCGCTAACTCTCCGCCCGACAAAACATAATCACCAATCGAAATTTCTTTTGTAACAAAATGTTCACGGATTCGCTCATCTACACCTTTGTAATGACCACAAAGGATAATGAGGTTTTCTTTTAATGATAAATAATTTGCTTCTGATTGATCATATCTTTTACCATCAGGAGTCATATAGATTACTTCATCATAATCTCTTTCTGATCGTAAATTTTCAATGCATTTGGCAACGGGTTCAATCATCATAACCATTCCAGCACCTCCTCCATATTGGTAATCATCTAATTTTCTTTGTTTTCCAACACCGTATTCCCGTAAATCATGTACGACAACTTCGAATAGACCTTTATCTTGAGCACGTTTCATTATAGAATGCTGCAAGGGACTAGTTAATAATTCTGGAATAACAGATATGATGTCAATTCTCATGAGTGATTATAATATTAATTTTGAAACAAAACTACAATTCCTTGCTAACAAATAACAATTCAATAAAACAATTTTACATTTCAACTATTTTTCCTACTTTAGCCGAATCTATCATTTTAAAAAAGTTCTTTAGAAGGGAATCTTTTTTAGCATTCAAAAACCAAAACAAGGGACAGTATGCTTCCAATAGAAAAATTATATTTAAATAGCCGTAGAAATCGCCCAGCCCTAAGAAACAGCTCTTGGTATCGTATTCGAGAACTCAAAGGGATTGTTGTTCATTGGACAGCTAATGAACATACTGGAGCCAATGCTCGCCGTACGCGTAATTATTTCAATACTACTGATCGTTATGCTTCAGCTCATTATATTGTTGATGATGGGGCGATTGTGCAATGCTTGCCAGATCATGAGGTGGGTTACCATGTGGGGGGAAGATATTATAAACCTACTGGACAAGAAATCATAGGAGATACTGATTTAACGCCAAATTATTTCTTGATCGGGCTTGAAATGTGTGTGAATAAAGATGGTGACTGGAATAAAACTTATCAAAATTCTGTAGAATTAACGCAGTATCTTTTGAATAAATATCACTTTACGGTGAATGAATTATATCGTCATTATGATATTACAGGTAAGCTGTGTCCGATGATGATGATTGATGAAAAACCATGGCAGGAATTTAAAGATAAAGTCAATAGAGGACTTTCTTTCCAATTGGAAAATCCTTTGAAAAAGGGATTTGTCAATACTCGTGATTTAAATGTTAGAAAGGGACCTAGTTCGCGTTATTCTATTTTAAAAGTTTTACATCAAGGTGATAAAATTGAAGTTTTCGAACAAGTAGGAAACTGGTTTAGGGTAGGAGTGGACGAATGGCTTCATAAGCATTATGTAAAAATTACTTTTGAAAAGAAGGATGGTATTGTGATTGATCCTACTAATTTAAATGTAAGATCAGGGCCAGGTGTTAATCACCCAATAGTTGATACCCTTAAAGATGGTAGTCCTGTTGAAATTTTTGATATTCAAGGTCGATGGTATCGAATAGGTCAAGATCGTTGGGGATATGGCCCGTTGATGAAAATCATTGAAGTCAAAACGGGAAGAATTATCGCTCCTTATTTTTTAAATGTTAGAAAAGGCCCTGGAACTAATTATTCTAAAACAAGTCGAGTGCAACGAGGGACTTTGGTTAAAGTCTTTGCGGAAGAAGGTCGATGGTTCCGTATCGGAAAGGATGAATGGGTTTTTGGTGGGTATGTTGATATTATTGAGTAATAAATATTGAAAAAGGGAAGACGGATTTACGACCTATGATTTGAGAAGTTTTGTCGAATATTTTTGAATACTCTCCATTTGAGGACATCATCAAAATTATTCGACAAAACTTCTCAAATCATAAATCGTAAATCCGTCTTCCCTTAGCGCAGCGTTCCCATTTCCCTACTTCTTCAATTCAGCATAATATTGAAAAAAGTAAGGTATCGTTTCTATCCCTTTGTAAAAATTAAATAAACCATAGTGTTCATTAGGAGAATGAATAGCATCTGAATTTAAACCAAATCCCATCAAAACAGATTTCACACCCAACACTTTTTCAAACATAGAAACAATCGGAATACTTCCTCCTGATCGTTGCGGAATAGGATCTTTTTTAAAAGTCTTTTTCATGGCCAAATGAGCTGCTTTGTACTCCACCGTATCCGTTGGTGTAACCGCAGGTTCGCCACCATGATGAGGCATCACTTTTACTTTTACAGATTTAGGAGCGATCTTTTTAAAATGATCAGAGAATAGTTTTGTTATTTTATCAGGGTCTTGATTAGGAACCAAGCGCATACTGATTTTTGCAAAAGCTTTACTAGGTAAAACCGTTTTTGCACCCTCACCAATGTAACCTCCCCAGATACCATTTACATCAAGCGTAGGTCGAATCGAAGTTCGCTCTAAAGTCGTGTAACCTTTCTCTCCGTGAATATCATTGATCTTTAAATCCTTCTTGTAGGTGTTCAAACTGAATGGCGCCTTGTTCATTTCTACTCGTTCTTTTTTACTCACCTTGACCACGTCCGAATAAAATCCAGGAATACTAATGTGCCCATTCTTGTCATGCAAAGAAGCAATCATTTTACTTAAAACATTAATCGGATTAGCAACTGCTCCACCATAAACTCCTGAATGTAAATCTCGATTCGCTCCAGTTACTTCAACCTCTAAATAACTTAGTCCACGTAAGCCTGTTGTTATGGAAGGAACTTTATTGGAAATAATTGAGGTGTCAGAAATCATGACCACATCACAAGCCAATCGTTTTTTATTTTTTTTGCAAAATATTCCTAGGTTGACTGAGCCAACTTCTTCTTCCCCTTCAATCATGAATTTGATATTGCAAGGAAGGTTTCCTGTTTTCCACATTCCTTCAAATGCTTTTACATGCATAAAAGCTTGCCCTTTATCGTCACATGCTCCTCTGGCAAAAATGGCACCTTTGGGATGTGCTTTTGTTTTTTTGATAACAGGTTCGAAAGGTGGTGAATTCCATAAATCTAATGGATCAGGTGGTTGGACATCATAGTGTCCATAGACTAAAACTGTAGGTAAGTTTTTATCAATTATTTTATCTGCATAAACTATTGGAAAACCTTTCGTTTCACAAACTTCCACATTGTCGGCACCTGCTTTTTTTAAATTATTGGCTATAAATTTAGCTGTTTTATGAACATCCTTTTTGTAGGCTGGGTCAGCACTAATTGATGGTATTCGTAATAGATCTAATAATTCTTCTAAAAATCGGTCTCCGTTCTCTTTTAAATATTTTTGTACTTTTTGCATTTTAATTATTTTAAATGTTAGGTATGTATTTTTTTATTCAAACTGTGATTATTCAAAATAGTTCTGTAAGCACTAAAAACTTCATGGAATAATTCTGATGTATTATGATGAAATTTCTATCTATTTCGATTTTTACTAGTTTATTACTCAAATCTTAATCAAAAGTTGATTTTTGTAAAAAGGAGTAAATCTTTTCTGCCGCAAATTTATGTCCTTGAGGAGTCCAATGATTTCCAAAAGAATCATATTTAAATGAGTTAGTTAAAAATAAATGTTCGATTTTTTCTTCTTCACAAAACGAACAAGATTGATCTTTGTCTCCTTTATTAATGAACGCTAAATAGAAAATTGAACCATTGGAATACACAAATTCTTGGATTTTTTTCATTAATATTCGGGTAGGATCTTTTACTATTGTTTCTTCTTCTTGGAAATATCTAAATAGAAATTCTGCCAATTTACTTTTACTGGTTAATGGATATTTTTTATGATAATATCGCATAGAAACAGGAACAGGTACTCCTTTTAATTTCAGTTGTTCATTATCAATGATAAAATATGGCTTGTAGTACCCATATCGTTTATTATGAGTGTTTTCTCCAAGATCGTTATCACTATTATAAAGTAAAAAAATAATATCTGGTTGAAAATGATCAAACCATCTTTGAAGAAGTAAATAAGCTTGATCTGTACCATAACCACTAATTCCCATATTTATGATTTCCCAATCCTGAAGTTGTGATTGTAAAATGTCGGTAAACCTCTGATGTTGTTCTACATCATAACCCCAAACAAAAGAATCACCTATAAAAGCAATTCTTTTTTTTCTCTTTTTTTTATGAGTAATATCTCTAAATCCTAAATTATTGTTTTTTACGTTGATCAATTGGCTTCCACGAAATTTTTGTTCATTATTGGGGATAGGAAACCATCCTAATTGTTTATCATATTGGTATAATAAATTTCTTTCATCAGTAGGAATAAAAGGAGACGTATATAGCATTCTAGTAATAATTTCACCTCCAATTAATATCAAGATAAATGAAATTAAGAATGTTAAAACTTTAAAATATGTATTTTTCATATGCTTTGATTAGATGAACAACATTTCTTTTCCTTATTTTAAATATTATCAAATATCAGGTTTAGTTTAAAAGAAAAGATTTTAAAATTTTCTGATTGTAACGTTTTGCGGTGAAAAGGCTGAAAGCCTTAGACTCCAAAACTAGGGGCAACGTCCCATATCCATCAGGCTAAGAAGTCCGTGTTTTACAATTCGTTGAAAATCAATGAATTATGAACGGATTTCGAAAGAGTCCCAGAGGGACGGAATATCGGTAGAACAATCATAACAATGCTTTTCCAAACGTTCGAGTCCCAGAGGGACGGAATATATTTTAAAATATTCACTTTAACGAAATTATATTCCGTCCCTCTGGGACTCGAACGTTTGGAAAAGCATTGTTATAGATTTTCTACCGATATGCTGTCCCTCTGGGACTTCCAAAATTCATATTTATAAGTCATTGATAATCAACAACTTACAAGTGTGAATTTCTTAGCCTGATGGCTATGGGGCAACGTCCCTAGAAGAAAACAAGTAGATTCGAAAGCAGCCTGTAAGGTTGCGACTCAAAGAATAAAGAAAGTCTCAGCCCTTCAGGCTGACCTTAGATTTTGATTTTTTTTCTTGGAACGATGCCCCAAGTTTTGGAGTCCAAGGCTTTCAGCCTTTTCACCGCAAAACGTTACAATCAGAAAACTTAAAACAAACTGCCTAAGAAATCAACAGTTCCTTTTTTCCATTTTTTATCACTTAAGGTCTTTACCATCAGCGCATGATCGAGATTACGTTCGGCAATGCCTAAGGATTGAGCCTCATTGATAATAATCCAACGACAAGTATTATCAAAAGTTTTATACCCATTTTTTTTATAAAATTTTTGTTCCTGAGCGATGAGTAAGATAAAATCGATACGATGTTTTTTTCCTAACTCCTCTAGTTTTTCTAACAATATACTTGCAATTTTTTGATGTTGAAAATCAGGATGAACACATAAATCCGATACCCCAAAAATAGCGAAATTTTTAGCATCTACTTTTACGAGCCTATGAATTATTGCTAAATGAGCAATGATTGATTTTTTTTCAAAAACTAAAAACCGAAAAGAAGGAAATTGTTTATAAAAAGAACGGTTATCTGGATAGGCAGAAAAGCAGACCTTCAGCAGTTGACTAATATCAAGATGTTGTTTGGACGAAAGTTTAAATTCTTCGATTCGTTTAATGGTCATAGTATTGTTATAACTTATTTTTTAAGTGTTCCAAAGCTATAAAATTAAAGGTGATCTACGAGTAATTCAGAAATTTTATTTTCGGAAATGTTTTGTTGTAACAGCCCATTAATCGAAAATGAAATATTGCCATTCTCTTCTGAGACAATAAAGACGACACTATCATTTTGTTCGGTTGCACCTATTGCAGCTCGATGTCTTAAACCCGAATTTTTAGGTAGTTGGTCACTATTGGATAAAGGCAATACACAACTGGCGGCTTTTATTTCGCTATTGGAAATAATAATCGCACCGTCATGTAAAGGACTTTTTTTATTAAAGATACTTTGAATCAATTCATGACTGATTTTTGCATCTAAAGCAACTCCTGTATCGCCAATCGTATCCAATGGAAGGTTATTAGAAATTACAATTAAGGCACCTGTTTTTTCTTTGCTTAGATTGACAATCGCAGTTTTTATACTTCGAATATTGAGTTCTCTTTGACTTGAATTTTTAGAATCATTTTTGCTAAACCATCTATCAAAAAAATGGTATCGTTGTCTCAATGTTGTATTACCCAACATCAATAAAAATCTTCGAATTTCAGGTTGAAAGACAATTAATAACATTATAATTCCAACACTCGCAAATTGTTCAAAGAAAGTGGAAGTCAATTTCATATCCAACAAGGAAGTCAATTTCCAAATCCCAAAAATAGCCAACACTCCAATAAAAATATTGAAAGCAATATTTCCTTTTAATAATTGATAGATAATATAAAAAAGATAGGCCACGATAATGATATCGAGAATATCCCAAATCCGAATTGAAGAAAAATCTATGTCAATCAATAAACTCAATCAAATAATATTTATATAGTGTTGTTTGTAATTATTCCACTTTTGTATCAAAATCATAAATCACATTTTCATTCATATTATAAAACATAAAACTCGATATATCTGCTGCCGATTGAATTAATTTATCTGTAGGAACTCCAGCGCCATGACCAGCACTAGTTTCCACTCTTATCATTACGGGATTGTCACCTGTATGTTTATCTTGAAGTTCAGAAATAAACTTAAACGAATGTGCAGGCACAACTCGGTCATCATGATCAGCAGTAGTGACCATTGTTGCAGGATATGCCGTTTCCTTTACATTGTGTAAGGGCGAATATTTTATTAAATATTTAAAAGCCTCTGGATCATCGCTCCGCCCATAATCAGTTGCCCATGCCCAGCCAATCGTAAAAGTATGATATCGCATCATATCTAAAACACCTACTTGAGGAAAGGCTACCTTGAACAAATCAGGACGTTGCGTCATACATGCACCTACTAGAAGTCCTCCATTAGAACCACCTTGAATAGCAATTTTTTCTTTACTAGTGTATTCTTGAGCAATCAAATATTCGGCAGCAGAAATAAAATCATCAAAGACATTTTGCTTGCGCTCTTTGGTTCCTGCTTTATGCCACTCTTGTCCAAATTCTCCACCTCCACGAATATTGGCTACAGCATAGATTCCTCCATTTTCCAAAAGAACAGTATTGGACACTCTAAAACTAGGTAAAACTGGAATGTCAAAACCGCCATATCCATATAAAAGAGTAGGGCGTTTTCCATCCATTTTTAATCCTTTCTTATAGGTCAAAAACATGGGCACTTTGGTTCCATCATAACTTTTAAACCAAACTTGTTCTGTTATGTAATCATCAGATTTAAAATCAACTTTAGGCGATTTAAATATATCGTATTTTTTACTGTCTATATCCAAATGATAAATAGTACTTGGACGAGTAAAGGAAGTGAATGAAAAGAAAGCATCATTATCTGCTTTTTTTCCACTAAAACTATCTACTGTACCAATACCTGGGAGTTGTAAATCAGATTCATATTTTCCATCGAGGCTGAAAAATTTCACTTTACTCGAAGCCTTGTGAATATAAGTAGCCATAATTTTTCCTCCTAAAAGATTTATATTCCTTATCACATCTTCTGTCTCAGAAATTAATTCAATCCAATTTTCTTCTTCAGGATTTTCTGCATCAACAGCAATGAGTCGATTATTGATGGCCTTGTAATTAGTCAGTAATAACAATTTATTTTCATCACTATCTATCAACACAAAATCACTATCAAAATTTTCATTGATTGGAACGAATACATCATTATTATTTCTTAAATCTTTAAAATAAAGTGCATTCCCACTTGTTGATTCTATAACTGAAATCAGTAGGAAATTTTCATCCTGTGTAGTTCGTGCATAAACATTTCGATTAGGATTAGCACGGTCGGCATAAGTTAATTTATCAGTAGATTGGGGCGTCCCAATTTTATGATAATAAACTTGGTGGAATTCATTTTTTGCCGAGAGTTCTTTTCCATCTTCTGGTACAGGATATCGGCTATAAAAGAATCCATCTTTGAACCAACTAATCGAAGAAAATTTGACCCATTTTATTTTATCTTTTAAAACCTTTCCTGATTTTAAATCTTTAATCAAAATAGTTCTCCAATCTGATCCTCCTTCTGAAATTTGATAAGCCAATAAATCCCCAGATTTGTTAAAACTTATAGCACCTAAAGATGTAGTCCCATCTTTAGAGAATTTGTTAGGATCCAAAACAACATCAGAGTCACCTTCTAATGTTTTTTGGGTGTACATAACACTTTGATTTTGGAGCCCATTATTTTTGAAATAATAATAATTGCCACCTTCTTTAAATGGAACGCCATATCGTTCATAATTCCAAACTGTTTTTAAACGGTTTTTAATTGCTTCCCGATAGGGTATTTTAGAGAGGTAATCGAAAGTTACTTCATTTTGATTTTTCACCCATTTCTCGGTTTCCTTTGAGGTATCATCTTCAAGCCAACGATAGGGATCATGTACTGCAGTTCCATGATAATTGTCAACGATATTATCTTTTTTTACTTTAGGATAATTCACATTAATATTTTTAAAGTCTATATTTTTTAATGCATTTTTAGTAGTCAAATTGGAGTTGTCGGAATCATTAGAAATCCCGCAACCCAATGCGCCCAAAATAATTAGGAAAGCGAAAATAAAAATGATTTTTTTCATAAAAGGGAAATTAGCATTGAATTGAACCAAATTATGAGTTTTTGACGTAATATATATTTTTAATTTAATATTTATTTGGTTACTGAAGACTTAATTTTGTCCCGATAGCTATCGGGATGAATGTGTCGAAAACCTTGTATTTGCTAGGTTTTGAAATTTTTGGTACAAACTATTATAGAATAAACTCAAATAAAATTGATTAAATAACGAAAAGTCTGATTAATTCGTTATAAGTTAGGGAACATTATTGAATAGAAAAAAGACGTATTTAATACTAGTCTTTGACTTTTTCCAACATGATAAATAATCATTCCTTATTTTTGTAATAAGCAAAAATTGAACTATGCAATTTAAAAATTTTTTACATTTTCTTTTCCTTTGTATAATTTTTCTTTTACCTCAATTTCTTCAAGCCCAAAGAATTGCGCAAAATAGACATGGAGAAAAGATTGTTATTTTCCCAAATGGAAAATGGGAATATTATGACGATGAAAAACCATTACATCGAGCGATATCAAAAGAGAAATTGAATGAAGTTAATTCAAGTGAGGATATTGAAAGTGAATATTCAGCTAAAGGCGATTCTGAACTTGCATTTGATTATCAAGTACATTTGGAAGAAGCTGAAGAAGAATTAGCTATTGCGGAAGAAAAAGAATCTGATGCAAAGTTTTCTAAGTTATTACTAGAAGAAGAATTAGAAGAAAGACTTATAGATGTTTCTGTTCCTGAAAATGAAATACTAAAACTAAAGGGACAAATAAAAATGGCAACTCAGGTTGAAAAATTTGCAAAAAAAGAAAAAAAGGCTGCTGCAAAACGCTTGAAAAATATTAAGAAGAAAAAAGGGAAATGGGCTAATCAGGCTAAACCAAAGAAAAAGAATAAATCTAAAAAGAAAAAAAGTAAATCCGATTTAGAGGTCGAAGATTATATGCAATCGTATCGTGACGATCCAACATTTTTTGCTGCTTCAAAACGTTTTAAAAAATATAAAGTAGAAGAAGATGTAATGTATAATCCGCCTTTTGCCAATTGTAATATTTCCTTTGAAGGTATTGATGAGTTTTTAGGGAAAAAAAGAAAAGATGTTGCAAGGTCTGTTTTTTTTACACACACCTCTGATGATATGCGAAGGTATATGTTAACTGAAGATTACGTTAAATGTGAAGGAAGTTTGACTCAAATAAAAGGAGGAGTTTTGTTGCTGAATTTATTTGTCTCTATCAAAACAACTGATGCCAAACGTTCATTTGGGCAAATATCAAAAGGAGGATTGATTAGCGTAAAAATGATAGATGGATCAAAGGTTACTTTGGCAAGTAATAAAGCGGATGTTGGACATTTTGATGCACTTACAGGAAGACATACTTATACCACACAATACTTGATTAATTCTGGTCAAGAAAAGAAGTTGAAAAATGCAGAAGTTGATATGATTCGAATTATTTGGGAAACTGGGTATGAGGATTATGAAGTTTATAATATTGATTTTTTCAGAGATCAATTTAGGTGTCTGAATCAATAGGAAATGTGTATATGTATTGATGTGTCTAAGTGTATATGTTTTTTCTATAATGGTGATTTTGTATATTTGCCAAACATATACACTTATACACATTAATACATATACACATTTAAGACATGAGTAAAATTGAAGAGGCACATAAACGTGTTTTAGGATTACAACTACCTACCGACCCACGTTGGGTTAATTTAGCTGAAATGGACTTGGAAGAGATTTTGACTGACCATGCTTATTGTGAGCAAAAGGCAGCGACCTCTTGTATTTCTTTAATTCAGCAATATCCTGAAAAAGAAAGAATGGTCAATGAATTAGCTCCAATCGTTACAGAAGAGTGGGGGCATTTTCGTTTGGTTTTGGCAGAGTTGCAAAAACGAAATTTGAAATTAGGAAAACAACGGAAGGATGAATATGTGAATGGTCTGATGAAATTTCAAAAAAAAGATGGCTCGTGGGAAGACCGATTGATGGATAAATTATTGATTTTTGCATTGATTGAAGCAAGGAGTTGTGAACGGTTTCGATTGTTATCACTTCACATTTCTGATGATAGTTTAAAAGAGTTTTATCATATGTTTATGGTAGCGGAAGCGGAGCATTATAAAATGTTTATTGATTTGGCCAAAAATTATTCGGGAGAGGAGAAAGCGATGAAACGATGGAAAGAGTATTTGGATTATGAGGGTGAATTGTTGAAGACGTTAGAGGTACGAGGGGATCGGATGCATTAGTATTGTTATTTTACTCCTAAAGTAAAAATCAAAGGCGACTTGGAATCACCAAGTCGCCTTTGAAAAAAGAATTCACCGTTCAAGGGTCAGAAATTAATCTTCGTCAATGATAGCATCATCGATCATTGGATCGCCATCGCCATCGTTATCTGTATATCCTTTGATATCTCCTTTAAAAGGTTCTTTTTCGGGTGCTTCTTCAATTTGTTTTTGACGTTCTTCGGTATTGGCAAAAATATCATTAGCAGGAGTTTCTGTATTTGATTTTCCAGATCCGCTATAATCTCCATCTGCATATTTTTCAGCTTTAGACCAAAAATCATCTTTATCATCCAACAAACTTTTATCCAAATCTTCATATCCAATTTTTGGATCTTTTTGATTCATAACATCATCACCTTTGACATGGTCTTCTAGTTTCTCGCTCCATGACTTTGCTTCATCAATTTGACCATCCAATGATTCTTTAGCAGCTTCAGCATTCGCTTTTTCCATTAAATCATTCGTTTTTTCCATCATGGAATTCCCCAAATCTTTGGCTTTGCTAATCGCATCACTTCCTTTATCTAAAATGACCCCTCCAACATTTTCAGCCACACCACCTGCTTTTTCAACATAAGGTGTTCCTGTTTCTATAATTTTACCACCTACATTCTCTGCTATTTCTCCAGCCTTTTCGGCAAGATTACTTCCTGTTTCCAAAATTTTTCCACCTACATTTTCAGCGACATTCCCAGCTTTTTGTACCGCAGGATTCTCTGCTAATTGATCACTTATTTTACCAGCAGTATCTTTTGCTCCGCTTAAAAAATCACCCGCTTTCTCCGAAACACTACTTGTCAAATCACCTGCTACATCCTTGGCTTTACCTAAAAAGTCTCCACCTTTTTCCATCATACTACTTCCTACATCACCAGTCATATCTTTGGCAGAATCTAACATATCATCTGCAGATTCTAAAAAATCACCTGCTTTTTCTGATCCATAATCTTTTGCTTTACCTGTTGCAGATTTTGTTACTGCTTTGGCTCCGAAGAGTACTTTTTTTATTTCACTTAAGAAACCCATGTTGTTCTATTTTTAATTAAAAAAATGTATCATTCAAAATTAAATCAATTTATCACATCTCAAATATATTAATTTTTTTATTGTTGAATGTGAGAAAGATATAAATGTTTACGGTCTTTAGACGGGGAAGTTGATTTATCGTAACGAATTTAGATTTTTATCGATGAAATAGTGATGGTAAATAGTAACTAATGATTCGTTTAATCGGTAGCACTTACAGATTACAGATTACAGATTACAGATTACAGATTACGAATCTCCAAAAATAAATTATGCAAGACCTCTCGATCAATTCTATGCTTACCTTCAAATTGAATAGTCTTAAAACTAAGCGATTGTTCTTTCATAAATTTATGATGCCAGTCAATATGTTTCTGTTCTAGAAATTGATCTTTATCACCATATACCCAGTACAAGTTTTTATCAGAAAAATATTCAGTATGAGTGGTATAATCCAAATCTTCAGGAAGCAATCCTCCCCAAAGAACAAGGTGGTGGAATTTTGGAAATTCGCGCATGATCCAGCGAATTTGAGTAGCACAACCTTGGGAGAATCCAAATAAAATTATTTCCACATCATCAGCCATTTGTGGAACATATTCATTGTATAATTTTTTGATGTAGCGAGTGTAATCTGCAATCTCATCTAAACGATCCACTTTTGTCATCCAACTTGAACCTACTGGATTTGGGGAACTTCGATTCCAATAAAATCGCGACAAACCTTCTGGAGCTAAAATAAAATGTTCCTGCTCATCAAAGCCATCAAACTTATGAATCATCAAACTAGCCAATTGACCATAACCATGACAAACAATCCAAATGTATTTTATTTTTTTACTGGGTTCACCAATGGTTGAATAATGGGCTGTTTTTTCAAAAAGTATCTTGTGTGATTTCATGGTTGAAAGGTAGGAATTTTTTCAAAATTAATATTGGATTTTTAAATGTTGTTGTAAGTAAAAAAAGGGAAAAAGATGTGCTTAAGAACATATTAAACATGAACAATTACTTATGTTTGTAATAAAATCATTTGGAACTTTTTCTGTTATAGCTTTTGCTAAAATAAGAGAAAAGAAATTGAGCGTTTATAAAGATTCCAAGAATCGGGAATCGAAAAAAGAAAATTAAAAGATGTCCAGAAAAAAAATAGCAATCATTGGTGGAGGTTCAGCAGGTTTATTTGCTGCGGAAATGCTTTGTTATGATAATGATGTGATGGTCTATGAAAAAGGAAAAACTATTGGACGGAAATTTCTTGTAGCAGGGAAAGGTGGTTTTAATTTGACTAATCAAGCAATAGGAGAGTCGTTGACTCAACAATATTTATCAGATAGTTTTTTGCGAAAAAAAATAAAGGCTCATGATTCCAACGAGATGAGACAATGGCTTTTGGATTTAGGTGTCCCAACTTTTGTAGGAACAAGTGGGCGCGTTTTTCCAGAAAAAGGAATTAAACCCATTGAAGTTTTAAAAAAAATAAAAAATAAATTACTCGAAAATAAAGTACAGTTTAAATTCTTTAATGAGTTTGTAGGATTTGATAAAAATTGTAAAACTCTTGTTAAGGAAAATGATGAAGTGAAAATAGTTGATGCTGATATTGTTGTATTTGCATTAGGAGGAGCTTCGTGGTCGGTAACTGGTTCTGATGGGAAATGGTTAGAATATTTTAAAAAAATTGGAATTAAAACTAAACCTTTCCAATCCTCTAATTGTGGTGTGAATGTCGAGTGGTCAGATCATCTTAAAAATCATCATTCGGGAAAACCATTGAAAAATATTGAAGTTTCTATTTTAGGAAAAAAAGTAAAAGGTGAAGCTTTGATTACAAATTATGGTTTAGAAGGAAATGCTATTTACCCCATCATTCCCGAAGTACGCAAGCTACTAAATAACAATACACCTGCATTTTTAGAAATAGATTTAAAGCCCCATAATTCACCAGAAGAACTTTTTCAAAAAATAAAAAACAAACCCGAAAAGACTAAATCGTATGCTCAAAGTTTAAAGTTGAATGCTACTCAAGTTGCTTTACTTAAATCTTTTTCGTCCAAAGATGATTTTCTAAAACCTTCC
>Ga0114957_1001646_pt1 | contig 23592 bp, 9 predicted proteins | sample BantaG_FD_87175 | JGI IMG/M metagenome (GOLD analysis project Ga0114957, IMG submission 87175) | Marine algal microbial communities from Bantry Bay, Ireland - BantryBay_4 metaG | ecosystem: Host-associated > Algae > Red algae > Unclassified | place: Bantry Bay, Ireland | collected 2014-11-21 | reverse complement strand
GTGTCCGTGCGTGGAACGCCAGCCCCGGCGACACGCTGTGCGTCTACGAGTTGACGAACGACGTGCAAATTGCAGGGTGCGACACTGTCACACAGGGTGATACTGAGATGACGCTATCGTCTGCATCAGCATGGCAACCAGACGTTATTGTGTCACCACTCAGCCGCTCGCAGATTGAAGTAGTAGTCGAGAACTTGCCTGCCGGGCTATCGCTTAACGCTCGTTTATATCCAGCCAATATGTTGGCAGATGAAGCTGCGCCACCAGCCATAGCGCTAACGCAACAAACCGATGGCAGCTACAGCGCCACGCTTACAACAGATCAGCTAACGCAAGAGGCATATCTACGCATTGATGACAATAATAATCCAAACAACATTGTTGTGGCCGACTACACCATTGGCGGTGCGCCCGTCCTTTCGCTCAGCAGTGGCGACACACTTTCGCTCAGCAGCGGCGATGTCCTCACGTTGAGCAGCGGCGGCACGGTTCAACTCTCGGATGGAGATGTCCTCTCGCTCAGCAGCGGCGATGTAATTGTTTTCAAGAGCGACGGGACAGCGCTCTCTCTGAGTAGTGGTGATGTGCTGACACTCAGCAGCGGTGGCACATTGACCTTGAGTAGCGGAGACGTGCTCTCACTGAGCAGTGGCGATACGCTTTCACTCAGTAGCGGCGATGTCACCATAACCAGCCTTGATGGCACAGCGCTATCGCTCAGCAGTGGTGACACGCTTTCACTCAGTAGCGGCGACACGCTCACCCTTAGTAGCGGTGATGTTCTGTCGTTGAGTAGTGGCGACACGCTCTCGCTTAGCAGTGGCGATGTAGTTATGCTCATTGATGGAACTGTTTTGTCCCTCAGCAGTGGCGATGTGCTCTCACTAAGCAGCGGCAGCACGCTATCGCTCAGCAGCGGCGGTACACTCTCGTTAAGTAGCGGCGATGCGTTATCCCTTAGCAGTGGCGATGTATCCATCACACAGATCAATGGAGAAACACTATCGCTGAGCAGCGGCGACGTTCTTTCGTTGAGCAGTGGTGGCACGCTATCACTTAGCAGCGGTGGCACACTTTCACTCAGCAGCGGCGATACGCTCTCTCTCAGCAGCGGCGATGCCTTTATTACTCAACTCGATGGAACCGTTCTGTCCCTCAGCAGTGGCGATGTTCTCTCTCTTAGTAGCGGCGGCACGCTTTCGCTTAGCAGTGGCGACACGCTCTCACTCAGCAGCGGCGGTGTTCTCTCTCTCAGTAGCGGTGATGTGCAGCTTGTTGGTGTGGGCGATGTGCTCTCCCTGAGCAGTGGCAGCGCACCGGTTCGATCTGGTGATGGTCAAGTGACGCTCTATACGGATCATCGAAACTTTGCGCCGGGCGAATTCTACACCATTCAGCCTGCCACCAGTATGCCCGATGCACTCTCATGGACAACGGCCATCGGGCAGGCATATCGCATTACGGCTTCGCCCAACGCACCAGACTTGAGCCAAGCATCAATCAGCATCAACTATCTGGGCCGCTCGATTGACGACGACCGCGAGAATCTACTACATGTCTATTTCTACGATGGGACTACTTGGGCTGAACTCGCCACCGATGTGGATGAATATCACAATCGGGCAGTTGCTGCGGCGCAGGGGCCGGGCATTTATGCGTTAATGTATACGATCGATGTGCCGCTTGCGAACACAGGCTGGAACCTTATTGCGTATCCATTGAACCAACCAAGTCCTGTGCCAGATGTTCTTGCTTCCATCGATGGCGTCTATTCGACCGTTTACGGCTATGATGCATTCGAGGCCGATCAGTTCCAGCGCTGGGAAATTTATGATACTGCATCACCGGCATGGGTAAATGACTTGGTTGAACTGATACCCGGTCGAGGTTACTGGATAAATGCGAATGCTAACGCCACGCTCAAGCTGCGCGATATCTCGGCAGCAGCGGTGACCGCCGCAGCATCCACACCATCGGTTCCACCAGCAACCTATTACGGACAAATTATTACGCAAGAGTCATTTGATCTCTCCGCGGATATGCTAATTCAAGCCTGGATTGGAGATGTGTTGTGTGGGCAGGGTCAAACCAAAGAGGTGGATGGTCAAATCGTCTACGTGGTGACAGTCTACGCGGATGGCAATGGCTCGATTCAGGGCTGTGGCGAGAGTGGAGACACCGTCCGCTTTACGTTGGATGGGCAAGCCTTACCAGCAAGTAATGCACTCTGGGACAGCGAGAGTGTCCATGAACATGATTTGACCGTGGGTGATGACAATTTACGAGAACAATATCTTCCCTTTGTTTCTCAATAATCGAGAGGGCAACTATGATTCAAAAATTATGGCGACCAATGCGGAATAGAGTGGTTTGTATCGGTGCTATCGCCTTCTTAACGATTTTTTTGCTGAATGCACAAACACAATCAGCATCATTCATCTATGGGCAACCAGCCAACACTCCCGCAACGTACTATGGAGAGGTGCTAGCCTCTGTATCTGTACCAACCTTTGTCCCCACTGTGGGGATGTCCGTTGAAGCCGTTATCAATGGGCAGGTTTGTGGACAGACCATAACCCAGCAACAAAACGGTGCAATCGTCTATGTGATCAAGGTGCTTGCGGATAATACAATTGCTGGCATAACTGGCTGTGGAACGGCTGGGGCAACAATTACATTTTTTGTTGACCAAACTCAAATGCAACCAACAACCACATGGGACAACAGCCAGGTGTGGGAGCTAGATCTATCACCAGATGGCACTCCTGCTACGCCAATTCAACTTGCACCAAATGATACATCAGCAAACAGCTCTCCAACCTTCGAATGGGAGTCTGTTGCTATCGCGACGGACTACGAGATAGTTGTCTACAATATCTCAACCGATACGATTGATTTCACCGGCATCTATGCCGCAAGTGCAGTGTGCGGTACGACACCATGTGCAGTTACGCCATCCGGTTTAGTCTTAGTGTCAGGTGATTATGCTTGGTTAATCCGGGCGCTTAATGGTGCGATAGTCAGCCCATGGAGTGTTTATTGAGTCACTATCTGACCATGAGAGTTGCTGCTCAGAAATAGACACTCGATAATTACAGTAGCTTAAGATGAAATACTCTAAAACGAAAAAGAGCAGCTGGCAAAAATGATGTCAGCTGCTCTTTTTCGTTTAGATACTCAGCTGATTTTGTGGGAAATCAGTCTTGAATCGCAACGTAGTCAACATTTTCCTCCCCATATGCATTTGCTCAGCACCAAAGGAGCGCTCTTCCATCAGATGAACTGTCTAAGCCCCATTATGAATGCCCTCCTCGCCTAGCAGTTCATCGATGTAAAGCCTAAAGTTGTTCACTTGAATGTCAATTATTTGAGCATCTGCGATTGCACCACTACCCTGTGAAGTCAACAGCTTAACCACGGGACAATAGAAAGATGTGTCTGATAGAGAGAAAATGCATCAATCACACTCATCTATCAGACACCCAGCCGCAAACTAGAATCCGTCAGTTTGAACGATTATATCTACAGCTCATGGTGTTGAGCAGTTCGTGCGGCCCTTGCTCACTTCTTTTATCTGTACTACATACATGCTCTCAACACCTTTGCTGCCTCGCTGCGGACCACCCAGCGTAATCCACCCTGGCTTGGCTTCGCATGTATAGACCTCGAAATATTTCATATTGCCATCAGTGGTATACACCTTCTTAGAGTTCTTTGTGTACTTGTTGCCAAGCCACGAAGGCTTGCGATCCATGCGGCGATCAATCATGATGCGGATAGTGGCAGGGCGTTTTAGTTCAAACTTCAGTAGCTTAGGCGAATCATTATTCTTGTCGTTATTAGCGGTAATGATGCAGGGGCGATTCTGGTAGTCGCTGTTGGAAAATTTGGTAAACTTATAGTTGCGATCGGTGTACATCTTGCCCCCAACCTTGCATTCACCAAGCTCGTATTTTCGTCCTGATGCAGTAAGGATATTTTGTGCAATGGGAGAATAAACAGTGACTGTAGAACCATTCGCAACGCCGTCCGGTTGCCATTTGGTTCCCCAGCACGGTCGGCTAGGATTATGTGAATACCAAGCGATTCCCGTCATAGTACGCACGTTAACCGGCTGGTTATAGCGGCTGCGTACTTCGAAGTGTAGATGTACTCCTGTAACATTGCCTGTAGCCCCTGAATGACCTATTATTTGCCCCTTCTGTACGTGTGCACGATATCTTGTATTCAAGTAGTTTAGATGAGCGTAGTAACTAACTGTGCCGTCAGAATGTTGAATTTTTACTAGGTTTCCATACCCCTGAGTGTTCCATCCTGAATAGACAACTGTGCCACTCTCAGCTGCACGGACTGGATGGTTAAGTGGCATACCAAAATCAATGGCTTCTCTAGAGGGCCCCCAGTGTGTGTAAAAGCAGCCTGGACCAGCTGTAATGATGTATTTCCCAACAAAGGGCAATCGGTATTGAGGAACAGCTGCTGCCCGAACTGCTCCGCCAGATTCAACGCGTGCGTCAATTTCAGCAATCTCGGGTTGCAATGTGGTAGCTACCTGCTGCTCTGCAGCATACTTGCCTACAACGTTGAATGAGTTGAGCATCTGCTTCATCGAATCATTCTCAACTGCGCTGGCAGGCATTACATTGATGAAGTACACCTTGGTACCATTTGGAATCATATACTGTACACCATCACCATGAATCGACTGATAGGCAACTTGCAGCGACTTGACGCCAGCAACTGTAGTATGAGAGACGGTGCCTTTATTATCTTGCAACGTTGGATTGCCGATCCACGTCTGCATGTCCACATCTGTTGGCTTATCCATGCCGAGCACCCCGATCTCGATCTTCCCAACCCCGCTCTGTAATTCAGCAGCGTGTACCTCACGATCGTGACTCGGCTCGTCTTTGTCTAGGACTATGTCAGGGTGAACAATCTGCGTGACAGAGCCAAGTTCATCGGTTGCCGCTGACAAGTGCCATCCCTCAGGATAATCAATCTGGAAATGATATTTATCATCAGAATGTTTCGCCCACTTGATGTTGGCTGCATTGAACGGGCCTGCTTCATCACCATCGGAAAGACCATTGCTTGTAGTCTCACCATTCTGGATGAGTGGCAACATTATCTGGTTGCTGCTATCGCTCTCTTGTGCATAAACTGGTTCCGCAGAGGAAGTGGAAGCAGTCAGCAGCAGTGCAGCGACGAGCAGCCCTTGAGCTGGTTTGGTATATGTACGAATGTTGAGGTATTTGTTTGTTAAGTTCATAAAAAGGCTCCTTAGCCTATTAAATATTGGCTGTACTTCTGTAATTGAATTATTTTCGTTTGATGAGATTGTCTCTGGCTCTATCGGAAATTCATAAGTCCAAGAGCCAGAGACAATTTTTACATAATGCGGTTAGGTTCGATCAGCTTTTCTAGCATTTGGTGGCTAACAAGGAGAAGCCACTTTATCCTTGTAATATTTTTTGCCATCCCCGCGGATCCAATCGTCCTTTGGGTTCTGCTGATCAAGATTGTTTCCACAGATTTTTCTCTGCGATGCACCTGCTTGCTTAATTTTTAACCCACCGTACCTATTGCTGTAGATGACATTGCCGTATACAGAATTAACGTTGCCACCGTTGTCACCTATTCGAACAGCAACGCCTAAGTTATCGAAAATTCTATTGTTGCGTACAATGTTGTTATGACCATCAATATTGATACCACCGGATAGCACATCCTTCTGCATGGAACACCAATTGCCCTCAACAAGTACATTGTTTGCGTCTTTCTTGATGTCAACACACTCGTTTCCATTCGTGACCATCCGATTCCCACGAATTTTTATGTTTCGTGTGTTGTCAGAATGAGAGCGCCAGCCAAATTTACCTCCGTCGTCTATGGGCTTAACATTGTGCTCTCGTTGATTATGAGCAGTTCCGACATATACAGCCTCACCGTTCACATCACAGTTAGATCTGCTTTCCTGCCGCCAACATTCGCTCGTTTGAAATTTGAATGCATGCACCCCACAGTTGTTAAAGTAATTTCCCTCAATTGTTACATCAGATATCCAGTATCGTAACCGCAGACATTCACCGCCAGCATTCCGAAAATACATCTTTTGAATATTGATATCTGTCGGGCCAGAATCCTTAGAACCTTTAGGGGCCAAGATGTATAGTAGAATATCGCCTGGATAATCAGATTTGCTATTGCCTCCACCGTCATACCCGTCAATAGTGAATCCCTCAATATTGATATGGCTACCAGTGATCTGGAATACTCGTCCCTTGCTTTTCGCACGCAGGTATATCTGCCCTGGACCAACTCCAGGCGCTGCCTTGATGGTGATTGGCTGGTCCTTCTTTCCACTGGTTGTCATCAAAACATTTTCTACGTATGTACCTCGCTCAATGTTAATTGTGGTACCGGGTGTAGCAGAGTTAACGGCCTTTTGTAATGAGCCATATGGTGCAGCTTGACTACCATTTCCATTCGCCCCCTTACGCACCCAAATATTTTTTCCTGCGTTAGATGAAGAGGCTTTTGTTGAACAGTCTGTCTTCCCTTTGCTTTCATCTATTTCAACAATCTGCACAACATACATGCTGTCGATACCGCTACTGCCTCGCTGCGGACCACCAAGGGTAATAAGCCCCGCTTTGCTCTTACATGAGTAGATTTCAAAGTACCCCATGTTGCCATCAGTTGTGCGCGCTTTTTTGTTATCATCCTTGTCATACTTGTTGCCAAACCAAGATGGAAGTGTTTTAGCCCGGCGATCCAAATAGATACGTATTTCCGCAGCCTTTTTTAAGTTGAATACTAGTAGATCATCTGAACCATCTTTCTTGTGGCCGTTAGCTGTACGAATGCAGAGTTTGTTGTGGTATCCTTTGTGCGAAAATTCTGTGAACTCATACTTTCGATCGATGTAAACACGGTCATCATTCTTGCATTTTTTCAGCTGATACGAAGTCGGCTTAATGATCTCTACCAAGCTGTCATAGCTACTCATTCCGGCTGCGCTAACGCTTGCTGCCGTTATGCTAGCTGATTGTACTGAGCCATTCACTTCCTCATCTACAATTTTGTACTTCTGTATGGCAACTTCATCTTGGTAGGCATTGAATGGAGCTGCTGTTCCATCCTCTACTGCATCAGGGCTGTCTAAACCAGCTGCTTCGCTTGCACCTTGCTGCGCAATAGGTATGTACAACACCGTCCCCTCTTGTGCATAAGTCATCATTGGCGTTGCACCGACAATAAAGGCCAGCAACGCGCCTGCTATCGTCTGCTTGATAGTCTTTATGTCTATTCCGTACTTTTGCATTTTACACTCCTCAGATTTATTTGTATGGTTTGAATTAAGTTGTCCCGCAATTACTGGGATACTCACATTATGGCGATTGGCTTGGCAGGTACGCACCTGCCAAAACTGGCCAATGCACCTACCAAAAGTGGAAGATTCAAATCTAAGCAATAAAAAAGCATCTGCGGACCTCGCAATTTGCATGAACTAACGAATCAATCTGCCCCTGATATTCTTCAATTTCCGCAAGTATGACTAGAGCTCCCCGCCTCCTCCGTCGTCGTTCCATTTCTCTAGCGGTTCCTTCAAAGCTTGAAACTGTTCAATGTTACGATTCCATCGGAAACTCATTTTTCATATCCGTTCCAACTCGCCTCGAAATTCTTGTAGATCTGCGAAAGCAGGTTCAACCGCGCCTGAAGAGAATAGCGGCGAGAGTAAATTTATTGGCTATCATTGGAATGTGCTTGGGCTCCGAAGTGACCCGGAACAGTTCGAACAAGTCTGGCAGGTTTTGGTCGAAGAGTGGATGTGGGATCCGATTAGTGATGAAGTGTGGGTCTCGTTTACCAACGTGCCTTGCCCCGTTAGCGCGACAGCGGAAGGTCAAACGCCGCGGGCAATCGTCGTTCCGGATCCACCTGAACCACCGCGACCACCCTATGCTGATAGCTTTGTGGGTCGGTGAACAGAGTTAAGCCGATATAAAGTAAAGTTGGAGCATACGGGAATTGCACAGATTACAGGCGCAGCCGGTGTTGGCAAAACCGTGGTGGCAGCGCAATTGGCGCAACAAAGTGGAACGGAGGATCAGATCTTCTGGCATTCCTGCTATCATGCAGAGGATCTCTTGCACCAAAGCTTATCGTTAGCCGAGAAAATTAACCAAACTGAAATCGTTGCGTCTACATTAACCTACTCTTGGCAAACTGTATTTAAACCAGAATATTCCAGAACAGGCTATTTCCTACCTAAGAGAAGCGAGCGAACTTGTCACGAGCCACAAGTTAACCTTCCTGCTATCTGCTATCAATCGTTTGATTGCGCTTTATCATTTGCAGCAGCACAACTATGAAGAAGCACAACGATTTGCCGAACAGGCGAACGAAGCAGCCATAGCGCATGGAATTGACCTAGAGGAGGGCGCGGCACAACGCGTGTTGGGACAGATATACGCTGCGTTGGAGGAATTGGATAAAGCGAAAAAGTGCTTTGATCGTAGTATGAAGCTACTGCAGACTAATCCATATGAATTACAGCAAACCCACGACGCGCTTGCCAGTTGTCTGCCTACTTAAACAACTTAGATATCAGACCTCCTTACAAAATATTCAGCAAGGTGCATGCGTAATAGCCTTTTTCTGTGAAATGTTTGTAAGACATGCCTAGCGATAGGTAGAGTATAATTTTATTTTGTAGTTAGCTATATTTCCACCGTTCCACACAATTTTCACCTCCTCTTTTAATCCTGATATAGACGTTCTGTCACATCCTCATCAGGGAACTATAAGCGAAGCATACTGAATTGTTAAGCTGATTGTTATGCGTTAGTCAAGTCGTTAACCGATGTCCTTTTTCTGTGAGAGATGAAATCATGCATAGCCAAAATAAAACATTTTCCAAGCGAACCTATCATCTTATACGTTTTATCATGTCGTTGTTTGTAGCGGTGCTGTATGTACTGATAATTGTCTCAGCAAGTGTCCAAGCTCAGGGGGACCCACCTCCAGAGCCACTACAAATCAATGAAGACGGTGTCGAATTTACCGGCAATGATTTAACCAGAGGCCTTGCCTGGGGTGACGTCGATAATGATGGTGATCTTGATCTTGCTGTAGCGAATTATCAAGAACCTAACCGGGTTTATTTTAATGAGGGTGGAACATTTATAGATGCATTCACATGGTCATCAAACGATGCAGATCCGACAACTAGTGTAGCCTGGGGTGATGTCGATAATGATGGGGATCTTGATCTTGCTGTCGGGAATGATGGAACCACTAATAAGATCTACCTAAATATCGATGGTCAACTTGAAGTCGATTCATTTTGGGAGACAGCTGATGCTGATTCGACAACTAGCATTGTCTGGGGTGATATCGATGGGGATGATAATCTGGATTTAGTTTCTGGCAACAATGGAGAAGTGAATCGAGCCTACTTTAATACGGGTATTCTTTTGGACTCAATTGCGGCATGGGTTTCATCAGAGGCTAATTCAACATCAAGTATATCGCTTGGAGATATAGATAGTGATGGCAACCTTGATTTAGCTGTGGGAAATCTAGGCTCACCAAATAAAGTTTACTTTGGCAATGGTAGCTCACTAGAATCCACTCCCAGTTGGTCTACAAGCGAAAGTAACTGGACAAGTAGTATTGCATTGGGAGATATGGACAATAACGGCTCCCTTGATTTTGTAGCAGGGAACTATGATGGCAGTATCGATCAGACGGAGGAGGAGTCTACCAAGGTTTACCTGAATTACAGTGGTCAGCCAGAAACTTTAAGCAGTTGGACAACGCTTAGTCCAGCTATAGGGGGAGTAACAACTATTGCGCTTGGTGATGCAGATGGTGATGGCGATCTTGATCTCGCAACTGCTAGTGATGTGCGAATCACGCAAAATTCTACAGAATTAATAATTTATCAGAATGATATTGAGAATCTTCAATTCTTCGAACCGAATCAGGGCGTCAACGTACACTGGGCTAGCCAAGTCGGTTGGGGAGACTTTGACAATGATGGTGACATCGATCTGGCCGTAGTAAATGCAGAGCTACCCAATTTGATTTTCAAGAATAATGGTAGCCAATTGCAAACAATGTCCTCGTGGTCGTCCTTTGATGCATTTAATCCGCCTCCTGGGGAGGATAATTCAGTTGATACCAGCATAGCATGGGGAGATGTTGATAATGATGGAGATCTTGATCTTGCCGTCAGCAGATCAGGCAATGTATCCGACCTTGGTGCATCAAATCGAGTGTACTTGAATGAGAATGGCCTGTTAGAACAAAGCCCTATTTGGGAATCTGACGAAATGGACCATACAAGCAGCATAGCGTGGGGAGATGTTGATGGTGACGGCGACCTTGATCTTGCTGTAGGCAATTATGAAGATCCAAATGTCGGACCGAGTGCGAATAATCGCGTGTATCTTAATCAAGGGGGGCAATTAGAGACCACAGCAAGTTGGTCGTCTCAAGAACAAAACAATACAAACAGTATAGCATGGGGGGATGTTGACAGTGATGGAGATCTTGATCTAGCTGTTGGAAACACATCATTTAACGGAGCTATCACACCCAATGCAGTCAATAAGCTATACCTAAACTCAGGAACTCAGTTAGAGGCAACTGCGAGTTGGTCATCAAAAGAAATGGACAACACGAATAGTGTCTCATGGGGGGATGTTGATGGTGATGGCGACCTTGATCTCGCCGTAGGCAACGGGAGTTTTGAGCTAGGGGCACCGTTCTTGACATCCGAAAATTCACCAGATCGCTTGTACATAAATCATAGAGGAGAGCTACAAACGTCAGCAAAATGGTCAACCGGTGAAGCTACAGATACCACATCTATCATCTGGGGAGACGTAGATAGTGATGGAGATCTTGATCTTTTAGCAGAAGAGCATTTATACATTAATGTTTTAGGTGAGCTTCATCTCTCTACGCCGCCGCCGTATATAAGTGATGATACAGGTTCAGGCGAAATATTCTGGAATAATGTAATTAGAGGGTTCAAGTCTTGGAATGATGTGGATAATGATGGTGATCTCGATTTGGCAACATCGAGTTTTCTCCTACGAAATTCGAACGGCCAACTACTAAGTAGTATATGGAGCCCTAGTTCTCTTGAATTTTCATCTGGGGGGCAACCACGCTGGGGAGATATAGATGGAGATGGAGATTTCGACCTTGTCTATTCAGGAAGCGATATTACTACGCCTTCTAGGTTATACAAAAACAATTACTCGAATCTCAATGACCATTTCATTAATATATCTGCGCTTGGGGCGTTAGGAATATCGCCCATTGTCAATGGGTATGGGACTGCATATGTGGAAGAATCAGGGCAACTATCGGTAGAATATAGAGTCTATGATCCACATGGTAGAAACATTGAGGAAGTACGTATGTTTTTTTCTCTGGATGGAGGAGGGCAATGGGGTGAGGCTGCCGCGACTGCCGAGACACAAGTGACAAATCTAATAACAGATCCAAATCAGCCTATGGATTATATATACGACTGGGATATTTTTGGGAGTGGCGTATTTGGACAGCATGATAATGTAGTTGTACGTTTGGTCGCACGTCTAGATTGTATTAACACCTGCCAAAGAGGTTCTGTTGCTACATCCAGTTTTCCATTTCGCGTACGCGGAACACAAATACGCGTATTGACAGAAACAAATGATCCTGTTGGCAATGTGCCTGTCTATCTACTTCCTACCACACAAATCCGAAATGCTTCACCATTTGCTAGCTTTTCCAGTGAATCATATACGACTAATAGTCAAGGCTATTTGCAGGGGCGGGGTGCAGTTAACACCGGAGACAAGTTGGTTGCTCTTCACCCCGTAATCGAAACCGAAAACTATACCCTCTACCACACAAGTGCAGATCCTGTTGTAGAGGGTCTCAATATGGATGGGGTAACACAATTCGGAATTCAGGAACTCATCATCTCGTCCGACAATCCGCTGGTTCTCTACAACCTCGATGTATCGTTGGAATGGGATGCACGACGCGACCTCCGCTACCTCGAACAATTAGAATTTGACATTCTGCGCACATCTGAATTGCTCTATGACTGGAGCAATGGTCAAGCCGCATTGGGTAACGTAACCGTCTATCACGCCAAAGAACGCTGGGGCGATGCAGATGTACGCATCCACGCCAACAATCGTCTGCGCCCCCATGCCACCATCGGCGGCGTTGTCTCCGGTGGACTCTACCACGAGGTCACCGTCAATGGTACAACCGAGACGCTGCTGTATACGCCAGGTCATGTGGAGATGGGTGCCTTGTGGAATCGATACGGCGAAGCAGGTGATTCTCTAAGTGAAGATTGGGCGCGCACGCTGGCGCATGAGTTAGGTCACTATCTCTTCTTCCTCTTTGACAATTACATCGGCGTTCAAAACAACTCAATCACGCGCATCGAAGGCTGCCCGGGCGTGATGAGCGATCCGTACTCCGATGTGGATAGCGAGTTCCATCCCACAACGGGCTGGACACAAAACTGTAACGACACCCTTTCTCAACAGATGATGGGACAATCTGACTGGGAGACCATTCTCGACTTTTATCCATGGCTCTTTGCACCAAGTGGCTCGATTGACGATGCAGCAGAGTCTGGTCCAAACACGCTGCCACTGGCCGTCACGCAGATCGAGTATGTGGAACCAGCGGCAGATCCAACCACGGTTGACGTCAACACAATCTTCTTGACTTTGCCCGATGGAAGTCCATACGTGGCGGGCAGCAGCGCACGGGCGTTTCTTTTCCACGATGATGCCATGGTCGATTTGGGCACGCCTCGCCGCGACCGCGTGCGTGCATGGAATGCCAGCCCGGGCGACACGCTTTGTGTCTACGAATTGACCAACGCAACGCAGGTCGCTGGTTGTGACACGATTGCTCAAGGTGACACGGAGATGATGTTGGCAACGCTATCGACTTGGCAACCAGATGTCGTCATCACGCCGATTGACCGTTCGCAAATTCAAGTAACGGTAACAAATCTGGCAGCTAGTTTGTCTCTTGACGCTCGGCTTTATCCAGCAAACATGTTAGCAGGTGAGACGGCACTATCTCCGGTCCCGCTTACCCAACAAGCGGATGGCAGCTACAGCGCTACGCTTACGACAGATCAACTTACGCAAGAAGCCTATTTACGAATCTATAACACAGCCAATCCAAATCATGTTGTGGTCGCAGATTATACAATTGGCGGCGCGCCAGTCCTGTCGCTGGGCAGCGGGGACACACTCTCACTGAGCAGCGGTGATACGCTCTCGCTCAGCAGTGGGGGTACGCTTCAATTAACGGACGGTGACGTGCTATCACTGAGCAGCGGTGACGTCGTAATTTTCATGAGTGACGGCACAGCACTTACTTTGAGCAGTGGTGATACGCTTACATTGAGCAGTGGCGGCACGCTAACCTTGAGCAGCGGCGATACATTGTCGCTGAGCAGCGGCAGTACGCTTTCTCTTAGTAGTGGTGATATAGCAATCACGAGTTTAGATGGTACAACGCTTTCACTGAGTAGCGGGGACACACTCTCGCTCAGCAGCGGTGATACGCTCACATTGAGCAGTGGGGACACACTCTCGCTCAGCAGCGGCGATACTCTTTCGCTCAGTAGCGGTGACGTAATTGTGATGCTCGCTGATGGTACCACGCTTTCCCTGAGCAGTGGCGATACACTCTCGCTCAGCAGTGGCAGTACCCTTTCGCTGAGTAGTGGCGGCACGCTTTCCCTGAGCAGCGGCGATACGCTCTCGCTCAGCAGCGGCGATGTAGTTATTACTGAGCTTGATGGCGAAACGCTTTCACTCAGTAGTGGCGATACATTATCACTCAGCAGTGGCGGGACACTCTCGCTCAGCAGTGGTGGGACACTCTCATTGAGTAGTGGTGATACATTATCGCTCAGCAGCGGCGATACGTTCATCACTCGCCTAGATGGGACGACACTTTCGTTGAGCAGCGGTGACACACTCTCGCTCAGCAGTGGTGGAACTCTATCACTGAGTAGTGGTGATACACTCTCGCTGAGCAGTGGTGGGACACTCTCACTCAGCAGCGGGGGCGTTCGACTAGTTGGCGTAGGCGACGTACTCTCGCTCAGCAGCGGCAGTGCTCCTGTCCGTTCTGGTGATGGTCAAGTAACGCTTTATGCAGATCATCGTGACTTTGCCCCCGGCGAATTCTACACCATCCAGCCAGCAACGATTGTCCCAGATGCACTCTCGTGGACAACATTCATCGGTCAAGCATACCGCATCACAGCATCACCCAACGCACCAGATCTAACGCAGGCGTCAATCAGCATCAACTACCTAGGCCGCTCGATTGACGACGACCGTGAGAATCTACTACACGTTTATTTCTATGATGGGACCACTTGGGCTGAACTAGAGACTGATGTTGATGAGTACCACAATCGGGCAGTTTCTGCGGCGCAGGGGCCTGGCATTTATGCATTAATGTATACCATCGACATCCCGCTTGCGAACACAGGCTGGAACCTCATTGCTTACCCGCTGGACCAACCGAGTCCTGTGCCGGATGTTTTCGCCTCAATTGACGGTGTCTACTCGACCGTATACGGCTACGATGCATTCGAGATAGATCAATTCCAGCGTTGGGAGATTTATGATACCGCATCACCGACATGGGTAAACGATCTGTTGGAGTTAACACCTGGTCGCGGCTACTGGATAAATGTGAATGCCAATGCAACGCTTAAGTTACGCGATATTTCGGCAGCAGCGGTGGCCGCAGCGGCATCCACACCATCGGTTCCACCCGCAACTTATTACGGGCGAATCGTTACGCAAGAGTCGTCTGATCTCTCCGCAGGTATGAACATTCAAGCCTGGGTTGGAGATGTGTTGTGTGGGCAGGGTCAAACAAAAGAGGTAGATGGTCAAATCGTCTATGTGGTGACAGTCTACGCAGATGGCAATGGATCGATTCGGGGTTGTGGGGAGAGTGGAGACACGGTCCACTTTACGTTGGATGGGCAAGCCTTACCAGCAAGTAATACAGTATGGAACAGCGAGAGCGTCCACGAACATGATTTGACCACAGGTGATGACAATTTACGAGAACAGTATCTTCCTTTTGTTTCTCAATAATCGAGAGGGCAACTATGATTCAAAAATTATGGCGACCAATGCGGAATAGAGTGTTTTGTATCGGTGCTATCGCCTTCTTAACGATTTTTCTGCTGAATACACAAACGCCATCAGCATCATTCATTTATGGGCAACCAGTCAATACCCCCGCGACGTATTATGGTGAGGTTCTAGCCTCTGCATCTGTACCAGCATTTGTCCCCGCTGTGGGAATGCCTGTTGAAGCCATTATCAATGGGCAGGTTTGTGGACAAGCAAAAACCCAGCAACAAAACGGTGCAATCGTCTATGTGGTCAAGGTGCTCGCGGATAATACAATTGCTGGCATAACTGGCTGTGGCACGGCTGGGGCAACCATCACATTTTTTGTTGACCAAACTCAAATGCAGCCAACGACCACATGGGACAACAGCCAAGTGTGGGAGCTAGATCTATCACCAGATGGAACTCCTGCTGCGCCAGTTCAACTTGCACCAAATGATACATCAGCAAACGGCTCCCCATCCTTCGAGTGGGAGTCTGTTGCTATCGCGACGGACTACGAGATAGTTGTCTACAATATATCAACCGATACGATTGATTTCACTGGCATCTATGCCGCAAGCGCAGTGTGCGGTGCGACACCATGTGCTGTTACGCCATCCGGTTTAGTCTTAGTGTTAGGTGATTATGCTTGGTTAATCCGGGCGCTTAATGGTGCGATAGTTAGTCCATGGAGCGTTTATTGAACTACAATCAAAATCGGCTCTCTGCTTTGCATCTAAGGCTGTTCGCTCCTCGTTACCTAATTAATTTAACAATCTTCATAAACCTAGATTGAATTTAGGTCAAAGCAGGGCGATTTTGAGCCGCGATGGAACAGAATCTGTTCGTACAAAATAGCTGGGATAAAATCATTAAACATATTCAAACAGTAATCATTATCATCATTTGTATTTCCTCAGCTATTTTCACCTACCCCATCTATGCAGCAGAGACTCAACAAACATCTTTGCCATCGATGGCGATCGTCCTACAGAACTCACGTTTGCGAGAGGGCCCAGGGACGAACTACACGATTGTCGGCTCCGCCCAAACTAATCAACTTATCAGAATCACCGGCTGCAATGCTGGATGCACTTGGTACCAGCTAGAAAATGGCGCGTGGATCGCGGCTTTTTTGGCTGAGCTATCCAGCGCGCCTGCGCCCACAGCGAGCCCAATACCAGAGCCAACAGCTATACCCATCGCGGTCGTGGCTGTGCCACCAGCCCTGGCTAAGTCCATTACCGTCATTGCCTGGAATGTTGAATCAGGTGGATCGCAGCCTGAGCTCATTAGTCAACGCATCGCCGCTTTTCAAGATGTCGATCTTTGGGGATTATAAAGCTTGCTACTTGGCTATGAAAGAAGCTTGGTTCAAATACATTGTCCAGTTTGTTACGAAGATAGCTAGTGAAGGCAAAGCGGTTGCCTGCCTTGGTGACACGCTGAGCAACCAGAGCAAGCGAGTCGATCGATTCGACGCCACACTGTTCAGCTAGCCCCTGAGCGAGTTCCGAGAAGGAACCCCGGTTAAACGTGAAGGTAAGTCTGCGCCAAAAAATACTGCTAACGAATTAGCCTCTAAAGCATTGCGCAATTGAGGAGCGGACTCAACAATTGAATGAATATCAAAGAGGTACTCGTTAGATATATTGTCTGAGCGATTTAGTTCCCGTGTGCCATGTGAGGACTCTTGCCTAGCGGCTTCGCTCGCTGCGGGAGTAAGAGAAGCATCCCCAGAATACGCTTGATATGCAGCCCAGAGAACCTCTGATTTGGCCGAGTAATCTAACTCTGCCCTCTCAACAACCTTCGCCACAGGCTCCTGTTTATGGGCCTCTGCAAGAATCTCGTGCCACTGAGTGATTGCGTTACCCGTCCAGTTTATGCGAGTATCCTCAAGCCCGACGTCATTGACCACGACTCTCATCATACTAGCTTTCGGATATAGCTCGCTGAGGAGTACGCGCAACTCTGATATTTTGTTCAAGTCGCCCATCTACTATTACCCTCCAAAACAGAGATAAATGGTGGTACACACGAGGTACGTACACTTCGCCATCTGGCCATCTGGCCTTTTGCTTTTGGCAGTCGAATACGATTTGTTTTGCAAACTCGTTTATTTTCACACATAAATGGTGTATAATAAAATGACGCAATCTATTTCTGTCCCGCCTCCGTCCGCAACACATTCTCGCTTTTATAGAAAAACCGAAACGTAATTGATACATTCTGGCGTATACTCGGTTGTTCTCTGCTTGGCTATCATCTTTTGGCTGAGCACCTATTACCAGAACCTGCACGTGGACTGGAAAGCCACCCTGCTCAATCTGTCAACTGAGCTGCTGGGTGTGTTGCTGGTTATCTTTATCTTTATAGTAAACAGGCTCGAACGGAGTTCTCACTCGTAGTTGTGAATAAAACGTAAATTCTCCACCAACCAACCGAGTAAACCAATCCATGACCAACCCAGTACCTGAACCAACCATCCCCACCATCGAAGAGGGCATGACCCTCGACTACATCACCGGCGAGACCATCAAGGACTCGGCCAAGGAGAAAGTACGCCAGCGGATCGCCCGCGCGCTGCTGCATGAGTATGGCATTTCGCTGGACGATATGGTGCCTAACTTCTCCATGAAGGTGGATGGCAGGCGCAAGAAGGTGGACATCGCCATCTTTGACCCCAACAGCGAACAGATCGCGGAGAACGTGCGCCGCGTGGTCATCTGCCAGAGGGAACCCAAGAGCACGGGCAAGGGCGCGACCACCATGCGCAGCCACGAGCAGGCGACCAAGGATCTAGAACTGCTCACAAATGTGATGTCCGAGTATGCTGAATGCAAATATGGACTGTGGACAAATGGGCTGGAATTCTTCTTCTTGAAAAAAGAGATTACTCGTTTCGATGTAGAATTCGAACCTCTTGGCGATTGGCCCCTAGCCGACGAGACCATGGGCACCCGCGACGTGATCTCCAACGCGCGGCTGCGGCGGGCGGACCCAGAGATGCTGCGCACGGCCTTTCGCCGCTGCCACAATTACATCCACGGCAACGAGGGCATGCCCAAGGACGCAGCTTTTTGGCAATTTCTCTATCTCATCTTTACCAAGATGCACGACGAGAAGCGCAGCCGCGGCGAGATGCCCCAATTCTGGGCCGGACCAACCGAACAGTTTAGCGAAGACGGCCCAGCTGAGATCCGCAAGCGCATTGAGCCACTTTTTGAAGAGGTGAAGCAACAATACGACACGATCTTCCGCGGTAACGAGGAGATTACTCTCTCGGACAAGGCGTTGGCCTTTATGGTTTCGGAGCTGGCCAAGTATGACTTTGGGCGCACAGAGGTGGATGCCAAGGGCGCGGCCTACCAAGAGATTGTGGGTGACAACCTGCGCGGCGATCGCGGCCAATACTTTACGCCCCGCGGCGCGGTACAGCTAGTGGTAGAAATGCTGGACCCGCAGCCCCACGAGACTGTGCTAGACCCCGCCTGCGGACCGGGTGGCTTTTTGGAGCGTGCGGTGGATCACCAGAACAAACGCTTCAAGGCCGAGGAAGAGAGCGACGCTGACATCGAATCGACCGACGAATTTCTCTCTCGCCAGGAGCGGCTGGCCGACTATGTGGACAAGAAGATCTTTGGGGCGGACTTTGACCAATTTCTGGTGCGCGCGGCACAGATGAATATGGTGATGGCGGGCAATACCGAAGCCCATCTCTTTCACATGAACTCGCTGGAGTTCCCCAAAGGTGATCTTTCAGGCGTGGAAGATGCCAACCGCTTGATTCCCCTTGGTTCCGTCGATGTCATCATGACGAATCCCCCCTTTGGCTCCGATATTCCAGTGACCGATCCGACTATTCTTGAACAGTTCCAGCTCGCCTACAACCACAGCCGCACTGACGACAACGAATTTATCAATACGGGACGGCTCAAGAGCAGCGTAGCCCCAGAGGTGCTCTTTATTGAACGCTGCGTGCAGTGGCTCAAACCGGGCGGACGCATGGGCATTGTGCTGCCCGACGGCATTCTGGGCAACCCGGGCGATGAGTATATTCGCTGGTGGATCTTGCGTCACTGTTGGGTGCTGGCCAGCGTGGATCTGCCCGTCGAGTCCTTTATTGTAGAGGCCAACGTCAACATTCTGACCAGCCTGCTCTTCCTCAAAAAGAAGACCCCGCAGGAGATTGCCGCCGAGAACTTGGGTCCGGCCACCGACTACCCCGTCTTTATGGCCGTGGCCGAGAAGGTGGGTTTTGACCGTCGCGGCAACATCCTCTACAAGCGTAGCCCCGATGGCGAGGAGATTGTGGAGGAGAAGACCACCACCGAGAGCATTCGCGTTGGTGGCGAGATGGTGCAACGACCATTGCGCCGCTTCGAGAAAATTCTTGACAATGACCTGCCCGCCATCGGCCAAGCCTATAATCAATTTCGCCAAGAGAATCCGGAGCCGGGCGCATGAAGATAAAGTCGATTCCGAGTTCATGGCTTAGAGCTTCTGGGCGGCGACTCGATTCAGGGCCATATACGTCTGATGGTTTGGTCTATCGTAGACTGTTGCAGGAACTTGATATTCCTAAAGATCGTCTGGTCGATGTGACAGAAGGCGGCGAGGCAGGGATATTCATCGCACCATATTTTAAGCGAAACTACCTTAGTGATCCTGAGCATGGTGTGCCATTACTCGGCAACACCCATATTTTGATGGCTGACCCGCTGATGACAGCGCCGCTAATCCCTCAGAAGACCTATGATGAAAATTATGAAGGTCTGAGGCTCAAGGCAGGTTGGATACTAATTACCTGCTTCGGCACGGTTGGGAATATGGCATATTGCCGTAAAAACCTTGAGCATTGTGCGGGTTCAACCAACTTTATGCGCGTTGTGGCGGACAGTGACAAAATCCTATCCGGCTACCTGTATGGCTATCTCTCTTCAAAGTATGGTCGAGCATTGGTGACGCAAAGCGAAACAGGTTCAGTGATTCCAAATCTGTTGCCTTCTCAGATGGCCGACCTCCCCGTGCCGCGACTGGGCGATGCCGTGGAGCAGCGGGTCCATGCACTGGTGGAGGAGGCGGCGCAGCTGCGGTCTGATGCGGCTAACCAAAGACACACAATTATTGAGCGAGTTACTAACCTGTTCGATTGGCAGTTTCGCTCTCTGTCACATTTATTTACTGAAACTCGCTCTTCTAATATCCAAAGACGGCTTGATGCGTTTCATCACATCGAGCCCGTCAAAGCGGCCCGTGACGTGTTATCAAATGGTGCAGGCTCTGTTCAACTGGGTGAGATTATCGATGAGGTATTTGAACCTAACCGCGGTGCTCGTATAAAAGTTGAGCACGAAGAATTTGGTGTTCCATTTTTATCTTCCTCCGCTGTGTTTCGACTCGATCCGACTGGGGAATACTTGATTTCTCGAAAACGCACGTCTCATCTAGAGCGTCTACTGGTAGAACCAAATGACCTCCTTTTGCCTCGCAGCGGGCAACTTGGCGGTATTATCGGTCGAGCGGTTCTACCGCTACCGACTTATTACGAACACGCAGCATCCGAACATCTGGTTCGGGTCCGATGCTTGAGCCAGAAGGATGCATTCTATCTTTGGGCTATTTTTGCATCCCAGCCAGGGTACTTCGCATCGATTGGAACAGCCTTCGGTTCGTCAATTCCCAGCCTTGATTGTGGGCTATTGCATCAACTAAGGATCCCGTGGTTCGACACTTCGGTTCGGGAAGAAATCATCTCAATCGTATCAGGGATTGTTGATTCTCTAACCAAGGCGATTTACGCAGAACGCGAAGCTGTCACTCTAGTCGAACAAGCCATCGAGGAGGCGGCATGACAGCCAAAGTCATTGCCATTGGCGATCCGGTCAATCAGGCCGAGCGGCGCGCCATTGCCTACCTGCGCGACAACCTGCCCGACGGCTATCTGCTGCTCCACAACTTTGAGATCGAGCGGCAGCAGGGCGGACTATTCGAGATTGATCTGGCCATTCTTGCACCCCACGCGGTCTATCTGGTCGATGTGAAGCACGTGCGCGGCACCGTCGATGTCTACGGCCCCAAGTGGCATCCGGCTGGTCGCCAACCCTACACCTCGCCCCTGCTCAAGCTGCGCGGCCATGCCAAAACGCTCAAGGGCCTCATCACCGGAGCCAACCCCGGTCGCCACGAGCTAAACAAGCTCTATGTCGATGCGGTGGTGCTGCTCACCGCGCCCGATGCCCATCTAGTCGATCACGACGGTCGCGACGCGCCCAACGTCACCACCCTAGCCAAAAGCGTGGCCTTCTTCAAAAACAGCAGCCGTCTGCCCCAGCACGCATCCAAAAACATCACCGCCCAGCACAAGCTGGCTCTCAACGCCATTTTGGGGCGCGCCAAAGCACCCGCTGGCCCTCTTCAATTTGGCTCGTGGCAGGTCGATGAGCGCCTCTCAGCCACAGACGCCTACACCGAATATCGGGCCTATAACGCCGCCGCGGGCCCCAAATCGGGCCTAGTGTTGCTGCGCGTCTACGCGGCCGATCCCTATCTGGACGACGCGGCCAAAGAGGAGCAGCTACGCCTCATCGGCAACGCCTATGCGGTACTCAATCAGCTAACCGCCCACCCCAACATTGCAGGCTGTCGCGATTACTTCTCCACCGAAGGCGAAGATGGCTATGTATTGGTCACCGACGACGTGAGCGGCCAATCTCTGCGACTCCACCTCAGCAAGCCCAACTTTGCCCTGACCGTGGATCAAAAGCTGCGCGTGGCCCAAGAGCTGCTGGCCGCGCTGGCCCACGCCCATGCCCACCAAGTAGTCCATCGCAACCTAACGCCCACCGTGCTCATGCTGGGTAGCGACGGGCTGCGCGTCGTCGGCTTCGACCATGCGCGGGTGGGCCGCGACCGCACCCAAACCATTGCCGAACAGATTGTAGACGATCTGGATCAGCGCTACATTGCCCCCGAAATTTGGGATCACCCCAAAGAAGCCACGCCCGCGTCCGACATCTTTAGCGCGGGGCTAATTCTCTACGAACTCTTTGCTGGTTCGCAACCATTTTCGAGTTTAACCGAGCTATTTGATCAGCAGGCCATCTTTGCAGCCCTGCCATCAACCCAGCGTTCCGATCTGCCCGTCGGTCTTGATGAATGGCTCCAGTCATTATGCACCTTCGATGCGGCCCAGCGCCCCACGGCCCAAGACGCGCTCGATGCGCTAAATCGCATACTCGATCCAGCGACCAACCTGCAGGCTGATGAATTTATCGAGCTGCTGCTCGCCGAAACCGATGGCGAAATTGGGCCACTGCTAGCGTTAGTCGAGAACGAAGAAGTAGACTGGCTCGAGTTCAAAGCCGCGCTGCGCCCCGATTCATCCAAACCGCCGCCCGAAGGAATGAACAATGCCGATCACGATTGGCATGTGGCCCGAGCCGTGGTTGCCCAAGCAAATTCAATTGGCGGTGCAGTTCTGTTGGGCGTCGATGACAACGGCCAGCCCGTGCCGCTCAGCGCGTCCGATCCCAAGGGACGGCTAGAGAAAGGGTGGGACGAATTTACGCGCAAAGTGCTCGATCAAGCATTCTATCCGGCCAAAGGATGGCGCACCCAAAAGCGCGGCACCTGGCGCGTGGATCTGCACAAAATGAAGAATGCGTTAGATGTACGGCGTGTCAAATTAAATGGTCAAGAAATCATCGTGTTGCTGGTGCGCCCCGCGCAATCGCCAGACGATCTTGTGCTGGTCGAGCACCTCGATAAGGACGGCGCACAAACCGCGGCCGATATCCTCTTTGTGCGACGGCGCGGTGATGTTGGCATGGTCGAACGCATCGAAGGGAAAGACAAAATTAATGCATGGCAGCAGAGCCGTCGTTTACGCTCGCGCACCTTTCTTACCATGCTCGAAAAAATTCGCAAAGAGCAGAGCCAGCCCAAGCCATCTGCCCCCGCGCCACCTGTTCAGATCGATTATAAGGACCTTGCCCCCGGCACCCTGCTGGCCAACAAATATCAGGTCGAACGTCAGCTTGGGCGGGGTAACTTTGGCGTGGTCTACAAAGTCATCGATACCTTGGGCGACGTGGCCCGCGCCGTCAAGCTCATCCTCCACGACCGCCACTCCACTATCGAGCGGCTGCGTCAAGAATTTAAGACCCTGCTCTCCATTCCCACTCATGATCATGTGGTGAGGCTAATCGACGCCATCGTGCTGCCCAATGACGGCCCGCCCATGATCATCTTCGAATATGTGGAAGGGCAAGATATCCGCGTCATGATCGACAACGGCACCTTCACCCCCGAAGATACGCTAGAGCTGGCCCGTCACGCGGCTGCCGGTCTGGCCCACGTCCATCAACATAATGTGCGGCACTGC
>Ga0114957_1001644_pt1 | contig 23607 bp, 21 predicted proteins | sample BantaG_FD_87175 | JGI IMG/M metagenome (GOLD analysis project Ga0114957, IMG submission 87175) | Marine algal microbial communities from Bantry Bay, Ireland - BantryBay_4 metaG | ecosystem: Host-associated > Algae > Red algae > Unclassified | place: Bantry Bay, Ireland | collected 2014-11-21 | reverse complement strand
GGCAGGAAGTTTCGGTGGAGCAGCTGCTATCGGGGATTTATATCTACCAAATAAGTACTGCCTCAGGAGTACTAGAATCAGGAAAGATTATCGTCACTAAGTAATAATAAAGAGTTGCTACGAAAAAGGAATTTTTAAAATCAGTGTAACCCACTAATTTACCCATCCTAACGTCCCACTAAACCGCTCCTCCAACTCCTCCATATCAAACGTATCCCTCAGCTTATATTCCAACACAAAATTATCATCCACCTTCTTTTCGTAATAAACCAACCCGAGTCCTTTCGCAAAAATCTCCCGTCCCGAATATTGTTTTTCCCAATGTCCATTATTAAAATCGTCCACTAGTTCTTTGTTATCAAAAACCACACAATCGTACGTTTTACCTTTAAAATCATAAGTCGTTTTACCCGCATAGCGGCGATTTTTAATCATCGTCATACTCACCTCAGGATTTTCTTGAAAGACCCATTTTAGGTTGGTTAAAAATACACCACCTGAATCCCGCACTTCAAAGGGAAACGCCGTCGCTCCTACTATTTGCGCAGGTACCCTAGATTGTAATCCCATAGAATCCACCGTATAAAGAAAATAATCCCGGATCAATGCCCCATTTTCCACGATCTCCTCGGTGGTAAATTGCCGTACGATAAAGTTATGATCATAATAATTTGCCGTCAGATAGTCCATAGAATCTGTAAACATACTGCGGAAATACCAGTATTCCTCTGGCAAAGAATCTGCTTTTACAGGCCCATACTCATAGACCACCCCCTGTTCCAAGGCATCCAAAGGATAATAATAATCCGAAATATCATGCGTATCTGCTGAACCACAGCCCGTTCCCAGACCTATTATCCATGAAATACTGAACCAAAAAAGTAGTAATCGCATATTTTTTATCTTTAAGTAACATCCTTTCGCAAGAGATGTTAAAACAAAAGAATCTTTCTAATGGTTAAATAAGTTGATTGCAGAATAACCAAAATATGCTAAATAGGGTTTATCCCGAGTATATAATGATCCGTACAAATGCTTATCTTTGTACTAAAATATAGAAAATAGTCAAGTAATAAAATTATGTTTAAATCTATCACAAAACTTGTCGGCAAAATTTTCGGAACGAAATACGAAAGAGATGTTGCCAAATATACACCCATCGTAGATCAAATCAACGAATTGGGAGCACAATATCAAAGCATCAGCAATGATGACCTTCGTAATAAAACCCTTGAATTCAGACAACGGATCGCCGAACACCTTCAAGGTATCGACAAGGATATAGAAAGTCTCGAAGCGCAGTCAAAATCTGCCGAGAATATTCAGGAAAAAGAAGAATTCTTTAAGGAAATCGACACACTTAAGGAAGAACGAGACAAACACCTCGAAGAAATTCTTCAGGAAATCCTTCCTGATGCTTTCGCAGTGGTAAAAGAAACGTCTCGTCGCTTCTCAGAAAATGAAACCATTACGGTGACCGTTACTGACCATGATCGCGAAATGGCAGCTACTCGAAATTATATCACCGTGAATGGTAACCAGGCTGTATGGCAAAACACCTGGATGGCTGCCGGAGGAGAAATTACTTGGAACATGGTACATTATGATGTGCAGCTGATTGGTGGAATGGTACTCCACGATGGTAAAGTTGCCGAGATGGCTACTGGTGAAGGTAAGACCCTTGTGGCTACCCTGCCCGCCTACCTGAACGGGATCAGCGGATTAGGCGTACACATCATTACCGTCAACAACTACCTTGCACGCCGTGATAGCGAATGGGTTGGACCCATTTTCGAGTTTTTATATTTGACAGTGGATTGTATTGATAAATATAGACCGCACTCTCCCGAACGAACGGCTGCTTACAAAGCAGACATCACCTACGGTACCAACAACGAATTTGGTTTTGATTATCTAAGAGATAATATGGTTCGCTCTGCTACCGAAAGGGTACAGGGTAAGCACCACTTTGCGATGATTGATGAGGTGGATTCCGTACTGATTGATGATGCACGTACCCCATTGATTATTTCTGGTCCCGTTCCAAAAGGAACAGAGGAGCAGGAATACGAAGCATTAAAACCTCGGGTAGAAAAATTAATTAATAACCAAAAACAACTCGCATCAAAATTTTTGACGGAAGCGAAGTCACTGGCCAAGGACAACATCGTAGGCGTACATGAAGGTGAAGCAGGTATGGCGCTCCTACGTGCCCACCGTGCGATGCCGAAGCATAGACCGTTGATTAAGTATTTGAGTGAAGAAGGAAATAAAGTGTTATTGCAAAAAACGGAAAACCACTATATGCAGGAGCAATCCAAAAATATGCACTTAGTGGACGAACCATTGTTATACACCATCGAAGAAAAAACGAGAAGTGTAGAATTGACGGAAAAGGGAGCTGAGTCACTTGCCAAAGGTGGAGAAGATCCTGATTTTTTCGTCATGCCTGACATCGCGACTGAACTGATGATGATTGATAGCGACGAGGAAATGAATGATGAGGAGAAGTCTGAGTCACGGAACGAGTTAATTAGTGATTTTTCTGCTAAATCAAAAAGACTACATGGTATTAGTCAGTTATTAAAAGCGTATAGTTTGTTTGAAAAAGATGAAGAATATGTAGTGATGGATGGGCAGGTAAAAATTGTGGATGAGCAAACAGGACGTATGATGGAAGGCCGCCGGTATTCTGATGGATTACACCAGGCACTGGAAGCAAAGGAAAATGTGAAGATTGGAGAAATCACCCAAACCTACGCAACAGTTACCCTTCAGAATTACTTTAGAATGTTCCATAAACTATCCGGTATGACGGGTACGGCGGAAACAGAAGCAGGGGAATTATGGGAAATCTACAAATTGGATGTAGTCGTTATTCCTACTAACCGTCCTATCGTCAGAGATGACCGGGAAGATTTGGTTTTTAAAACAGGAAGAGAAAAATTCAACGCAGTTATTGAAGAAATTGTCCGAATGAGTGATGCAGGCCGTCCCGTTTTGGTCGGTACGACTTCTGTGGATATTTCTGAAAAACTGAGCGCAATGCTTCAGACCCAAGGTATCGAACACAATGTGCTGAACGCCAAACAACATCAGCGAGAAGCAGATATTGTAGCGGAAGCAGGACAGCCAGGAAAAGTAACCATCGCGACCAACATGGCCGGTCGTGGAACGGATATCAAACTTTCTGATGAAGTAAAAAAAGCAGGTGGTCTGGGAATTATCGGTACAGAACGACACGATTCCCGTCGGGTAGATAGACAGTTACGTGGACGTAGTGGACGACAGGGAGATCCCGGTAGCTCACAGTTCTATGTATCCTTGGAAGATAACTTGATGCGACTTTTCCAATCTGAACGGATCGCGAAACTGATGGATAAAATGGGGCACCAGGATGGAGAAATGATTCAACATTCCATGGTAACCAAATCCATCGAACGTGCGCAGCAAAAAGTAGAAGAGAACAACTTCGGTATTCGTAAGCGGCTTTTGGAATACGATGATGTAATGAATATTCAGCGAGAAGCCATTTATACCAAAAGAAATAATGCGCTATCTGGAGATCGTCTGGCCGTTGACATTAATAATATGTTTACGTCGTTAACAGAAAATCTGGTGATTGCGCACCGAGCGAATGGAACCTATGAATCGTTCCGAGAAGCTTCTTTACAATTAGCAGGTGTTGATCCAAAGATTACAAAAGAAGAATTTGAGGATGGGAATGAAGATGATTTGATTGATCGTTTTCAGGAGCAATTTCTAGCATTTTATGATCAAAAGAATGAGCGCATTTCGGAATACCTGATGCCAATCATTAACAATGTATACCAAAATCAAGGACACCAGTACAAGCGTATTCAGATACCTTATATGACTGGTTCCGGGAAAGGATTGAATATATCTGCGGATCTGAAAGAAGCGGTGGATTCCAAAGGAGCTTCTATTTCCAGCGATATTGAAAAAGCAGTTGCCCTTGCGGTGATTGATGAAGAATGGAAAGAGCACCTTCGTTCTATGGATGAATTGAAGGAATCTGTTCAGGCGGCCTCCTTCGAGCAGAAAGATCCGCTAGTGATTTATAAAATGGAAGCCTTTAATTTGTTCGAGACCTTAGTCAATTCTATCAACGAACAGGTTACTTCTTTACTGGCTAACGGTAAAGTAGTGGTTCCTGCTGAGCAGAATGTTCAGGAAGCGAAAGAAGTAAAAACAGACCTCAGTAAAGTACAGACCAGTCGTCGGAATGCAGTTGGTGGAGGTGGTAATGCCGCTGCTACACGTGCTGCTGCAGAAGCGGCAGGCAGAGCAGAACGACAAAAGCCGGAGACATTCAAACGTACTGAAAAGAAAGTAGGCCGTAATGAGCCCTGCCCTTGTGGTAGCGGGAAGAAGTTTAAACATTGCCATGGAAAATAGTTCTGACATTTAGAAAAGAATGGCCTTAGCGTATTTGATTTTTTTCAAATTTGCTAAGGCTTTTCTATTCCTATGTAAATCTAGTTCAAAATTTGTTATTTTGTGAAAAAAATATACTCGATGAAAAAATATATTCGAACCTTACTTACCGTTTGCCTTTTTACTGGATTTAGCGGCAGCCTTGCTGCACAGCAAAATGTCTATGTCAAAGAAGCCACGATTGTCTCGCGAATTATGTTCCATTTGGTGCAGCAAAACCAGCTGAACCAAGTAGTTTCAGGCTGGCGGGTACAAATTCTGGCGACCACTGATCGAAGACAACTGGAAGAAGTCAAAGCGGAGTTTCAACGGCAATATCCCGGTGTTCTGGTAGATTGGAAACACGATAAACCTTATTATAAACTCAGAGCAGGTGCTTTTGCAGATAAATTAGCGGCCACCCAACTCCTTCACCGCCTCAAAAAAGAATATCCAAGTGCTTATCCAGCCAAGGATAACGAAATACCTCCCCGACAATTATTGGGATACTAACGAATCTATCATTATTATCATTCAACGATGAGAAGCAGAACAGCAGCTACAGGACTGAGGAATCTTGATTGGATGACCTTTTCAATTTATATCAGTCTGGTATCTGTTGGATGGCTCATGATCTATGCCGTGAGCTATGAGGAGGGGCGAGGATTTATGGATATGGTTTTTGACCTGGGCACCAATGTCGGAAAGCAATCCCTTTGGATTCTGGTGTCTTTTCTTATGATGCTGCTACTCCTGTTTATTGATTGGAATTTCTGGCGCACCTTTGCCTATCTGATCTATGCACTCACGATGGGAATGCTTGTACTCGTGCTATTGATTGGAGTAGAAATTAACAATGCAACCTCCTGGTTTTCTATTGCAGGATTTACTTTACAACCTTCTGAATTTGCAAAAATAGGAACCTGTCTAGCCATGTCTGCCTACCTAAGTACCTACAGCACCCGTATCAGTATGCTCAAATCGCAGGTGACCGCCATTGCGTTATTTGCATTGCCGATGGTACTAATTATATTACAACCCGATGCTGGTTCTGCGCTCGTTTTTACCTCATTTTTGATTGTATTATTTCGGGAGGGCTTTAATGCCAACCTTTATATTCTGGGTATTTCCGTTGCGGTCGTTTCGGTTCTGGGTCTTATTTACCATCCCATGTTTATTATTTTGGGATTGGTCTTACTGGCTATTTTAGCAATGGTTAGTTTTCAAAAAAAGAAAAAATTATATTGGTTTGCCGGATTTATAATTTATGCTGGGCTGGCGATTACCGGTGTGATACAGGGATTTCCGATTCCTGTTTTAGCGGTTACTGGAGTTGCATTATTAGGAATGACATATTTACAATATCAAGGACGACGACGTGATATTATTAAACCGCTGTATGCACTGTTGACCATTGCCAGTTTTTTTGCAGTTATCTCAAATTATACCTTTAATAATTTACCTCGTCATCAGCAGGATCGCCTCAATGTTTGGTTACAACCTCAAAAAGCAGACCCACGTGGTGCCTTATACAATGTCATTCAATCTAAAAACACCATTGGTTCAGGAGGACTCCAAGGTAAAGGATTTCTGGAAGGAACCATGACCAAACTGAACTATGTTCCTGAGCAATCGACAGACTTTATTTTTTGTACCGTTGGGGAAGAACAAGGCTTCGTTGGCACCTTTGCAATCGTCGCCCTATTTTTATTATTACTATTACGAATAACGATTATCGCCGAGCGGCAGCGTGCCGACTTTTCACGGTATTATGCCTACAGCTTTGCCGGAATTTTATTTGTCCACTTTTTTGTAAATATTGGAATGACCATGGGATTGGTTCCTGTAATTGGTATTCCATTGCCCTTTATTAGTTATGGCGGATCGTCGATTCTCGCTTTTACTATTATGACGGGCATCCTTTTAAGTCTGGACAGCAATCGCCTTACTGCATGAAATTTACTTTAGAAAACACAGACCCCAGATCATCTGCTCGGGCAGGTCTGATCGAAACAGACCACGGGACAATTGAAACCCCGATTTTTATGCCCGTTGGGACGGCTGGAACAGTAAAAGCGGTACATCAGGCCGAGCTGGAAAATGAGATCAATGCACAGATCATCCTCGGGAATACCTATCACCTTTATCTGCGACCAGGTATTGAAGTTTTAAAAAATGCTGGTGGTTTGCATAAATTCAATGGCTGGTCACACCCCATTTTGACAGACAGTGGTGGTTACCAGGTTTATTCTTTGAGTCACCGACGAAAAATTAAAGAAGAAGGCGTTACTTTTCAATCCCACATAGATGGTTCCCGACACTTTTTCAGCCCAGAAGTAGCCATTGATATTCAACGAACGATTGGGGCCGATATCATCATGGCCTTTGATGAATGTACCCCTTATCCCTGTGATTATCGCTATGCTAAAAAATCTATGGAGATGACCCATCGCTGGCTTAAACGCTGCTGCGAACATTTCGACAAGGGAGAAGGTCATTATGGTTATAAACAAACACTGATACCGATTATACAAGGAAGCACCTATGATGACCTGCGCCGGCAATCTGCGGAAACCATTGCGAGCTTCGACCGCGATGCCAATGCCATAGGCGGATTATCCGTAGGCGAACCTGCGGAAGATATGTATCGTACGACGGAATTGGTTTGTGAGATACTACCGAAAGAGAAGCCTCGTTATCTAATGGGAGTCGGTACACCAGCTAATCTGCTGGAATGTATTGGCCTTGGAATTGATATGTTTGATTGTGTGATGCCGACGCGAAATGCTCGGCATGGATTGTTGTTTACACAGCATGGAATTATGAATATGAAGAATGCAAAGTGGAAAGACGACCATAGCCCGATTGATGCAGACGGCCCTTGTAGCACGAGTCGGTTTCATACGAAAGCATATCTGCGTCACCTACTGCATAGCAAGGAATTATTGGGAGCACAGATTGCGAGTTTACACAACCTGAGTTTTTATTTATGGCTAATGGCCGAAGCACGTAAGCATATCAAAGCAGGTGACTTTTCGACTTGGAAAAAGAGAATGGTGGAAGTGGTGCAGCGGCGGTTGTAGGAGGGTTGTTTTGTGTGGGTAGGGTTCTCGATAATCAGAGAGATACCAAAACAAAAAAAAACGTACCTTTGGAAAAACAAATTGTTGTAATGAGTATAGAAAAGATGACTTAATCACGGCTGATAATATTGCATCGTCCATAAACTCAGAAATCAAACGTTCTGCTTCGAATGGTTCAGAAAGTAGATGATAATAATGAATACTATAAGTCTCCTTCAAAGGCAGGCTCAGAAATAGCAGGATATCAAGTTAATGGTTGGAAATTTTGGAAATATTATGATAAGAATGCTGAAAGAAAAATTTGGTATTACCTAAAGCCAGAACTTCCTGCTAATATTTTCATTTCAATAAATCCAGATAAAAAACTATTTTTTAGTTTTTCAAAATTATCAATCCAGCTAAATCAAAGATTAGTTGCGATTAGAGCAAATCAGAAATCCTCACCAAATTCAAATCCTTAGCGAACAGGCAAATATTGAATTACGACAAAGAATTTTTAAGCCCTGACAGGGTAGATTTTGACAAAGTAATTCTAAAGGCTTTTGGCTACGAAAGAAAGATACTTCCAAGACTTTATAAACTGCTAATTGATACAGTTAAAAATAGAATAGAAATGAAAAATAGATAAAAATAAATTTAACAGAATTAGTAATAATGGATTTAATACAACAAGCTAAAAGGCCATTGTTTACACCGACAGATTGAATTTGTCACCCACTCAAAAAGTTTAAAACAAATACTCATTTCATTAATCAGAAACAGTCAAAATTATTGATGCTAAAAATTTTAGATAGATATATCATTAAGCAATTTCTCTCAACCTTCTTCTTTTCGGTTTTGGTCTTTACGCTTATTTCGATCATCATTGATTTTAGCGCCAATATTGAAAAATTTATTGAGGGAGAAGTGCCGATAGGAGAAATTCTGGGGGACTATTATCTCAACTGGATGTTGTGGATCAACGGATTATTATTTCCACTTTATGCATTGATTGCCGTCGTCTTTTTTACCGCAAGGCTAGCCTACAATTCTGAAATCATTTCTATTCTCAACGCAGGGATCAGTTATCGACGACTGATGCGACCTTATCTGATAGGTGCATTTATTTTATTTACCATTCATTTGATCGGCAATCACTATATCATTCCGTTAGGTAATAAAAAGCATTATGACTTTCAGCATACCTATATTTGGAAAAATAATGACCAGGGAAAAACCAAGGATGTCCATTTATTCATTGGACCTAATACCAAAATCTATATTGACCATTATAATAAAAGATCGAAAAAAGCAGCTGATTTTCGGATTGAAAAAATAGTGGATAATAAAATCGTTTATTTGCTAAAAGCAGAAACTGCAGAATGGCTAGGACCACCCGATAAATGGCGGGTAAAAAACTATACCGCCCGAACTTTTGATGGTATAAAAGAGACCTTTATCAATGGTGAAAAATCCCATATTGATACGACCTTTAATCTCACTCCAGAGGATTTTGTCCGCTACATCAATCACAAAGAAATGCTGCCAACACCAGAACTTAAGGCCTTTATTCAAAAAGAAAAAGACCGCGGAGCTGCCATGACTAAAATCTACGAAGTAGAACTACATCGCCGAACAGCAGAACCGTTTACCATCATTATACTTACCTTAATTGGCTTTGCAGTAGCTTCACGCAAGGTAAGAGGAGGCATGGGGTTCCAGTTAGCTGCTGGAGTAGGTATTGGTGCCTTATTTATTTTCTTATCAAAATTTTCCGCCACTTTTTCAACCAATGATGACCTGCCCGCAATCATGGGCGTATGGATTCCTAATCTGATTTTCTCCGCCGTTGCAGCTATATTGGTTCTTCGATCACGAGGGTGAAATCAGACAAAAAGAGGAATTTTAGTCTATAGTTCCTTAGTGAACTGTCTTGTGACGGACTATATTTCAATTTTTATTGAAAATAGGAAAAGTTTAGAATCGTGTAAACTAATTTGCATAACTGTTTGAAATTCAGAGTTTTATTTATTAAAACAAGAAAATATTTGTTCAAAATGAACGATTTTAATGGTCTTATCTGAGCTGAGTAGTTTTGATTTTGTTTAACTAATAAGTATCTTTGTAGCATACAATTAAAAACGACTCCTTTCACCCAATATAAAATGAAAGTTATGACTGTTAAAGAATTCAAAAGCAAATTTTATATTTTGGAAACCCTCCTTCACAGCTTCGCCTATAATTTGACGAAGAATAAGGAAGACGCCAAAGATTTATTTCAAGAAACTGCCATGCGTGCATTGACCAACCGAGATAAATTTCGGGTAGGTACTAATTTTAAAGCATGGACTTTTACGATTATGAAAAATATTTTCATTAATAATTATCGTAAAAAAGCACGTTCTAAAACCATCATTGATTCTACCGATAATATGTACTACATTAATTCTGGTAGCAATGCCGTGGACAACAGCGCTGAGTCTAATATAATGATGGAAGAACTTTACAAGATGATTGGCGAGCTAGACGAAACGATTCGCGTTCCATTCTTGATGCACTATAAAGGGTTCAAATATCAGGAAATTGCAGATCAGTTAGAGTTGCCATTAGGAACCGTTAAAAGTCGAATCTTCTTTGCTCGAAAAGAGTTAAAAGAACTTGTACTTGGACGATATTCTAATACAGAAATAGTGAAGAAGCACGCGAAGATTAGCTAAGGAATGTTAAGTTAAAAAGTATTTTTTTCAAATAAACTTTTTAAAAGCAGTATGACAATAATTGTCATGCTGTTTTTTTATGCGCGGTCTTCCACATCTTCGCTATCTTTGCAGCATGTCTAAAAAAATGACCCGACAGTTGCTGAAATGGTTTGCGTCCCATCATCGTCCGATGCCGTGGAAAGGGGAGAAAAATCCCTACTTGATTTGGTTATCAGAAATTATCCTCCAACAAACTCGTGTGGCGCAAGGGCTACCTTATTTTGAAAAATTTAAGGAAACTTATCCTACGATTAATGATTTGGCAGCAGCCCCAGAAGATGAAGTCTTTAAACTATGGGAAGGACTGGGCTACTATTCTCGCGCACGTAATCTGCATGCAACGGCAAAGAACATCAGTACAAATATGGGCGGTAAATTTCCCGATCAATATGAAGAAATTTTAAAACTCAAAGGCGTCGGGCCTTACACCGCAGCAGCGATTGCTTCTTTTGCTTATGAATTGCCTTATGCGGTTTTGGATGGAAATGTATTTCGGGTATTGTCGAGATACTTTGGTATTCATACCCCGATAGATTCAACGGCAGGAAAAAAAGAATTTGCCAAACTAGCCCAACAACTTCTTTCTAAAAAACATCCGGCGGACTATAATCAGGCTATCATGGATTTTGGGGCAACCCAATGTATCCCTAAAAATCCTGAGTGTAAAAACTGTCCTTTCCAAAAAGACTGCGTAGCTTATCGCGAAGACCTGATAGATCAATTACCTGTCAAAGAGAAAAAACTAAAAAAGCGAACTCGACATTTTCAATATTTGATTTTCAATATAGACGAGCAGGTTTGGATTCATAAACGCACAGAGAAGGATATTTGGCAAGGATTATATGATTTTCCCTTGATAGAAACGAATGCGCTATTAGACCAGAAGATGTTATGGAAAAACAAAAGCTTCCTTGAACTGGTGGAAGGACAGAAGGTGACGATAGATCGAGTGTCTCGCCCTTTCTCTCAGCAACTGACACACCAGAAAATTCACGGTGTTTTCTTTGAAATCCAGCTATCTCAGCTACCAGATAATTTTTCAGAAAATTGGAAGTTAATTTCCCGAACCAACCTTCCCGACTACGCATTTCCCCGAATAATTGATTTGTATTTACAGGATAATTCACTATATTTAAACTTCTAGGTAAGTCTAAATATATTAACGATAAGCTAGGATCAACAAAAGAATAGCTCATTTTTAATCGGTCTTAAGCAAAACGGCTGAATTTCGTATTTTTGCGGTTCACTTCATTTGATAAAAAATAAAATCCATGATTAACAAAGTTACTTTGATCGGAAACTTGGGACGTGATCCCGAAGTACGTCGTCTGGAAAGCGGAGCGGCGGTCGCCAAATTTTCTGTAGCCACCAACGAAAGCTACAAAGACAAAAGCGGAGAATGGCAAACCCAGACGGAATGGCATGATGTAGTAGTATGGAATGCTGCTGCTGAACGGGCCGAAAAAACACTCAAAAAAGGTAAGCTGGTATACATAGAAGGAAAATTGACGCACCGGAACTACGAAGACAAAGATGGCAATAAGCGATACATTACAGAGGTACGTGGCATAGTCTGGCGATTGCTGGAACGTAAAGAAAATGCTGGTGGATATACACAAAATAATTTTCCATCAGATGCAGATGCTCCTCCTGCGCAAGTGGCCGAGACTGCTGATACATCGGTAAGTACGCCAGCAACTGCTGCTCAGAGTCAACCTGAAAGTGGGGAAGCAGCAGATGACTTACCGTTTTAAAAGCATCCATCAACCAACTGCTTTAGAGCTTGTCTAAATTTTCATTAATTGACTGCAATTGGTAAATTAATGAAAATTAAGACAAACGCTTAATGCTTTATTAATCAATTCAATGTTGGACGCCGAGTCGGGTAATTTACTATATGGTTTTTCGTTATGGATATTTCCTCTTATGGCTACTTCATGGAGCAGTATCTTAATTGGGATTTTATTCATTATCCTGTTATTGGTTTGTTCTGCATTGATCTCCAGTTCAGAGGTAGCCTTCTTCTCTTTGACCTCAAGTGATTTTCAAAAACTAGAGCAAGATAATTCTCATCCAGCACAGAATATTCTCGCGTTAAAGGAATTTCCCCGGCGGTTACTCGCCACTATTTTAATTAGTAATAATTTTATTAACATTGGTATTGTTGTGCTGTCTGATTATATCTTTCGGAAGGCTTTGCCTATTGAGGATTTTATTACAAGGATGAGCGGGGTGCCGGAATCCTGGTTGATTTGGGGACTCACTAGAAAGGAGTTAGGAGAATATACCCACTTTGGAACGACAGTGATAGCGGTTACTTTTTTATTAGTATTATTTGGTGAGGTAGCTCCGAAAGTATATGCAAAACTCAACAACATGAAGATTGCGTTATTCATGTCGGGCCCACTTATGCGGTTGTCAGGATTTTTTAAGCCGATGAGTAATTTGCTAGTGGCAGGTACGAAGATCATTGAAAAGCGATTGGAGGGACGCGCCAATTCTGGTAGTACAAGTAAAGAAGACATCGATCAGGCGATTGAATTGACGGTACGAGATGAGCAGCAAGAGATAGATATTTTGAAAGGGATTGTGAAGTTTGGGGAAATCTTTGTCAAACAAATCATGTGTTCGCGGGTAGATGTAATTGCCGTAGATTTTAAAACCAATTTTGCTGATCTTATCAAACTTATCAAAGAATCTGGTTATTCCCGTATCCCTATTTACGATGAAGACTTTGACAATATTACGGGGATTTTATACGCAAAGGATTTATTGAAATTTTTGAATGAAGCAGATGATTTTGAGTGGCAGGGCATTATCCGGCAAGAAGTACATTATGTTCCGGAAGCAAAAAAAATAAGCGACTTACTAAAAGAGTTTCAAACCAAACGACTCCATATTGCCATTGTGGTAGATGAATATGGAGGTAGTTCTGGGATCGTTACTTTGGAAGATATTATGGAAGAAGTGATCGGAGAAATTAAGGATGAATTTGATGACATGATAGAGGTGGAATTCAAAAAACTTGATGACTTTAATTATGTTTTTGAAGGAAAAACACTCTTAAATGATGTATGTCGGGTAATGGGATTGGATACCGGAACATTTAATGAAGAGAAGGGTGATGCGGATTCTTTAGCTGGATTATTATTGGAGGTTGTTGGATTCATTCCCCGCAAAGAGCGAGTTGTTTATATTGGTAAATACAGAATGGAGATCATGGCAGTGAACAAGCGACGAATTGAACAGATTAAAATTACACTGCCGCAAAAGAAAAAGTAGTTTGATTTTTTACGCAAAAGCGTGAAGAAGTATTAAAAAAGAATCGATCATATTTATGAATAAGCATATCTCCTTCTTGATTTTCTCCTTCTTGATTTTCGTATGCGTTGGTTGCGAAGATCCGATCTATACGCCTAAGCCGCGCGCCTTCCCTCGTGTCATGTATCCGCAGCGAGAATACCAACAATTTGAGGAATCGTTTTGTAATTTTACTTTTACTTATCCGTCCTATGGAAAGGTGCAACAGGACACCTTATTTTTTGATGAAAAACCAGCGCATCCTTGTTGGTTTGATTTGGATTTTCCAGATTTTAATGCCCGACTATATTGTACTTATTATCCAATTAATAAAGTAAATACATTCGAGAAATTACGTGACAATACTTACAAGATGGCGAATGAGCATATCGTTAAAGCGAACGCTATTGATGAAATTCCAGTAAGAAATAATCAACAAACGGGAGGGTTTATGTTTCGATATAAGGGCCCAACTGCAACGCCGTTGTCTTTTTTTCTGACAGATACGACAAGCAATTTTTTAAATGGTGCGCTATATTTTCAATCAAAGCCACGGCCAGATTCATTAGCGCCAGTACTGGAATTTATTCAGCAGGATGTCGAAAAAATGATTGCTTCATTTGAGTGGAAATAAAAAAAGTGTACCGACTTTCGCCAGCACACTTTCTATATGTTTCGTTAAAAAAGAATCCTTAGTTATTTTCCGCTGCAGTTTCTTCTGCCTTCTTCTTCTTTCCCTTTGGAGTTTCCTTTGCTGGAGCCTCTTCCGCCGGAGCTTCCTCCTCTTCGTAAGTACCCGCTACTTTTGCCTTGATCTTCGCTTCGAGTTCGATAGCAATTTCAGGATTATCCTTTAAGAATAGTTTAGCAGACTCTCGACCCTGAGCGATTTTGCTACCATCGTAGCTGTACCAGGCACCGCTTTTTTCGATGATTTCCTGATCCACACCCATATCGATGATCTCACCTGATTTGGAAATACCTTCACCATAAGTGATATCAAATAAAGCAATTCTAAATGGCGGAGCCAATTTGTTTTTCACTACTTTCACCTTAACGTGATTTCCTACTACATTACCTTCCTTGTCTTTAATCGCAGAACCAGACTTACGAATATCAAGACGGATAGAAGCATAAAACTTTAGTGCGTTACCACCAGTAGTCGTTTCAGGATTACCGAACATTACGCCAATTTTTTCACGTAACTGATTAATAAACACACAGCAGCAACCAGTGGTACCAATGATACCGGTCAACTTACGCATCGCCTGTGACATCAGTCTGGCTTGAAGTCCCATTTTGGAATCTCCCATTTCTCCCTCAATTTCACTACGAGGAACAAGTGCTGCAACAGAATCAATTACCAGCATATCAATCGCTCCACTACGGATAAGATTTTCAGCAATTTCCAATGCTTGCTCACCATTATCAGGCTGAGAAATCAGCAAGTTTTCTGTATCTACACCAAGTGCTTCAGCATAGAAACGATCAAATGCGTGTTCCGCATCAATAAAGGCAGCAATACCGCCCTGCTTTTGACATTCCGCAATCGCATGGATCGCTAGTGTCGTTTTACCAGAAGATTCAGGGCCGTAGATTTCAACTACCCGTCCTTTGGGTAAACCATTAATACCTAATGCAAGGTCAAGACTTAGAGAACCGGTAGAGATCGTGTCGATTTCAACTACCTGCTTATCTCCCATTTTCATAACAATACCCTTACCATAAGTTTTTTCTAGGCGACTGAGCGTCATTTCAAGGGCTTTTTTCTTAGCGTCGTTTTCTTTAGACATTTTTTAAAGAATTTAAAGTGTGAATATGATTGTACAGTAGTTTAAAAAATGGAGCGATACGATATTGATTGTTGATTTAGACAGCATCAAAGAATGTAAAAGCGCCTGAAAATTGATGGATTTGCTCCTGTACAGATTATTTAATATTGAAACAAACGTTTTTGTTTACGATACAAATATAAACGAATTGTTTGTAAGTGCAAACTTTTTGTCAACAAAATTATTATATTTTTTCTGTTTGTCTTATATTTAGTTAGACGATTAAATAATTGTAATCAAAATAGTAATTATATATATTTTGTAATCAAAAAAGATATAAAAGTGTTTTTTTTTAAAATGGGAAAGACTTTTTGTCACTTAAAATTATAATAAACAGCCAAATTGTCACTTTAATTTACAACTTTTCGGAAGATTTGACCTAAAAAATGGAATGGTACGACGCTTGATGATAGATTAGTAGTAATCGCGAAGTAATCGCAATATTTATTTTTAAAACAAAAATCTATACAGTATGACTTATTTAGCAAAAGTAAATCCACGTAGAAAGCACAATGGTTTATTTCCTGGCCACTTTGATTCTTTGATCAATGACATCTTTAATAAAAGCATTGGAGAGCCCAGACGAAACCAGTTTACCAACCAGCGTCCAGCAGTAAATGTGTCGGAATTAGAAGACAAATTCGAATTGGAAGTTGCGGTTCCTGGTTTGAAGAAAGATGATATTACCTTGAAGGTAGAAGACGAGACATTGGTCATTAGTGCCACAAAAGAGGAAAAGACAGCGGAGACGAAAGGCAACTACACCCGTCGGGAATTTGATTATGGGACTTTCTCCAGAAGTTTTCAGTTGAATGAAACGATTGATGCTGAAAATATTCAGGCGAGCTTTGAGGATGGTATCCTAAAGGTTGTATTGCCGAAAGTAGAAGAAGAAGTCAAAGACAATAACCGAGTGATTGAGATCGCGTAAGGTAGATCTATTTGTAGAAGCTTAATTGTTTTATCGAATTGAGTTGATATTAATGAGCCGGAAGCATTACGCTTCCGGCTTTTTTTTATTTCTTTTTTATTTTAATTTTTTGACCAGGTTTCAACTTGTATGGATTATTGATTTCATTAATTACAAGAATATCATTCATTGTTACCCCATTAAATTTTTCTGCAATTTCATGTAGGGTCTCATTTTGAGTAATCAAATAAAATAGATATTCATCGTTGCGGACCATTGATTTGGCAGGTAGGTATTTAAGTTTAGGCATTACCCGTTTTGTCTTTTTTGCTGCAACTGTCGCGTTAGATTTTTTAGATAATTTAAAACGAGGAGGTACATTTGAGGTGACCATTTGAGGTACCAAAGCAGGTAGCATAGTTAATGGACTAAAGAGCTGGCTTGTTTTTAATTTCGGTGTATAGATAGTCAGTTCACGGCCCGGTTTTAGCTGATAACCTTGTCGTTGATTCCAGGTTTTTACATCAGCAGTAGCTACGCCATAGTAGGCAGCGATCGTTTCGTAGGTATCTCCTTGGAAAACCGTATACGTAGATTTATTATTATTTTTTGCCCAGTCAATGGCCACGGGAGCAGGAATAGGTTTCGAATGAATTCTTTTTATATCACTATCCGGTCGACCTAGATGAGTCATAAGGTTGCCCATATATTGCTGAGGCAATACGAGGTTACTTCCTTTGCTATTGGATGGAATATATTTGCGTTTGTAAGAAGGATTGAGCGTTTCCAGAATATACATAGGAACGCCAGTCATTTTTTCAATTTCGTAGAAACTAATTCGTTTATAAATTTTCACCAACTCGGTAAGCTGCAAATCTATTTCAGGATAAACAGGCATTATATTGTGTTCAGGATAATAGCGAACTACATACGTTGCGGCAATAAAAGCGGGAACATAATTTCTAGTTTCTTTTGGTAAGTAGCGAAGGATAGTCCAAAAATTCTTACTACGTCCTCTTTTGATCGCGCGGTTTACGCGGCCAGGGCCACCATTATAAGCAGCTAGAGCGAGCTCCCAGTTTTGGTAACGATTATATTGCTTTCGCAAATACTTCATTGCTGCCAAAGTAGATTTATGAGGATCACGTCGTTCGTCTACCGTACTATTAATACGTAAACCATTTTCTTTTCCAGTAGGCGGCATAAACTGCCAAAGACCCACCGCTCCGCTTCGAGATACGGCTTTAGGATTCAGTGCCGATTCCACAATAGATAAATATTTTAAGTCCGTCGGCATGTTATTTTCTGACAAATATTTTTCAAACATGGGGAAATACATCGACATCCGACCGAGCATAGCTTCGGTGTGTGCACGCTTTCTGACCATGTAAGTATTGATATAACTCTTGACCGCAGGAGTGAACCGTGGTGGTGCTATTTCGCTGGTAAGTCTGCTCAGGCGCTCCCGTATTTCACTGTCGGTGAAAGTAGGAATCAGCACTGCGCTGTAGCTGGCACTGGATTGTACCGGCGTTTGGGCCTGTGCAAGAGAAATACTGAAGAGGAATAAGAAAGTAAATAGAACTGGAAAATGTTTCATAGATCAATAGAAATATTTTAAGGCCGGAAAAGAAGGTGCTAAATTATAATCCGGTTACAATAATACAGTTATGAAAATTAAAAAACGAAGTAAAAAACCAATTATCTATCTTAACAATTAATAGACCAGTCTTTTTAACAGTTTTTAATGGTTTACCTGCCTTTATACGAAAGAAATAAAGAGTTGTTGGGGGAAAGTTCAGCAACACAGAAGGAATAATGTGTTATTAGGCGGGGAAAAATACTAATTTTTTATTTCTTGTACTATAAAAAAGCCATCTTCTCCTCTTGGTTGATACAAAGGCATCAATATTCTGCCGCTCATCGGAGCAAGTATTTTCCCCCTTTTATCATGAGCGAGTATTTCCCCTTTTTTTATAAGTTGAAAATTAACGTAACCCGATTTCATCACAAAATCATCTCCCGGTAAAATAGGATGTACCGCCACCAATTTGGTCAACGGAGGCAGATGACGAGCGTAATCCTTAAGCAACTGATCGTGTCGATGTTCCACATCCTCAGGCCGAACCATACCCGTAGCCCGCAAGCAGCTAACTAATGCTGCCACTGCTCGCGCTACAGACATCGGATCATCATGTTGTCCGGATTCAAAAGCCAAGGCAGTAGTAGGACAGCTAAAATTATCTGTATTAAAATAATGCATTGAAGTCCCCGCGATTCCTTCCAACATCCCGCGAATCACAGGCGCATTCAATCCCAAACCAATCTCAATACTCTTAGCATCCTCAGAGACAATCGTAAAAATTCCTCCATCAGCAGTAGTCGTATGCAAGTCCAGCACAATGAGCTCATCCGGCTGATAGCGACCAACTTCAGAACGAATCAATTGCACCAGCCCACGAAGCTCCAAATCCTCCGCATCCAGCCCCGAATCCTTCGCATCCAAAACCCGCTTAATATTCTCCGGTATCCATTGCCGATTCAAATCCTTACTTATAAACCGCTCCTTAACTTCAATCGCCCGAAGATTCCCACGCACCCCCATCACCTTCCCAATAAAAGCAAACCTCGAATTTTTCCTCGGCTCTTCCTCCAACATACGAAACAACTCCTCCAACGCCAATATCCCAGCCGCCTCATTCCCATGAATACCACCCAAAACAATCAACAAGGCCCCCTTCTTGTCCCCCTCATACGTCCCAATAACTCGTTCTTCCAATATTTTGATTTTTTATAAAAAAATAAAAATAAACACAAAACCCACAAACCCTCTAGTTTTTTAAACCCCCACTGTATTGTATCATAATAAGTTGTCACCAAAATATTCAAAATTGTGACAAAAATCAAGAAGCGTACAAAGAGCTACAATCGCTATCCGACGGATTTAAAGCGAAAAATTGCAAAGTCTTACCTTGCTGGAGAAGCGAGTTATCGTATTTTAGCAGAAGAAAATGGCTTAAAGAATAAAGACGTAGTTAAAGAGTTTGTTCGATGGTATTTAAGAAGCCAAGAAAAAGAATCTACTGAGATGGAAAATCTAAAAGACTCACCAATAGGAGCTACAGAGCGAGAGAAAGAACTGGAGGAGGAACTTCGATTAGCAAAGCTAAAGATCGAGATGTTAGAAACCATGTTTGATGTAGCCGAAGCAGAATTAAACATCCAGATCAGAAAAAAGTCTGGGTCCAATCAGTCCAAAAGATGAAAGCATATTACACCAAAGTTGGCTTGGGTGTATTATGTGGACTGGCTGGAAAAACAAGACAAGCCTATCAAAAAGCCCAGAAAAGAAAGGAACAAGATTTATTGGATAGCAGCATAATTGTTGATCTGGTAAAACGAGAAAGACGTATTGCAACACGGATTGGGGCCAAGCGTTTATTTCTGGTTTTGAAAGATGAATTATTGGAGCACGGAATTAAGCTTGGTGTTCAAAAATTCATTGATGTATTGCGGGATAATAAACTGTTGATCAAGAAGCGAAAACGTAAACCGAAGTTGACTGATAGCAAGCATGAATTACCAGTATATCCGAATGCAGCGAAGAATTTACGTATAAATTGCAGCGAACGACTTTGGGTATCAGATATAACATACATAAGAGTTGGTTATGTATTTTGTTATTTAATGTTGATTACGGATGCTTATAGCCGCAAGGTAGTTGGATATAATTTTGGTAGAAAAATGGATGCACAATTTTGTGTAAAAGCATTGGATGAAGCGCTAGAGAATAGATGTTATCCAGAGCGTAATTTGATGCACCATACCGACCGAGGCAGTCAATATTGTTCGAAAATATATACAGAGAAATTGAATTTGGCCGAGGCAATAATTAGCATGACAGAGAATGGTGATCCACTAGAAAATCCATTAGCTGAAAGAATGAATAGAACCTTCAAAGATGTGTTCGGATTAGACGAACATTTTACAAGCTTTGAAAAAGCTCAAGGCAAAGTAGAAAAAGCAGTTGTTTATTACAACGGAAGATTACCACACAGTTCGATCGATTATTTAACGCCGAATGATGCGCACCATCGCGTAGGACGTTTGAAAAAACACTGGAAGTATTACTGGAAAGAAGGGCAGCCCCAAGAGGTGGTGGAACTGCTGGATACATACACACCTGACTAAAAACTATTTTGGTTAACAAAGAAGAATTATTAACTTTACTGGCAACCTATAGTGAAACAATCACAACAAGTGACAACCTATTTTAACCCAGAAATTGTGACAGGCAACCTATGCTAATCCTATTTTTTAACTGACAACTTATTTTGAGACGATATACACAAAACCAAACCGCCAAATCCTACCCAGCCCAAGTCAGCCCATTAAACCTCCACCACCACCTTCCCAATCGTCCCCCCACCCTGAAACAACCCAATCGCCTCTACCAAATCCTCAAATGCAAAAACATTCCCCACATGTGGCTTCTCAATATCCAACTCCCGTAATTCCTGCAACAACTGATGTAACAACTCCGCCTGTTCATATAAATAGATAAGATTAAAACCACTAACCGTTTTATTCTCTTCCGCTAATCCCTGCGCGTCAATTTTGGGTCTAGTTAAAAATAGATACGCCGCTTTAAGATAATTAGGTCGCTTACCAGGCGAAGCATATTGCGCAGCACCATAAATAACCATCCTGCCCTGCTCGGCCATCTGATTAAAACCTTCCGTAAAAATCTTTCCACCGATACATTCCATGACTACGTTAAGTGAGCGATCACCCAATGCAGATTTTAAATCTTGACCGAAATTTTTACTACGAACAATCACTCGGTCGTATCCTTCCTTTTTACAAAAATCAACCTTGCTCGGATTACCTACAGTTCCAATTGTAAATGCACCATATTTTTTAGCAATTCGGTTCGCTAAAATTCCGACACCACCTGCCGCACTATGAATCAAAACAGTTTCTCCTTGTTGTAATCTTCCCAGATGCGTCAGGCCATAATAGGCGGTCAGGACTTGCACGAGATAAGCCGCCCCCTCTGCATCTGTCCAGGTAGCAGATATTGGAATAACATATTCTTGTTCTATATTAAGATGAGTGGTATAGCCACCGAAGCGTGTCACCCCCATTACCCGATCTCCGACCTGAACCGTATCAACGTCAACACCAACTTTCAATATCGTACCTGCATATTCAAGGCCGGGAATAAAAGTACCTTTTGGCGTAGCACTATATAGACCAAACATAGCAAATATATCTGCGAAATTTAACCCAATCGCGCTGACCTGAACGGTGACTTGTCCCGCAAGAGGGTCTGGTAAATCTTCTTCCACTAATTTCAGATTATTTAAATTGCCCGCTTTAAGGGCATAGAATTTTCTCTTTAGCATATTTTTAATTTTTTTTATAACCGCTGCAACCCTTGGTATTGATTCCTGTCATTATATATATACGGCGCTTGAAAAATAGTTGCCATAATACGAAATCTAAACTAACTTTTTTAAACAAAAAAAGAATTACTAATATGAAAAATCTAATGATCATGAACCGTTCAGCACTTTGCTTTTTATTTTTATTAGCAACAATTTCTTTATTTGCACAGTGGGGAGATAAGGGCGCAAATCGAATTGAAGAAGCACGTAAAGTGGGTAATTTTGATAAAATCAGTGTAGCATACGGTATAGACTTGCACTTGCACCAGTCGGACAAAACCAGCGTTTCCGTCAAGGCTAAAAAAGAAGTGATGGAACATATTGTTACGGAAGTAAAAGGTGGCAGATTGGAAATAAAAATGGACTCCTGGAAGCGTAGTAATAAAGGCCCCATTGATGTGACGGTACATGTTCCAAACCTCAAAGCGATATCTGCTAGTGGTGGATCGGATGTATATGGAAAAGGAGATTGGAAATTTGATGATTTAGATGTCAGTCTTAGCGGTGGATCTGATTTTGAAATGCAATTGACGGCTAAAAATGTAAATTGTAATGCCAGTGGTGGATCAGATATCGATATTAGTGGAATGGCGAAAACGATTGATATTAATTGTAGTGGTGGAAGTGATGTATCAGCTAAGAGTTTTAAAGTAAAACAATGCAATGCGAATGCCAGTGGCGGATCAGATATCGAAATCTACGTAACGGAATCTATCAATGCAAATGCCTCCGGTGCCAGCGATATTACTTATAAAGGTGACCCTAGTAAAGTGAAAGTAAGAAGTAGTGGTAGCTCCGATATTTCAAATTAAAATAGAAAAATTATAGAATATTTATTTTTAGTTATTAGAATTTCGTTTTGGGAAGACTTGCTAACAATTTAGTTGCGAGTCTTCTTTTTTTTGTTATTTAAAAAGCAACGGTTGGTTCTTTCAATAATTCTTTAACAATCAAACACATTTTAGGAGCCGTTTTTTGTGCCAATTCAATGACCGCCTCAAGTGTCGTTTCTTTGATGGTTTCCTTTGGATAACATTGATTAGAAACCACAGATAATGCAAACACCGACAGCCCAGAATGTCTCGCGACAATCACCTCCGGCACGGTAGACATACCTACTACATCTCCACCGATACGATGCAGGAAATCATACTCAGCAGGCGTCTCCAAATTGGGCCCTTGCAAGCATACGTACACCCCTTCATGTACACGGATACTCTCCCGTTGAGCTATGGCTAGTGCTTGTTGATTTTTATCTAAATCATAGACCTTCATCATGTCCGGAAAGCGAACGCCGAGTCGCTCATCGTTGGCACCACGAAGCGGATTTTCAGGCTGAAGATTGACATGATCTTTGATGAAAACAATGTCGCCAGGAAAAATGTGTTGACTAGTACTACCGGCCACATTACTAACAATCAAGTCTTTTATACCCAAGGCTTTTAAAACTCTAACCCCAAAAGTAACCTCCTGCATCGAGTACCCTTCGTAATAATGAAATCGTCCAGCCATAGCCACGACTCTATGCCCCGCCAGTGTACCGAATACCAACCGGTTTTGATGACTCGCCACTGTACTTTGAGGAAAATGAGGAATATCTGCGTAAGCTATCTCACCCGTTATTTTAATATCATCGACTAGTCCACCAAGACCAGTTCCAAGGATAATACCAGTGGAAGGTTGAAAAGAAATGTTGGATTGAATAAACTGACAGGCTGTCTGAATTTTTTCGTAAAGCATGGATTGTTTTTAAGACACAAGGTAAGCACTTATTTTAAAACGATTGTAATTACTTGAAAAATTCAAAGCACAAAACCTTATATCCTGCAGGCTTTTAATCTAGATATGCCTTGCGTT
>Ga0114957_1001642_pt1 | contig 23676 bp, 23 predicted proteins | sample BantaG_FD_87175 | JGI IMG/M metagenome (GOLD analysis project Ga0114957, IMG submission 87175) | Marine algal microbial communities from Bantry Bay, Ireland - BantryBay_4 metaG | ecosystem: Host-associated > Algae > Red algae > Unclassified | place: Bantry Bay, Ireland | collected 2014-11-21 | reverse complement strand
TACCTTCAGCTACCCCAGTAACTAACCCGTTGGTATTTACCGTAGCTATTGCTGTATCATTAGAAGCCCAAGTTACCGAGGTGTCATCGGCATCGGTAGGGCTGACCGTAGCGGTGAGTAGTTGTGTAGCTCCTTCTTCCAGGGTCGTTGCCTCTAGGTCGATAGTTATTCCTGTTACGTTAACCGCACTTGTTTCTACAACTATAGCAGCGGTTGCCGTGTAATCACCATCATTGGTAGTAACCGTTATAGTTGCAGAGCCTTGAGCTACGGCAGTAACCAAACCGTTTGTGTCTACCGTGGCAATAGATGAATCGCTCGAAGCCCAAGTCGCCGAGGTATCATCTGCATCAACAGGACTGATAGTGGCGGTAAGTTGTAGGGTATTACCTTCGAATATCGATGCGGAATCTGGAGAAACACTTACCCCTGTTACCGGTACGGTAGATGCTTCTACGGTAATCAAAGAGGTAGCTTCAAAACCACCATCGGTTGTCGTAGCGGTTATTGATGTAGTGCCCGGCGTTATTGCTGTTACCAAGCCGTTTGAATCTACTGTTGCTACTAAGGTATCACTAGATGTCCAACTCACCGAAATGTCATCGGCATCGGCAGGGCTGACTTCGGCGGTAAGCGACTGGGTATTTCCTTCGACTATCAAGACGGCATCTGGTGAAAGGCTTATCCCAGCAACGGATATTGGGTCAACACATATTTTGCTAATGACCATATCGTCGATTCCGGCTTCAATAATATCCCCTGTTGATTGACCATCAGCGGCTGAAACCCGAATTACCAAATTAGAACCTCCAGGAATCTCAGTTATTGCCGCTGTCCATTCCGCAATCACCCTTTCATCTCCATAGGAGGCCAAAGTCGTGTATGTCGAACCTCCGTTTAGAGAATATTCAAGTAAAAAATAGTCCCCGGCATCATCCCCTGCATCCCTTTGACCGAAAAAGTACCAAATTGATAGCTCAGAATCATCTTGAATACTATAAACAGGTGAAGTGGCAATGGCTACACCTCCGTCAACATCATTTTGTCCTATAGATGAATTGGTAGCGGTGAAAAGTGCATTGGTTCCTTGTGCACTATGGTCATCTTCTAATTGAGTTACTAATCCGTCCCCGGTCTGTTGCCCGGTCGGATTGTCAATTACAAAACTTCCAGTAGCGGCAGTCCCAGTCATCGTCCAATCTGCGCCGGTGCCATTTTCAAAATCCGTAGTAACTATAGGTGTGCCTTCGCAAGGACAAATACTTGCACAAGATCCCCCACAGTCGATGCCAGTTTCATCGCCATTTTGAATACCGTCGTCACAGGTTGGTTCCGGTAAATTTTCGGTGATTACCAAGAATTGATTTGCTGACGGATTGTTTATTTCATCCACTATTCCCGAAGGCCAACGCACGACAATTTTATCAACCTGGGTATTTGCGCCAATGCCGAAATGTTGCGTGTAGGAATTAACTAGACCGTAGCCTTCACCAGATCTAACATCCCTTATTTGTATTCCCCAAGAGCCATAAACTTCTACTCGCGCTCCAATAGCATTAATATTACTTTGGGTTCCTTTAAGTTGGATGTTCAAGAAATTGTTGGCATTGCCTTCATTTATCCAAATTCTATCTTTGGTAGAGCTGGGGGAGTTTAATCCTGTAGCATAGCCTGCATAAATATCTAAAAAGCCATCATGATTTAAATCTCCGACCGAGAAGGATTGAATTTGATTTGAATTAAAGGGGTTTACGGCATTCTGAAAGGTGCCATCGCCATTATTGTAAAATATATAGTGGTTGTCTCCGGAAACCATAAGGTCTAAAAAACCATCGTTATTAAAATCCCTGAAAAAACCTTGAATACCATAAAAGTCTTGCGGTTGAAGTGTGGGTAAGAGTCCGCTGCCAGTAGTAACCTCGGTAAAGGTTCCGTTCCCATTATTTCGCATTAAATTAGGACCTGTTCCGTGATTAATAATAATAGCATCCAAATCACCATCGTTATCGATATCACCGAAATCGGATAGCCACGTTTGGTCCCCTATCTTTAAGTTAGCCTGTTCGGCAACTTCCGTAAAATTATTATTGCCGTCATTCTGCCACAGCATATTTATTCGACGCGGGTCACTGCTGCTCGTTACACCACCGCGACATTTTGAAATATATAAATCCAAATCATTGTCATTGTCATAATCGACCCACATGCTGGCATAATTCCCAGAATTATCGCTGGTCGGATCAGTCTCTGTACTAATAAGATTTTCATTGAACGAGAATGTACCGTCTTGATTGTTTTGATATGCCCTTGACTCCGCATCGTCATGACAAGCAAAAATGTCCGCCCAACCATCATTGTTGATATCGGCAAAATTAGTACCCTGTAAAAATATATTTGAACTCGGTAGTAATGCTAGGCTATAGGAGTCACTTCCGTTATTATTAGTAATAATTTTTAGATTGTCGTACGCACCGCCTGATAGAATATCATTGTACCCATTCTGGTCAAAATCTGCTATGGCCGTACCCCATTGATTGCCGGTACTTACTTGACCGTAGCTGTATGTTGTGAATGTTTGTGCTGTTGTATTTTGATATTGAATACGAAGATTTCTAGCAGCATTAAACTGAACGATATCATCTTTTCCATCACCGTTCATGTCGATTACCCCCATAGCCAAACCACTAAAATTGTCCTGTGCGATAAGGCTTGTACCATCTGTAAAAGCCACCGTATTTGTGCCCGGGCTACTATTGTTCACTATAATAGATGTTGTTTCTTGATCAGATTGTTGCCCGTCGTTAACCGTCAACGTAGCTGTATACGCACCGGGATTATTGTAAACATGATCCGCTGTAATACCCTGCGCATTGGAACCGTCACCGAAATTCCAGCTGTATGTTAATGCATCGCCATCAGCATCAGTCGAAGCGGTAGCATCAAAACTAACGCTCAATGGTGCGGGTCCGTTTACCGTCGATGCTGAAAATAATGCGTTTGGTGGTGATGACGTAGTTGGCGTTAGGCTATTGATCCAATCTGCAATTAATTGAACTCCTTCTGCGTCAACCACATCCTTTGCCAATGGCGGCATTTCTATGCCTGTCTGCGTCGAATTCATTCTAAAATGCGCCATAGAATTCGATACATCCTGAGGAATGATAACTTTCGGATCATTCAAACCTTCATCATAGATAACGTCGCCGTAGATGATATTTTGATTTTCTATTGCAGTGGTGTAGCGCGCATCGAACATAGCTACATTGCTTACCGTAGGGTTATGGCAACTGGCACAATTTACATCAATGTAACTTCTAGCTCTGTCTTCGATAGTCGCGCTTAAATCATTTCTTGCTGCCACGGCAGGGTAGGAATTAACAGTACCAGTTGTAATCGTTTCATTAAGAACACCAAGTTCGCTCAAGTTTACCAACTGGTTCATTTCAATACCAGAACTTGGATAAACGATAGTCTTATTCAGGTTTCTGGTTTTTGGGCCTAAAACACTTCCATTTTGTGGAAAATGGCATGAAGCACATTCACTTCTGCTCGGGTAGTGCCATGATTGTGTTACCCCGTTCACAACTACATCTTCGTCTACCGAATCATTTAATAGCGTAGCATCTGTTTGAGCATTGTTCCATTTATAGGTAAGGTAATAGTAGACATCATCATCGCCTTTAACTTCAAAACGAGTTTCAAGACGTTTGCCCCCTAATTCAAAATGTTTTATAAGAACAGCACCTTTGGGGAAATCCCAAGCGTTGTTTTGTGAGTATTGTATTTGTTCCTCCGGAGTATCATGCGTGCCATCGTTGGGAATGGCCATCCATCGTTTCTTTGTTGCACCGTCAGACCAGAACGGCTCGATTATGTCATACGGAATTAGACCTTGGCTGGGTTCTAAGCTGACCAAATTTGCAAAAGCCCCCGTTTGAGATAATAAATTTGGTGCACTAGTGGCACTGGGTGTTGTAGTCGGTAAATTCCCATTTAAAAATTTTGCCATTGCTGCGGCGTTGATTGCCGGAGCAAAAAGATTACGGGAAGCACTGGGAGCAGTATTCGATTTTTTGCTTAACGACTGGTATGTTAAGCTTTCAATCTGACCGTTCACATTTCTTTGCATATATAATTCACCTGACGTTAACTTTTCATGGTCGGCAAGTGCCAACAGTTCATATTCAGATGTAGACGGGCTTTCATTAGCGGTATTGAAAAAGTATAATAGCGCAATAGTTGCGAAAACTATTGCAATTGCAAAACGGTATGGCTTGTTCATCATGTTTGATTTTGGTCAATATGATAAGCAAGATTAAATTCTAAATCGGACTTGGGGTTTGATGTAGGAAATCAAGTGTCTATTAAGAAAATCAGTGTACTAAAGCAGGCTTTTTTTACCTAGCGGCACCTAAATTGCTACTATGTTTATTGCCTTAGAAAGTCAGGGTAGCGGATTAATTTGGCATAGTAATCGTGTTAGTTGGTTTTGGTTTTTGATGAAGTGATTTAAACTTTCTCCGTTCGCTAAAAAATTAAGCTTTATAGCCCATTTTTCTTTTTTTTCCTTTCGTAGCGATGCTAAGCAAGCCAAAAAAGTCTTCAAGTGTCCAAAAATTTTCAAATTTTCATTTGAACGCAAAAATTCTAAATCACGGTAATACATGAATTCAAGTGCAATATCCGAAATCATTCTACTAAAGTAATTATATACGGGTTAGAATTCGGTAAGTGGTACCCTTTTATAGATGAATTACAGTGGTGGGTTTCTAGTTTACTTCTACAACGAAATTGTTTGAATTTGAACTGAATTTGACCTACCAATTTAACTAAAAACACGTATATAAGGCGTAGGAAAATTCGTGGTCATGAACTAGCATGGACTGTTCTAGAATAGTAACGTTATTAGCTTAACATGTGGCGCAATCGTTAAAAACCATAGCCAACACCTACATAGGCCCATTCGGCAATACCAATGCCGGTTCTAAACATGAAACCTTTGGTTGTTTGGTATCTATAACCGATTGAGATACTTGGAAAGAATGTGTTGTACACAGCTTCTCCATCATCAACAAAGTCATCTGATCGCACCGTATCAATAAAGTATCCCAACCCAAGGCCTAATTCAAAATGCGCATTGCTCTTTCCTGTCAATAGCGTTGCCCCTAGGCTGGCAATTGTTCCTGTACCTCCATTAAACTCACTAAAAAACAGCCCTAAATTGCCTCCTGCTTTGATGCTTCCGTAATACTTTGTAAAAAATAAATCTTTATTCTCAGCTATTAGCCTGTCGTAGCTTATTTGGGCAGAACTAACATAAATAAAAGTTCCCAATGAAGCGTGAATAACATTTTTTGGTGTTTCTGGTGCGGATTGATTTTGAGCGTATGACTGACCAAATACCAAGCAAGAAAGAATAATAGCGTGCATGTACTTCATAGGAAGGTTTAAAGTTATTTGAAATATTTGTGGCTATAACAGTTTAATAAAAAATAACCCTACTTTTTTCTGCTTATGAAGGTGTTAGCGACGAATACTTTTAACAAAACCAGTTACTCCCCTTGCGCCGTTGGTCGTTAAATATTTGATAAAAGCAGAGCCGATTATAGCGCCTTTTGCATTTTTTGTAGCAGCTTGAAAAGTCTCAGTGTCCTTAATTCCGAAACCGACAATTTGTGGGTTTTTTAAACACATGCCGTTTATGCGTTCAAAATATTTGGTCTGGGTATTTCCAAATCCGGCTTTTGAACCGGTAACGCTTGCAGAGCTTACCATATAAATAAAACTGTCTGAAGCTTGATCAATTTTTCTAATTCTTTTATCGTTCGTTTGCGGCGTAATCAAGAATATATTGATGAGTCCATATTTTTTAAAGGTCGCCTCGTAATCCGCTTGGTAAACATCCAATGGTAGATCGGGCATGATGATGCCGTCAATACCGATTGTATAACACTTTCTACAAAACGCTTCAACACCGTATTGTAGCATCGGATTGAAGTAGCCCATTATTATTAACGGAATAGAAACAGTTTTTCTAATACCTTTCAATTGCTCAAAAAGAATTTCGGTGGTCATGCCATTTTTCAGAGCTGCTGTAGAGCTTTCTTGAATAGTTGGCCCATCGGCCAAGGGGTCGCTAAAAGGCAGGCCGATTTCAACCATATCAACCCCATTTTTTTCCAAATCTTGAATGATCTGTACCGTATCGTTCAGTGCAGGGTAGCCCGCAGTGAAGTAGATGGAGAGGAGTTTTCCTTCGGAATTGAGCTTATCTTTTATTCTGTTGTTCATTGTTCGAAAATTAGGATTCCCCCTTGGAAGGGGGAGTAAGGGGGATGTTGAGCAATCGTTGTTGCTGTTCTCTGTGGCAAATCTGTGCGTGACACCCCTAAAGTCCTCTCAAGGGGACAATCGGTTATTTAAGTTTAAAGTATTTTATATAGGTGTCTAAATCCTTATCACCTCTACCTGACAAACTAATCACAACAACATCTTCAGGTTTGAATTTCTTATGCTCGAAAATAGCAAATGCATGACCTGTTTCTATGGCCGGAATAATACCTTCTAATTGCGAAAGTTCCAAGCCTGCAATCATTGCTTCGTCATCTGTAGCCGAATAAAATTCCGCTCTTCCAGACTTATGCAGGTGCGAATGCATAGGGCCTACACCAGGATAATCTAACCCTGCGGAAATCGAATAGGGCTCGGTTATTTGTCCGTCTAGCGTTTGCATAAGCATGGTTTTACAGCCGTGAATAATCCCTACCTTACCTAGGGCCGAAGTTGCTGCGCTTTCACCGGAATCTATTCCTTTTCCTGCAGCCTCTACGGCAATAATACCTACATCGGGTTCATCTAAAAAGTGATAATAAGTGCCAGCTGCGTTGCTACCGCCGCCGATACAAGCAACCACATAATCAGGGTTTTCACGGCCTTCTTTCTCCTTTAATTGCCATTTTATTTCTTCCGATATTATCGACTGAAACCGTGTGACCATATCAGGGTAGGGGTGCGGGCCTATTGCGGAGCCAATAATATAATGGGTGTCTACCGGGTTATTGATCCAATCTCGAATCGCTTCATTGGTAGCATCTTTTAAGGTACGGCTTCCCGAAAGTGCTGGGCGTACTTCGGCCCCTAACATTTTCATTCGGGCAACGTTTGGTGCTTGACGGGAAATATCTATTTCGCCCATATACACGATACATTCCATACCCATTAAAGCGCAAACTGTCGCGGTGGCCACCCCATGTTGCCCTGCCCCCGTTTCTGCGATGATTCTGGTTTTGCCTAGTTTTTGTGCCATCAAAATCTGACCAATAGTATTATTTACTTTATGCGCTCCGGTATGGTTTAAATCTTCTCGTTTTAGATAGATTTTGCAACCGTGTTTTTTAGAAAGTCGTTTTGCAAAATATAATGGGGAAGGTCTGCCTACATAGTCTTTGAGTAGTTGATTAAATTCTTTTTGAAAAGAATCCTCATACATGATTTCCAAATATTTTTCGCGCAACTCTTCAACATTGGGGTACAGCATTTCGGGAATGAATGCTCCTCCAAATTCTCCGTAATATCCTTTATCGTCTGCGTGGAAGCCCCCTCCGCCCCCAAAGGGGGTACTCTTTGTTTCTTGCATAAGCATTTAGTTTCATTCCTGCGAAGGCAGGAATCTGTTTTTTACTGACCTAGGGCCCTTTTAAATTCCTTCAATTTATCAATATTCTTCAATCCAGGTTCATTTTCAAATTTGCTGTTTACGTCAATGACTTCACAATATTTTGATTCTGGACGTTTCATAAAATTCTTAATAGAATCTAGCTCTTCTAAACCAATACCGCCACTTAAAAAATACGGTTTTGTGGATGGATAATCATTTAGAACTTCCCAATTAAACATGTACCCATTTCCACCTGGTAATTTTCCTTTGGTATCAAACAGATAATAATCACAAACATCTTCAAAGTGTTTCAACTGACTAAAATCAAAATCATCCTTTATTGAAAATACTTTGATGATTTTTATTTGAGGTAGCTTTTTCTTCAATTCGTCACAAAATGCTGGTGTTTCTTTACCGTGCAATTGCACCAATAGTAAACCATAGGTTTTTACGTTTTCAGCAATTTTTAATATTGGAGCATCCACAAAAACGCCTACTTTTTTTATTCGATGTGGAATTGAAGGCATAACGCCTTCAAAATATCTTTTAGAAGGATTCCAGAAAATAAAACCTAAATAATCAGGTTTTAGGGCGGCTACTTCTGTGGTGTTTTTATTCATGCCGCAGACTTTTAGACGGACCTCCCCCCAGCCCCCTCCCAAGGAGGGGGAGTTTGATTTATCTTGGTTTGAATAATTATAGTCCATTAGTGACGTTTTCTCTTTTTTTTGTTCCTTTCCCTAGAAGGGAAAGGGGTCTCGCTTTACTAGAAGGAAAGGATTGGGCACAAGCCCCCGTCGTTCATATTCAACATTTTCGTAATAGCACCATACATAATCCCTTCCGACCTTTTATATCCTCTTTCAGGGATATAGAAGCCCACCTTCCCCTTTCTGGGGAAGGAACATAAAGCTATTTCATTTCTAAATTAGATATAAATTGCCTAGCAGAAACTCCCGGATTCTCGGTCTTCATAAAGTTCTCACCGATCAAAAACCCTTGATACCCGTATTGCTTTAATTCTTTTATGGCTTCGATTGAATTAATTCCACTTTCAGAAACCTTGACAAAATCAGCAGGAATCAATTTTGATAATGTTTTGCTGGTCTCTAAACTGACCTCAAATGTTTTGAGATTCCGATTATTCACTCCTAACATATCTAGGCTAGGCATTATTGATTTGTGTAATTCTTCCTCGTTATGGACTTCTAACAAAACGTCTAAACCTAAACTTTTTGCAAGTTCTGAGAATGTCTTGATTTCTTCTTTGGATAAAATTGCTGCTATCAATAAAATCACATCAGCGCCAGAAGCTTTTGCTTCTAAAATCTGATATGTATCAATTATAAATTCCTTCCGTAGTAAAGGTATTTCCACACAAGCTCTTGCTAATAGTAAATCCTCCAAAGAACCTCCAAAATATTTGATGTCTGTCAAAACGCTCATGCCACAAACGCCTGCTTTTTGGTAGCCTTTAGCAACCTGTCCAACGTTTGTTTGTTGATTGATTGTTCCTTTGGATGGAGAACGTCTTTTGTGTTCGGCTATAATTCCGGTTTCGCTATTTCGCAAAGCGTCAGCTAAAGAGATGGTTTCTTTATCGAACAAGATAGAAGCTTCCAATTGTTGTAGTGGAATGAGTGATTTTTTCAAATCGACTTCTTTATATTTGTCTTTGACTATTTTGGCTAGAATATCCATCTTAATTTTTACTTAGTTCTTGTAACTTTCTTAACGCCTTTAATCCATTACCACTCGAAAGCGATTCTTTTGCTTTTTCGAATCCATCTTTTAAACTTGTATTTTCAACGGTTGAAATAGCTAGACCTGCATTGGCGCAAACCACATTGTTCTGGGCATCTGTACCTTTTCCTTGCAATACATTCATAAAGATTTGGGCGGATTCCTCAATGCTATCGCCACCAACAATTTCAGATTGCTGAATTGCTTTTAGTCCAAAGTCAGATGGTTTTATCATCCCTTCAGAAGCATTAGAAATGGTTTTGGTATTTCCTGTCAAAGAGATTTCATCATAACCATCTAAAGCATGTAGCACCGTAAAATTCTTATCTGTATTCTGATAAAGATAGCCATACATACGCGCCAATTCTAAATTGAAAACTCCGACCATTTGATTCTTCGGAAAAGCAGGATTCACCATCGGCCCTAACATGTTGAAAAAAGTTTTTACACCTAATTCTCTTCGAATCGGCGCCACATTTTTCATCGCTGGATGGAATAGGGGAGCGTGTAAAACGCAAATACCCGCCTCATTGATAGACCGCTCTAAAAAGTCCGCTTCGTTACTAAATTTGATTCCTAGAAACTCCATGACATTACTACTTCCACATTTTGAGGAAACTCCGTAATTGCCATGTTTGGTAACTTTAACTCCAGCTCCTGCGGTAACAAAGGATGCCAAGGTTGAAATGTTGAAAGTGTCTTTTCCATCTCCACCTGTACCACATAAATCTACAGGGTTGTACGCTGATAAATCAATAGCCAAACACAATTCTAAAAGGGCGTCACGAAAGCCTTCTAATTCTTCGATGGTGATACTACGCATCATGTATACCGTTAGAAATGCTGCAATCTGACTGGTGTTGTAATCTCCTTTGGCGATATTAACTAAAATCTGTTTCGCATCTTCTTTAGCGAGGATGTCGTGATTGATTAGTTTGTTAAGTGTATGTTCCATTATTTCCATAGTATTAAGTCTAAAGTAATTGGCACAAAGTATTTTGAGTTGTCTTTTTACTTAGTGCTTTTTACTCATTACTTAGCTTTAGTTCTTTAACCAATTCTCCAATATCTGTTTTCCCTTTGGGGTCAAAACCGACTCAGGGTGAAATTGTACGGCACAAACATCATATTCTTTGTGCCTAAGTGACATTACCTGTCCGTTTTCATCAAAAGAAGTGGCTTCCAATACTTCTGGAAGTTCTGGATTCACAACCCACGAATGGTAGCGACCTACCTCAATTTCTTTTGACATTCCTGTAAACAAAACATCATCTTTTGTAATATTTATTTTTGTAGCAATACCATGATACACTTCATCCAAATTAATAAGCGAACCACCAAATACTTCGGCAATGGCTTGTTGTCCTAGGCACACGCCGAAAATACTTTTGGTAGACGCATATTTTGCGATGATGTCTTTTAAGAGTCCAGCCTCATCAGGAATTCCCGGCCCTGGAGAAAGTACAATTTTATCGAAACCATCTATTTCATCTAAGGTCAATTGGTCATTTCGTTTTACAATAACCTCGCAATCTAAATCCTCTAAATAATGGACAAGATTATAGGTAAAACTATCATAGTTATCTATGACGAGGACCTCCCCCCAACCCCCTCCCAAGGAGGGGGAGTTAGTTAGTTTGTCTTTTTGTTGTTCGTTCATTATTCTAATCAAATCTATTTTTAATCCTCCTCTAGAGGAGGTCACTTTATATACCCTCTGCGATTTCTAGAGCTTTTGTCAAAGCACCTAGTTTGTTATAGGTTTCTTGTAATTCGTCTTCTGCATCTGAAGCTGCTACTAAACCTGCACCAGCTTGATAGTGTAATTCATGGTTTTTACTTAGGAAGGTTCGAATCATTATTGCATGATTGAAGTTTCCTTTAAAGTCCATAAACCCTATTGCTCCTCCGTAGTAGCCTCTACTTGTTTTTTCGTATTTCTCAATGAGTTGCATCGCCATGTGTTTGGGTGCTCCACTTAGAGTCCCAGCAGGAAAAGTATCGGCAACTACTTTCATAGTCGGAATGTCTTTTTTCTTTTGCCCCGTTACTTTAGATACCAAATGAATGACATGAGAAAAGAATTGCACTTCTCGGTAATTGGTTACTTTTACCATATTGCCGTTACGACTGAGGTCATTTCTAGCTAAATCTACCAGCATAACATGCTCGCTGTTTTCCTTTTCATCTTCTGTCAATTGCTTGGCTAGTATGGCATCTTGTTCATCATTTCCGGTACGTTTGAATGTGCCGGCAATAGGGTGTATTTCCGCAGTACCTTCTTTGACTATAAGTTGCGCTTCTGGAGAGCTTCCGAAGATTTTAAAATCCCCATAGTCAAAATAGAATAGATAGGGAGAAGGGTTGACAGAGCGCAAAGCACGATACACATTAAATTCATCCCCTTTAAAACCTTGAGAGAATCTGCGGGATAAAACGAGTTGAAAAACATCCCCTCGTTGACAATGTTTCTTGGCTAGGGCAACATGTTCTTTAAATTCGGCATCTTTTAAGTTAGAAGAAGCATTTCCATTTAAAGAAAAATTATAAGAAGCAAAATTCTTTACATTCAGAATTTGCTCAATTTCTGGAACATTATTTTCGGTTTCAAAACAATTCGCGAAAATAAAAGCCTCGTTCTTAAAGTGATTTATAGCGATGATATTCTGATACACCGCATAGTAGATATCAGGAATAGTTATAGAATTGTCTTTTTTTGAAAGCTTTATATCCTCATAATAGCGAACGGCATCATAGGCCATGTATCCGAAGAGCCCATTATCAATGAACTTGAAATCACTTTTGCCAGCGTCGAAACGTTGGCTAAAATCGTTTATGATTCCAACCACATTGGTTTGAGATTCAATCTGTATTTCATCTGCAGCCCCATCAGGAAATTGTTGAACAATAGTTTCATTTTCCACTTTTATCGAAGCAATCGGGTTGCAACAGATATAGGAAAAGCTATTATCATTGGCATGATAGTCACTACTTTCAAGAAGAATGCTATTAGGGAATCTGTCTCTGATTTTGAGATAGACGCTAACGGGCGTGATAGTATCCGCGAGTATTTTCTTGTGATGTGATGTTAATTGGTATTTCATGTGATTCTATAAAATGAGTAAGGCTTGTCGTGATGACAAGCCTTATATATAGTTTTACTACAATGATGCTATGCTCACGCTTTCCGTCGAGAGTTAGACCACCACCAAGTATTTGTATTATTTCTATTCATTAGGATAAATAAATGTTCCTTAAGGTTCAAATATAGAAATCATTTTTATATCCACCAATCTCGTTACGAATAAAAACAAAAAAACCTGCACTCGTTAAAAAGTGCAGGTTGCTCAACTGTGAGGTTAAGTCTACTAAATTATCTTAGAACTCCAAATCAACAACCAAATCAAACTCATCATAGATGGCTTTATCTTTTAAGGTATCTGTAAAATTTGACGAACCATAGTGAATGTCATAGTTAGTTCTGTCAACCTTTAATGTGGCCGTTGCTTTGCTACCATAAACCGAAACATCGAAAGTAATAGACTTTGTAATGCCCTTTATAGTTAGGTCCCCAGTTACATCATAAGAGTTTTTGCCAGAAGCTTTTACGCCGGTAAAAACTAATTTTGATGTTGCATGGTTTGCAGTTCCAAAAAAATCATCGGCGTTTAAATGTCCTTCGAGTTTTTCTTTTCCTTCACCGGCTTTCAAGTCGTCAACCGTGATGCTTGTCATGTCAACAACAAACTCTCCACCGGTCAACTTATCACCGTCGAACATCAAAGCACCAGATTCTAACGAAATACTTCCGTTGTGAGAACCCGCGAATTTGTAACCTTTCCAAGTTACGGTGCTTGTTTCGGTTTTCACTTCTTTCTTTTCGTCAACTATTGGTTCTGTTGCAGTTGCTCCGAATACTACGGCTAATGCTAAACTTAAGACTGTTTTTTTCATAATTAATGTAATTTAATGGCATTCCGACGAATGTCGAAATCTGTTTAATAATTAGTACTATTTTTTTATTAAAATTTATAAATGCGTAAACAATTTATTTTCTGGTTGACGCACTTTGGCATAATGTTGTGTCTCATCTTTTGTTGACCTATATCCGACTGCCGCTACTAAACTTGTGCTCAAGCCTTTTGATGATAAGCCTAATATTTCGTCGTAAGCTTCCGCTTCAAAACCTTCCATTGGGCAGGCGTCTAATCTTAATTCAGCTGCGGCAGATAAAAGATTACCGAGTGCCAAATAGTTTTGCTTAGCCGCCCATGTTGCTTGTTCTTCGGGTGAAAGTGCTAATACTTTACTTTTCATAAAATCTGCATATTCGGTTAAGGCTTCCATCGGGATGTTTCTAGTTTCGCTAATATTGGCCAAGTATCCATCTATCCAATCGGTATCAACTTCCGTCTTATGAGTAAGCACAATTAAATGGGAAGCATCGACAATTTGTGTTTGTCCCCAAGAAACAGGTTGTAATTTTTTACGAATTTCAGGATTGGTAATCACGAAAATATGGTAAGGTTGCAAGCCATAGGAAGAAGCGGTTAATCGCATCGACTCTAACAAAGTTTTCAAATCTGTATCTGAAACCTTTTTGTTGCGATCAAATTTTTTAGTTGCATAACGCCATTGTAAGCTATCTATGTAATTATTCATGTTTTAATTTAAAATTTATCGAACAGTCTATTCAGCTGTTCTAGTTCTTTCTTGGATATGTTTTCGAAGATGCTTTTTTCAGCTTTGTTCATTGCAGAATCCATTTTTTTTAAAACTTTTTTTCCCGCGGATGTAATATTTATTTCAACTTTTCTTCGGTTTGAGGGGCAAACGATTCGGTTTACAAACCCCTTTAAAATAAGCTTATCAACCAATCTAGTGGTATTGCTCATCTTTGTTACCATTCGTTCATTTAACGTTGAAAGATTGGCTGGCCTTCCTTTTTGTCCTCTTAAAATCCGTAATACGTTAAACTGTTGTAGCGAAATATCATAGGGCTTAAAAGCGTTTGAAATGCCTTCGTTAATTTTATTGTTGACCAACATAAAATGAATAATCGTTCTGCTTTCCAGCGGAATTTCTTTTTCAGTTTTTATAATTTGCTCAACATTCATGTTATTACAATAATTGTATATACAAATGTATATTGAATTTTGATATTTACATGTGGACCATTTTACAAATTTTTGTTAAAAAATAATAGGAATAAATTGGTATGGAAATTGTAATTTTGAATAAGATACCAATTATGAAATTCCCAACATTTGGGAATAAGCTTGCAAAACGAATAGTTTCTCGCCTTCGCGAAAAAGACAATAAATAAATCATTTTATGGCAGATTTATCACAAGAAGAGTGGACTGAACAATTACAGAAAGATGAAAATGCTTTTATCTTGGATGTTAGAACTGATGATGAAGTAGAAGAGGGGTATATTCCCCAGTCAAACCAAATCGATATTTATTTGGGTCAAGGTTTTATCGATGAGCTACAAAAGTTAGATAAAAGCAAAAGCTATTATGTGTATTGCCGAAGCGGAAACCGAAGTGGTCAAGCCTGCGCTATTATGAATAGTATTGGTTTTGAAAACACTTTTAATCTTGAAGGAGGCTTTACGAATTGGGAAGGTGAAGTTGCAGAATAGGCTTTACGAGTAGTTTGTAATAATAGTAGCACATATCTTAGAAGCTATTCTTTACGGCGTATGATTTTATTTTCAAATAGTTTTCTTGTCTGTTTTTTAATACATTCAAAGTTTAGACTTTGAATTCGTGAAAGAAGACCTCCTACATTTTATCTGGAAGTATAAAAAACTGCAACTGCAAAACCTTGTAACTTCTGCAGGAGAATCTTTAACGATAATAGATGTAGGAACTCATAACCATCTTGCTGGGCCTGATTTCTTGTATTCTAAAGTAGAGATAGCGGGTCAACTTTGGGCAGGAAATGTTGAGATACATCTAAAATCTTCAGACTGGTACGCACACAATCATGAACAAGACCCAAATTACAGTAATGTGATTTTACATATTGTTTGGGAAGACGATGCCAAAGTTTTTAGAAGCGATAATTCGCAGATACCGACTTTAGAGCTCAAAAACGTTATTCCTCCCACTATGCTCAATGCGTACCGCCAACTATTTGATAAGCGCCAAAAATCATTCATTAATTGTGAGAACGATATTTCGAAAATCGACGATTTTACTATCCAGAATTGGTTGGAACGATTGTATTTTGAAAGATTAGAACGGAAATCAAGCGGCGTCGAAGCATTTTTGGTACAATATAAAAATGATTGGGAAAAGGTACTTTTCATAATGCTCATGAAGAACTTTGGTCTTAATATCAATGGTGCTGCATTTCTGAGTTTGGCCAAAGTCTTGGATTTTTCTATTGTCAGAAAACTACAATCCAACCTGCTGCATTTAGAAAGCGTTTTTTACGGCATGTCGCATTTACTAGAGGCTGATAGTGTATTAGACAAGTATTATATGCAATTACAAACGGAGTTTCAGCATCAGAAAAATAAATTTAGTTTAGAAGAACAAGCTGTTCAGAAACCTGATTTTTTTAAACTTCGCCCACCAAATTTCCCGACGATTCGGCTTTCTCAATTGGCAAATCTCTACGTCAGGCATCAGAATTTGTTTGAAAAAGTTATCAGAACTTCAAACGTGACTGATTTGTATTCTATTTTTGAAATCACCGCAAGTTCTTATTGGGATACTCATTTCACCTTTGGTACAGTCTCTAAAAAAAGTACTAAAAAGCTAACTAAGAAGTTTATTGATTTGCTGTTGATCAACACAATATTGCCCATTAAATTCTTATATGCCAGACAGCATGGCAAAGAAATTGAAGAAGAGATTTTGACCATTATATCTCAGTTAAAAACAGAAACGAATTCTGTAATCTCTAAATTTAAGCACTTAGGCGTTCCTGTTGTAAATGCAAAAGATAGTCAAGCGATAGTTCAATTGTATACGGAATATTGTACTAAAAATAGATGTTTGAAATGTGCTGTGGGAAGCAATCTATTGAAGAAATGAAAGTTGCCTTCTTTTTCCCTAATTTTACGTTATGAATTTATTCTACACACTACTTTACTATTTTCAAAAACGTGGTTTCGAAGTGTGCAGGCGTATTGCCGAGCGGTTGGGAATACGCACACGTGTAGTTCGCACATCTTTCATATATCTAACATTCGTAACCTTAGGTTTTGGTTTTGCACTTTATCTTTTCGTTGCATTTTGGCTAGGAATAAAAGATTTGGTTTATACCAAACGAACTTCTGTTTTCGATTTATAATATGGTAAAACTTTCCCGTTCAAAAATTTATGTTGCCTTTGGTCTGGTCGTTGCGGTCGTATTATTTGGGGTCATAGGCTATAGGTTTATTGCAGATTATACTTGGGTCGAGGCACTCTACATGACGGTTATCACTATGGCTACAGTTGGCTTTAAGGAGGTTCGACCCTTAGATGCAGATGCACAGATTTTTACCGTGTTTTTAATTCTATCCAGTGTTTTTATTTTGGGTTTTGCGATATCGGTGATAACCGAGTATATTTTGAGCAGAAACTCCATGCAACTTTTAAAAAAGAAAAGGGTGAAAAATAAGATAAGAGAGTTATCGGGTCATGTGATAGTTTGTGGTTATGGAAGAAACGGTATGCAAGCTGCGGAGCGTTTAATTGCTTATAATCAGCCTTTTGTAGTGGTTGAGCGAGACAAAGAGGTGATAGAACGCTATGAGGAAGATGTGCTTTTTGTAGAGGGGGATGCCAATGATGATGATGTGCTAAAAGCAGCGGGTATTGAAGAAGCTAAATATTTGATTTGTGCTCTGCCAGATGATGCCGCCAATCTCTTTGTAGTGCTTTCCGCACGTCAATTAAAAGAAGATTTGTTTATTATTAGCAGGGCTTCTTTGGTTACTTCTCAGAAAAAATTGGTTTTAGCCGGCGCAAATAAGGTTATAATGCCCGATAAGATAGGAGGCGATCATATGGCATCGCTAGTGGTAATTCCTGATTTGATCACTTTCATGGATAAGTTATCGACAGAAGGCGAGCATACCACCAACCTTGAAGAGGTGCCAATTGAAGACTTTCAAGATCAAGTGGACTGTAATTCTTTAAGTGATTTAGATTTGCGAAAAAAAACGGGATGCACCATTATAGGCTACATTGCCCCGGATGGCGAATATATTATCAATCCCGAAGCAGATTTACAATTGCAGCCAAAAAGTAAGGTCATCGTGCTTGGTAGACCCGAACAGATTCGAAAGTTGAACGAGATGTTTCATATCGACTAAGTTAATGTGTAAGTATAATTTGATTGTATTGTTAATTTTTATGATATTGTGAAACTAACGAACTAAGTAAACAAACCAAAACTAGAATTATGAAGTATAGACTTCTGCTATTATCAACCCTGCTTTTTCCATTTCTTTCATTTGCGCAGGAGCAGGCCTTAGCTCAGGAGCCAGGGTTAGATGAAAAAATCGATGCGGCGTTTAAACCTGTTTCCGATTTCTTTTCCGATGTCATCTTTTTCAATGTGTGGCACGATCCGGATATTCCATTTGTATTGGTATTGTTGGTAGCTAGTGCATTGTTTTTCACAATCTATTTTGGGTTTCCGAACATACGATTTTTTGGAAAGGCAATTAATACCGTTCGCGGAAAATATGAAGACATAGAAAAACATGGTGCAAAAGAATTATATGGCGAAGACGGCATTGCTCAAGGGCAAGACTTATCTAATGTAGATATAGAGGAGCATCTTGCAAAAGTAGAAGGTGACCTAGCCGTAGACGGAGATATAGTAGACACGATTCGAGATGAAAGTTCAGATGGGGAAGTAAGTCACTTCCAGGCATTGGCAACTGCTGTATCCGGTACCGTGGGTAACGGCAATATTGCAGGTGTTGCCTTGGCAATAGCCTTGGGTGGACCAGGTGCGACTTTTTGGATGATTATTTGTGGACTTTTAGGAATGTCAACCAAGTTCGTCGAATGTACTTTGGGAGTTCAATACCGTGATGTAGGAGAAGATGGCACTGTGTATGGTGGCCCTATGTATTATATAAGTAAAGGGCTAAAAGCCAAAGGATTCAAGAATGTTGGGAAGGTTGCAGCGGTTATTTTTGCGATTTTTTGTATTGGTGGTTCGTTCGGCGGTGGAAACGCTGCTCAATCCAATCAGGCGACCATCGTATTAAAAGAACTCTTTAATTGGCAAAGTACCGCAGCAGGGGCAATTGTAGGCGTGGTATTGGCAATATTAGTTGGTGTTATTATAATTGGTGGCATCAAACGTATTGCTCAAGTAACGGAGAAAGTAGTTCCGTTTATGGCAGTCATGTACGTAGTTGCTTGTTTATACATTATTTTTAGTAATTTTTCTTTGATAGATGACGCGGTTTCTTTAATAGTTACAGAGGCTTTCAACCCCAAGGCGATTGGTGTTGGTGGTTTCATAGGAGTACTTTTGGTAGGTTTCAAAAGAGCTGCTTTTTCTAACGAAGCGGGTGCCGGTTCGGCATCAATAGCACACTCTGCAGTAAGAACGAAATATTCAGCAAGTGAAGGCCTAGTTGCTTTGCTAGAGCCTTTTATCGATACGGTTCTTATCTGTACAATGACGGCTCTTGTAATTGTAATTTTCAATTTTGGCGGTTTCTTTGAGTATGGAGTTGATGTAAGTACCGACGGTAGTGGAGCCGTAATGATAGGAAATGAGGTGGTACAGGGTGCTGGTATAACGGCAAAAGCCTTTGCCGAATACATTCCGTTTTCGAATATATTTTTGACAATAGCCGTGGTGCTATTTGCGGTATCGACTATGATATCATGGTCCTACTACGGGCTTCAATCATGGAAATTCTTATTTGGAAGAGGTAAAGCAGCAGATTTAACATACAAGCTTTTGTTCTTGATCTTCGTTGTAATCGGTGCAGCGGCAAGTATGGGTTCTATTTGGGCATTTTCAGATGCTATGATCTTTGCAATGGTATTTCCAAATATGATTGGACTGTTCTTCCTTTACCCTGTTGTTAAAAAGCAATTGAATCGTTACCTTGATGCTATTAAGTTAAAGGCAGATGCTATAGACGATTAGCCTTAATTATTTTGATGAAAAATCTTAAATCCCACTTCAAGTTCAATAAACAGGAACGAAGTGGGATTTTTTTTTTGCTCCTAATTGTAGTAGTACTTCAAGTTGGGTATTTCATCTATACTTCTTTTTCAAAGGATGAAAATGATACCCTCACATTTGATTCAGAAACACAGGCTCAGATTGACGCATTAAAGTTAAGAGCGCTAGAAAAGGATTCCATCAAAATATACCCTTTTAATCCAAACTTTATAACCGATTATAAAGGCTACACCTTGGGTATGTCGCCCGAAGAAATTGATAGACTTCATGCCTTTCGTAAACAGGATAAATTTGCCAATTCCCCAGAAGATTTTCAAAAAGTAACGCAAATTTCTGATTCACTATTACGGGCGATTTCTCCATATTTCAAGTTCCCCAAATGGACTCAGAAAGGGAGTAAGCAGTATTCAGTAAGCAGTAAACGGTATAAGTCTGATGGTAAAAGCTCCACTCCTTCGGTGGGGTTAGGGGAGGTCTTTTCAAATGGGGATGTATCTTCCAAAGACCTAAATACTGCTACGGCCGAAGACCTCAAAAGCATTAGTGGTATTGGTGACAAGCTTTCGGCAAGGATAATCAAGTTTAGAGATCGATTGGGAGGGTTCTTAGTTGATGATCAGTTGTATGATGTGTATGGTTTAGAGCCAGTTGTTGTAAGAAGAACATTAGCCGAATTTAGAGTAATAGATGCACCTAAAGTTGAGAAAATAAATGTAACTTGGGCATCGTATAATGAACTGCGTAATGTATTGTATATCAATGATAAGTTTGCAAAATCGATTATTGAACATCGTAATCATAACACTATCAGGTCATTATCTGATTTAAAGAAGCTTGAAGGGTTTCCCGAAGGGAAATATGAAAGTTTAAAGTTATATTTGTCCCTCTAAAAAAAATGTTATGCAAAGTATGTACTTCACTGAAGAACATCAATTATTTCGAGGCAGTCTCCAAGATTTTTTAAAGAAAGAAGTTGTCCCACATATTGATAAATGGGAAGAGACGGGAACCATTGAACGATTTATTTGGGAAAAGTTCGGTGAGATGGGCTATTTTGGTTTGGCTACCGCTGAAAATGATGGTGGTTTGGGGCTAGACCTTTTCTACACGGTCATCTTTTTAGAGGAGCTTCAAAAAATAGATTCTGGAGGTTTTGCTGCTGCAATGTGGGCACATGCTTATTTGGCAATGACCCACTTGAATAAGAATGGCAATGCAGCTCAGAAAAAGGAATTTTTGACGCCCAGTGTTAATGGTGAAAAAATAGGATGCTTAGGGGTTTCTGAACCTTTTGGCGGAAGTGATGTAGCGGGTATGCGCACTACTGCGACCAAGAAGGGAGATACCTACGTTGTTAACGGGTCAAAAACCTTTATAACCAATGGTGTTTATGGCGACTATATAATCTTAGCGGCCAAGACCGACCCTTCGGCTGGGAACAAGGGAATCAGTATTCTTATTGTTGATCTAAAGAGCGACGGTGTTTCTGCAAACAAGTTGAATAAATTAGGTTGGCGTGCATCTGACACCGCAGAACTTGCTTTTGATAATGTTGTGGTGCCAGCGGCGAATCTAATGGGGGAAGAAGGAAAAGGTTTTACCTATATTATGGAGGCCTTTGCTTTAGAGCGTTTGATAATGGGAATCAACGCACATGCAAGGGCAGAGTATGCGTTGGAGTATGCCATGCAGTACATGTCTGAGCGAGAAACATTTGGCAGGCCAATTAATCAATATCAAGCCCTACGACACCGTTTAGTAGATTTACATGCCGATATGGATATGTGCAAGCAATACAACTATCATGTAATCTACAAGATGGATAGAGGTGAGTATGTAGTCCGCGAAGCAACTATTTCAAAATTAAGGTCTACAAAAATGGCCGATGATGTGGCCTACGATTGCCTGCAGTTTCTGGGAGGTTACGGTTATATTGAAGATTACCCTATGGCCAGGTTACTGCGCGATAGTAGATTAGGCCCTATAGGTGGTGGTACTTCAGAAATTTTGCGAGAAATTATCGCGAAAATAATAATCGATAAGAAAGAGTATCGTTCTCCGTCTAAAAAATAAATAATAAACTTTGGTTGTCTATAGATATTAAGTTGTTATCTTTGCAGCCCTAATCACTAAAGAAAGGAGGTTGTAGCCCATGTTAATTATACCAATAAAAGAAGGAGAAAACATCGATAGAGCTTTAAAGCGCTTCAAACGAAAGTTCGATAAGACAGGTACAATGCGATCATTGCGAAAGCGACAAGCATTTTCAAAACCTTCAGTAGAACGTAGAGCGCAGATTCAAAAAGCACAATACATTCAAGGACTCAGAGATAGAGAGGAAATTTAATTGTTTCTTTTTTGTTTCAAGATATAATCCTTTTCACCATTTTGGTGAAAAGGATTTTTTGTTTGTGAAACTTCTTAGAGAAAAATCGTTCCTACAAAATATCAAAGACATTAATCTTAAGGAGCAACTTAAAACTTTAGTAACTTTATGCTATGACTATCGAATCTTTTCTTTCTTACCTATCCCTTGAAAAGAATTATTCTGACCATACGGTACTTGCCTATAAATCCGATATCGAATCTTTTGCTAGGTTTTGTTCTAAAGAATTTCAAACCGATCAAATAGAAACTATTGGGTACAGCCTAATTCGCAGCTGGATCGTAGCTTTGGTCGATAATGGTATCGGTAATCGGTCTATCAATAGAAAAATAGCATCATTAAAAGCATATTACAAATTTTTGCTTCGGATAGAGGAAATTCAAGTAAATCCATTATCGAAACATAAACCATTAAAAACAGCTAAAAAAATAGAGATTCCTTTTTCGGAAAAAGAAATGAATGCGGTCTTGTCTCAAATTTCTTATGAGAATGGTTTTGAAGGCGTTCGCGATAAGTTGATTATTGAACTCTTGTATGCTACCGGAATAAGAAGAGCAGAACTTATAAACCTGAAAATGGACGCGATTGATTTGCATTCAAAGACAATCAAGGTCTTGGGTAAACGAAATAAGGAGCGGTTGTTGCCGCTTTTATCCTCCTCTGAAATTCTCTTCCAAGACTATTTTGCCGAACGAGCACTCTTACCAAACATACGCGATGAACGGTATGTTTTTTTGTTGAAATCGGGGTATAAAATTTACGAAACCCTTGTTTACAGGGCAGTAAATAAGTATCTTAGTGAAGTGTCGTCTAAGGTTAAAAAAAGCCCGCATATTCTGCGGCATACCTTTGCAACACATTTGCTCAACCAGGGCGCGGATTTAAATTCGGTCAAAGAACTTTTGGGACACTCTAGCTTGGCTTCTACGCAAATTTACACCCATAATAGTATTGCTGAATTAAAGAAGGTGCATGATGCTTCGCATCCCAGAAGTCGAGATTGATCTTTTATACAAGTTAGTTAACCTAAAATTAAAACTATGAAAGTAAACACACAGTCGGTTAATTTTAATGCAGATGTTGAATTGATCTCTTTTCTTCAGAATAGGGTAAATAAGCTAGAATTGTTTTATGACAAGGTAATAAGTTCAGAGGTGTTTTTAAAGGTTCAAAAAACAAGTGTGAAAGAGAATAAAATGGTAGAGATAAAAGTGAATGTGTCCCGCGATAAATTTATAGTTAAAAAACAGTGTAAATCTTTTGAAGAAGCAATAGATTCTGCGTGTGCCGTATTGGAGAGAAAGCTCATTAAAAGAAAGGAAAAACAGCGATTTTACGTCTAATGAAAATTTCTAATAAATAGTTTTGATTAAACAAATAAATATATACATTTGCAGTCCGTTAGAAATAGCGGACTTTTTTATGCGTAAAAAAGTTAAAAAGCCGATGTAGCTCAGCTGGCTAGAGCAGCTGATTTGTAATCAGCAGGTCGTGGGTTCGAGTCCCTCTATCGGCTCAAAATGATGAAAGAAAGTTCGTGTAAAGTATTGTTTCGTTAGAAGCAAATTTGAAAAAGATTTTTAGTAGTCCAAAGTTCATTAAAATATTGATATACCAAATTGGGGAGATACTCAAGCGGCCAACGAGGGCAGACTGTAAATCTGCTGACTACGTCTTCGCAGGTTCGAATCCTGCTCTCCCCACATTTAAATAAATTTTGTCCT
>Ga0114957_1001638_pt1 | contig 23706 bp, 18 predicted proteins | sample BantaG_FD_87175 | JGI IMG/M metagenome (GOLD analysis project Ga0114957, IMG submission 87175) | Marine algal microbial communities from Bantry Bay, Ireland - BantryBay_4 metaG | ecosystem: Host-associated > Algae > Red algae > Unclassified | place: Bantry Bay, Ireland | collected 2014-11-21 | reverse complement strand
CCCCTTACTTCTAAAAGTTTTCGTCTAAAATTAACAAAAAACACCCCGGTACGTCCATTATTTGAAACACCACATACACTTCCAAATTGTCCAGATATCACTAATTGGGGCAACTTACCTAGTGCAAATGATTTAGGTTTTACCGCTGAGGAAATAATAAATACTGATCAACAAAATTATTTAGGAGGAGAAACATTTGCTTTGCAAAGACTTGAGTATTACACATTCATAAGTGAAAATCTTACCAGTTACAGGTGGACGCGGAATAGGTCACTAGGTATGGACTACAGCTCTAAATTTTCTCCTTGGATGGCAACAGGTTCCCTCTCACCTCGTCATATTTACTGGAAAGTAAAGCAGTATGAAAAAGAAGTAAAGAAAAACGCCAGTACATGGTGGTTGATTTTTGAGATAGTTTGGAGAGACTATTTTAAATACTTAACATTACGATTTGGCGATAGGATATTTTATCAAGGTGGAATAAAGAATAGAAATACAAAATGGAAAACAGATGATGCCTTATTTGAAAGATGGAAAAATGGTAAAACTGGAATTCCATTTGTCGATGCTCATATGAGAGAGCTAAATATAACTGGTTTTATGTCTAATAGAGGAAGGGTAAATTGTGCTAGTTTTTTGACCAGAGATTATGAAATAGATTGGAGATGGGGAGCAGCATGGTTTGAGCATAAATTACTTGATTATGATGTATGCAGTAATTGGCTCAATTGGAGTACCCAAGCCATGGAAATTTGGTACACTAATCCAGTTCATCAAGGAATGAAATATGATAAAGACGGAGATTATGTTAAAAACTGGATTCCAGAGTTGTCTGAAATCTCAGGTCCTATTATTCAAGCTCCATGGTTGCTTAGCCCCGTGATAAAAAAAGACTTAAACGCAGAAAAATATCCATTACCTGTAGAGATATACAAAAAATGGTCGCGTTCAATCAGCAGAATTCAAAAATCTCAAAATAAAGGGATTCAAGGACAAATGGATTTAGATTAAAAAGGTTAGAGGCAGAAGTTTTCTACTGCAACCTGATTAAATTTATTAGCATCGGCATATCTGATGGTTGGATGTCATTGCTATCTCAGAAAAAAATTAACTGGTGTCAATTGTATTCTAAGACATAAAGCTAGATTACATAAAATTCTGTCCATCTCGAACTTATTCATCTACTTTAAGTATTAACATTATAAACACATAATAAATAATATGGAAATGATAATTAATGTCTTGGTCGCCGGTATTTCGTTCTACTTAGGTGGTAAGGTTCTTAGTGGCGTAGAAATGGAAAATGTTTTGCAGTGTATCATAGTAGCACTTCTTGTAGGGTTTCTCGACATCACACTAGGAACAGTGCTGAAGATTGTTACTTTAGGAATCTTGTCTTTGGGTATTTTCACATGGTTGTTAAATGCAATATTGATCCAGGTGGCTGATTGGTTTTTACCTGGCTTCAGAGTAAAGAATTTTTGGTGGGCTTTAGGTCTAGCAGCTATAGTAAGTATAGCTAGTGGTATTCTATCTGGGATTTTATCTTAATATTAATATTTCTCTAGTCACTAATATTTAATTAGACCGATGGCCATTTTCAAAAGAAATCTTGCTATAGTCGGAATAGGACCACGCGGCTCTTACGCTTTGGAATGCTATATTTTAGAATTAGCTCAAAGAAAAATTTTAAAGAATTTACATCTCTTACTTTTTGATTCTGAGGGAAACTACGGTCATGGTCCGGTTTATGGATTGACTCAAAATGATGCAAACTGGCTCAATATTACAGACCGTATTATCTTGATAGAAAGTCGTCCAGAAATGACCTTTGAAAAAATTAAAATTCCTTCCTTTCCTTCTTATCACAAATGGATTGGAGAAGAATTTTCATCTAGATCTAGATCAGTAGATCACTACCCAAAAAGAGCAAAATTGGGACTTTATCTCCAAAAAAGGTTTCAGTCCCTAGTTTGTCCTCTCATAGAGGAAAACATTGTCTCTTTAATCCAATGTAAAGTTAAAAAAGTAGATACTGGCGGAGAGTATTTTTCTATAGAATGCGAGGATGATCAAAGGTTTAAAAAAATAGATGAAATTTTATTAACGATTGGACATCAGCCAACTCAAGATTCTCCTCAAATAGCTGAGTGGAAAAATATTATTGACAAAGAACATCACATTAAACTTTATAATTCTCCTTATCCTTTAAATACCTATTTAAATGACGACTTAGACTATGACTCTTCTATTGGCATAAGAGGATTTGGATTAGCTATGATAGACATTATCCGAGGAATTGTTAGTAAGGTAGGTACATTAGAACTTATAGATCCTAAAAAAAGAAAGTACAATTATTCCACACCTATTAATATTAAGAATCTAATTGTTCCATTTTCACTTGATGGGTTACCCCCAGTACCAAAACCCTTAAATCAAGAAATAGATAACTTGTATAAACCAAGTGAAAAAGAAATAGCATCCTTTGAGGATTCCATAGGTAACAGAGAAAATCAAGAAAAAGCAAAGAATATTAATTTCTTAATAGATGCTTTTGCGCCTATTGCAGCCGATGCATATCTGAGTCTACGACCAACAAATAATAGAGAACCAATTTTTAAAGAGGGAATTATTCAGGTCATTAAGGATTGGTTATATGATGAACACATAAAACATCATACAATTATCAGTAATGAATTAAGTCCTTACAGTTTGATGAAAAAATATGTTGACATTGCAACAGGTGTGCAAGACGTCAGCTTAGATTATTGCATTGGCGAAGTTTGGCGTCATTGTCAGCCTTCAATCTATGATACATTATCATTTAATTCTTGCAATAATGAAGTGGTGGCATCTATTGTTAAGCTGGACGAAAGAGTGAAGAGATATTCATTTGGTCCTCCTGTAGATAGTGTCCAACAAATAATAGCCTTGGTAGATGCTGATGTTTTGAATCTGGACTATGTAAATAACCCAACAATAGAACTCAGTAAAGCGGGTTGGGAACTCAGTAAGAATGCAAATTCAATAATGGTTAAGACAATGATTAACTCTGTTCTGGATGCACCAAAAATTAAAATTATTGACTCACCAATCCTTAAGCATTTATTAGCAAATAATATAATTAGAGCGGTTCATGATGACCTCGGAATAGCAACTGATGAATATGGATATCTATCATCTAAGGATAATTTAAACATGCCCATTGCCGTATTAGGTAGATTAGCTAAAGGAACTATAATTGGAGTTGACGCCATACTAGAATGCTATGGAAAAAGACCACAATCTTGGGCATCTAAAGCTGCTGATTATCATGAATTATGTGTAAAATAATCTGTGATTATGACTAACTTTTTAATATTTAGAAGAATTATGAGCTTTCATATCCATATGAAGTTATATATCCATAATATTGCTATCAATTAAATTTACATTGAGTGCCGGATGTTGAGTAAATTAATCAATCCATTCTTAAGCAAGGTTGTTGATATTGAGCATGACGAGTTTAAAAAAGTCATACTCTTGCAACTTACCATCTTTCTTATCATAAGTGTGCTCATGATTCTCAAGCCATTTGGCACCAGTCTGATGTTGAATGCCTATGGTATTAATATTATGCCTATTGCTTTTATCAGCATTGCTGTAGCAGCTGTTTTTATTCACTTTGCATTAATTCTTTTGAGGCGATCATTTTCTTTGATCAATGCTATTAAAATTAATTTTTTGTTTCATGTTTCCTTGATATCTGCGATGGCCGTCGCGATGTTTTTTGATTATTTAACTGGATGGCTAACTGTGGCTGTTTATGTCTACATCAGTCTTTTTAGCGTTATTACTGTTACTCTTTTTTTTCAATATTGCCAATCATTATTAAGCATTAGCGAAGCCAAGCGGGTGCTTTCTTCTGTTGGTGTTGGAGCGATTGGTGGTGGTGTATTTGGTGGTTATTTTGCCAGCGCTGCCGTCTCTAACTTTGGCAATATTGGTTTGCTATTTTCGGCTGTTGCATTTTTAATTTTTGCAGCATTAAGTCTAAGTAAAGTGCATAAAGAATTTGGCCCTGACCTGATGAACGGAAATACTAATTCTGAATGGATTGGTGGACAGTTTTTCAGAACTTTAAAAAACAAACATGTTGCTTATATAGTGGGTATCACTTGCTTTGGTGTGATAGCATCTAAACTCTTAGATTATTTGTTTAACGCGGTAGCCTACTCACATTTTGCAGATCGCGATACCTTGACTGCTTTTTTCGGCTTTTGGTTTAGCTCTATTAATCTTATTGGTTTAATTATCCAACTATTTGTTGTAAAAGTATTGATAGATCGACTTGGTGTTACGTACAGTATGTCTATTATGCCTGTCATGATATTGGGATCTCTGGTAGCATTTTTATACTTCCCAGTTTTAGCTGTTGGTATCATTATGAAGATGGTAGATGGTTCTATGAAACAAAGCATCTACAAGACATCTACAGAAATTAATATCATGCCGCTTTCTTCTGGTCTAAGAGAAAGAGCCAAGTCACTTGTAGATGTTGTAGTTGATAGTATAGCCACAGGTTTGTCAGGAATTTTAATCTTTATACTCATTAATAAAGTATCATTGCCGTTTTCAGTAATAGCAATAGCAACCATACTTATAGTTATTGCATGGATTACTTTTATCATATTGTCGAGAAAAACATACCTCCGTCAATTATCTTATCTTGTTTATGCCGATGATGATGAGGATGAAGATCTGACAATAAGCCCTAGAGAATATCTAGAACACATCCTCAAAGGGAGTCCACGAAAATCTTCTATTCGATTAAATAAACTTGTTCGTCTAACAAAAGATGCTAAAGTTCCTATAAGGTCTGCTGCCATTGAGACCACCAGTGAAGAATACAAAGTGCAGGGTATCACTCAATTAGATCACTTACGAAAAGATAAATCCTATATCGTAAGGAAAAAGTACTTTGAAGAAAAATTGAAGTATATTAATTCTAAGTCGGATCTCAAAGCTCTGTATGAAACAACTGCAATCGATAATCAAATCATACTGACAGGTGCTCTTGCAAGGTCAATAGGACATCGTCGTCGCCTACAAGAAAAGTATCAAGTCAACAAAAGAATCAAACAAGCTTACAAATCCCTATGTCAAAATGAATTAAAGCCAAAACTCTGGCGTACATGGATGACAGCAGTAGCTCATAGTAGATCAGATGAATATTACCCAATCATCAAAGAACACTTGAGTCTATCAGCAAATGCAGATATGAAGATGTACGCCTTATTTGCAGTAATGCAGGGTAAGCTTAAAATCTTATATCCCGATGTACTAAAATGTCAAGTAAATTCTCATAATCGTAAGCGCTGGTATAAAGCTTTAGCTATATTTCCCAATAAATTATTGAGTCATATAAAATCGTTGCCAAAATCCGAAAGTAAAAAACTCAAAAAGCTAATTCCTGCATTTAAGCACATAGACAAACAATCACATTTAGATTTTCTTTTTACCATATTGGACCATCCTAACAGAGGTGTAAGGATAGAAACACTTAAGATAATAGGGGTAATGAAAAGAAATTACCCTTATTTGAACTATAGTCGCCGTAGAAATCGGGTCCGACTACGAAAAATAATTAACCAAATAAAAGAGATATCAGGTGAGATAAATCTTATGAACGCTTTGATTATAAAGAGTCAGAAATCATCTGATGATACAGAAATCATTAAGATATCAAATGTCCTTCTTAAGAATGAACGCAGTGTGTATATTCATATTATGTTTGTCATAATGGGACTAATTTTAGATAGTGAAGAAATGATGAAATGCTATTATGGAATAGTAAGGGGACGTGAAGAAGAGACGCTGGATTACTTAGATCAACTCTTACCATACCGTTTAAAAAAACAAGTACTCCCAGTACTAAGGATGGCAACAACAATTGAACTAAACGCTGATATCCATCTTAATTATGATCATATAAAGAATTCTGATATAATTGCTCCGCATCTAAAAAGAATAAATCCTTATCTCTTCGAGTCAGTTAAAAAACTGACAACAGCTTAATATAAACTATCAGAATAATTTAAACTAAATTTTCAATAATTACCATCTAGGTCTGAACGCAATATTGGCACACCAGGATCTATAAGTGTAGGTTTTTGTAGCTCTTGTCCGATGCCTAATGCCAGTTCTACTTTGGATACCAATTTGCTGCAAATAGCGCTTCCATTAGAATCCTCTATAAGGGCTACAAGAATATACTTTCTTCCATCATCACCAAACACAAGTACACTATCTGAGTGAAACTGCTTCCAGCTACCTGACTTTCTGTACACATCTGCATTAGGGGCTAAATTATTAAGAGTCTTCACAAATTTGTGATTAATCTGTGGATCTATTAGGTATCTCATCATCTCTTGACTCCATTGTTCATTCACCAGTTTCCCGTATGCGAGCATTGTATAAAATCGGGCTACTTGTTCTACAGTAGCGGCATGACTGAGACCTTTTAACGGATCTGGCTGTTTGCGTCCATCTTTAGCATATTTTTTACCAACCCATAATCCTCCTCCATCTTTAATATCATAAAGTTCGTATTTGGATTTAGTCATTGTCTCCGCGATCTTATCAAACCCTAAAGACTCTATCACTCTTGTAGTTGCTGCATTATTAGACTTAGCGATCATAAGTCTAAGATCTTTTTGAAGCTGGGGAGTATATTCGAGACAACCCTCATCTACAGCTTCGATGGCAGAAAGCAGTACAGCAATCTTAGGTAAACTAGCGGCGTATAACATATGCTTTCCATTCAGAGCAGCATACTTGATATTATTCATGTCTCTTAAGTCCACGAGTCCAAGAGCCATTTTTTTTCTTAAAATCAACTCTTTCCATAGACTATTATTTGTAATGATATCTTCTAGATTAGCTTGAAGAGCCTTATCCTGTTTTTGGTCTAACTCCTGATAGTATATAGAAGGATAAGGCAATTGAGTAGAACTAAATTGCTGTTGCCCAAAAGTCAAAAAATTGAAATGAGTAAAAAATATAATCAAAAACAAATTGATTAACTTGATCATAATGTAAGGCTTTAAAAAAGTAGAATCATTAATTGTTGCATATTTGCTATTTAGTTAAAAGTTTGTTCCAAAATCACTAATCACCCAGATAGTTTGATTAATTTTCATAAAATCGAACTCAATAACTTTCATATCACTAACGATAATACCGAATAACTCATACTTATGTTTAAGAATTTATCACTAATACTTTTGTTTCTCTGCTTTACATTAGTATCTGCGTTAATAGATGCACAAACATTAAATCAGGATTATTTACAAGAATTAAAAGAAGATCAAAGAGGACCCTATGCTGCAATAAAGTGGTTTTGCGAAGATGGAACAATTAGAGGCTCCAAAGACCCTTGTCCAGAACCCCTCGAAGGCTGGCAGCATGCTACATATAAAACTAGGGTAATACAATTGGCAGAGCATGATCACATCTTTTTAGACCAGATCTTAACGGGGACAGAGATTGAAGACTTCTGGAATGAGTCAGATCAAAATAGTCGTTTAAAGCAATATCAGATAACTAACTTTCTATTTGATACAGATAATGGTTGGATTCTCGAAAAGGCAAAAAACTATAGAGGTGCCAAGCAAATCGAAGATGAAAAAGAGTGGGGTCAAGAATTTTTAGAATGGCTTGTGTCTAGTAATACAAGAATCGATGAAAATTATCTGTTAATAAAAATGGCTGCCATAGATATTCCACATGGTGAAGATACAAGGGTGGCTCAGAGGGTAAGAGCTTACAGTAAGTTGCTAGCAGATGAAGAAAGTAACTTTATGGATACCAGAATCAAACTACATAATAATCCTTCGGCTACAGATCTCAAATTAGTTGAAAAATGGAGAGATAACAATCAAAAAATATCTTCGATTGGGAAAGATTATTATGATAAACTTGTAGTTGATCTCAAAGAAATGTACAAACCCTTTGAAGTATCAGACTTACAGTTCTACACTAAGAAGCTGACTAGCGGTCCATTTACATCTTCTCTAAAAAGTAAACTTGAAAACCTTGAGAATACAGGTGCTGCTCTTAGAGCCATGGAGGCATGTGATATTCTTTTTTTCCTGAGAGAAAATCTTACAAAGGAAACCAAGTCATCCGCCAGATTAGATCTCATAGACCTAGCTAATGAATTGGAATCTTTAGCCATGCAAAACATCTATGCCATCGAGCAAAACTCATTAGGTGACATCAGAGAAAAGATGTGTTTTCTCACTAACGGTGTATATGGTGCAGGATATCTTTCTTCTTGGGAATACGATAAACTCAAAGTTGATTTCGATTGGATGCAAGCTGAGCAAGTATCATTAGTAGAATTAGAATACTACAAACATGCTTGTCAAAAACTTGTCTTATGGTCTACCCAGATGATACAGTCATTGTATATCGAACCAGTAAGGTTGTTTTCTGCCTTTGAACCATTAAGTTATGGATTTGTAGATGACAAAATTAGGTCTTCGCTTATCCTTCCTTCAGGTCAGTTAGTAGAGAATATTAATTCATTTTATAGCGAAATAGTAAATAATGCTTCAAATATTATGGGGAATAAGAAAGAAGCAGGAATACAAGGACTCAACCCTGGATATACAAAAGGTAAGCTCTACGTACTCCCGACAATTGATGAGAATGTAAATCTTGACAAAACAGGAATTTATGCCTTTGACCGACCTCCGACAGAGATGAAGCCAGTAGCAGGTATACTCAATGTAAAGGAAGGCAATCCTGTATCACATGTACAACTCTTAGCAAGAAACCTAGGTATCCCTAATGCTCTTATCTCTAGCAATGTGCTCAATTCATTAAAATCCTATGATGGAGAAGATGTCTTTTATGCTGTCTCGTCTGGTGGTACAGTATTACTCAAACTTGCTAAGGATATGAGTTCTGATGAGAAAAAATTATTTGATAAGAATAAAAAAGATAAAAACCGCCTGAACATCTCTATGGACAAGATCATCCTACATGCTGATAGCCTATTAGATATGTCAAAGATAGATGCTACCTACTCAGGCAAGTGGTGTGGTCCTAAGGCTGCCAACTTAGGACAGCTCAAGCAAATGTTTCCTAAGCATGTCGTAGAGGGCATGGTAATTCCATTTGGCATCTTTAAAGATCACATGCAACAAAATATACCTAACCAAAACTCTACATACTGGTCTTTCCTCAAAAATATCTTTACCACCGAAAGACAAAAGATAGCAAATGGACAGAATCAATCTACAGTAGAAAAAGAAACTTTAGTCGAACTGGGCAAACTCAGATTAATGATAGAAGATATGCCACTAAAGTCCACACTGGTTGACAATATAGAAGAGCATTTCAAAATGATATTCGGAAATCCTATCGGAAAGGTGCCGGTGTTTTTGCGTAGCGATACCAATATGGAAGACTTACCACAGTTTACAGGAGCTGGTCTCAATCTTACATTATTTAATGTTGTAGATAGGCAAGAAATCCTTGATGGAATAAAGAAAGTCTGGGCATCACCATATACGGAAAGAAGCTATCAATGGAGACAGCAATATCTGGAAAATCCCGAAGACGTTTATCCTTCCATACTCATCATACCTAGTGTCAATGTGGACAAATCTGGCGTGATAATAACCAAAGGTGTCAATAGAGGAAATGATGACGATATCTCTATCTCATTTAGTCGAGGAGTAGGAGGTGCTGTAGAAGGTCAATCTGCAGAGAGCTATATTGTACATAATAATGGATACGCAGAACTCATAGCACCAGGCAGGGAAACTAAGTATAGAACAATACCCCCTTCAGGCGGGTCTACCTTTAAATATGCGTCACTCTCTGAGCCTGTACTAGATAACGAAGACGTCACTAAGCTTAATGCGATGGCTAAGTCTATTGCCAAAAAAATGGATCTGATAACAGAATCTGAACATGCATATGATATAGAACTCGGAATGAAAGATGGATTTATCTGGTTGTTTCAAGTAAGACCTTTTGTAGAAAACAATGATGCTCTGAGCTCTGAATACCTCAAAAACATGGATCCAAAACTTGAAAACATTTCCATACTAATGGAACCAAAAAAATGATGAAAACACTATGAAATATATACTACTCTCGATTGGCTTACTGTTCAGTACGACTATTTATACCTATCCTATAGATGGATATCAATACACCGGTATAGATAGATTGCTTTATCAATACAAAGTAATGCAAGACAGTACCGTAGATACCAAACTCGACAAAGGTGCTTTACTCAATCTCACTGATATAAAACTCAATCTTCTAAAGAACAAATCCTCTTGGCCAGAAGAAGATCGAAATTTAGAGAAAAAATTGCAAAATATATTTAGATATCTAGAGCCAGAATATTCTGTGTCTGTTATGGATATTACCAACCCAAACAATATTAGGTATGCCGGTTTAAAAGAAAATGTAGGTTATCAACCTGGTAGTGTAGCTAAAATTATAGCTGCCATGGGACTATTTGATGCATTATACAAGGTGTATGGTGATAACTGGGAAGATATCCGAGCAGTACTTTATAATAGAAAAGTCCGAGGAAATGAATTTGTGGTGTATGATCATCATACAATCCCAATCTACGATATCAAACAAAATAAATACTACAAACGAAAAGCTGAAGAAAGCGACGTATTCTCTTTGTACGAATGGTTGGACCACATGTTTTCTAAAAGTAACAATGGTGCTGCAAGTATAGTAATGAGAGAAATGTTATTGGTGCATATCATGGATGACTATTATGAATGTGCTACCCAACAAGAGATGGACATGGTAATAGAAAATTCAGGTAAAGCTGTGTTAAGTAATCTTACAGAAGACCTTACTAATTGTGTCCTAGAAAGTGTGGACATAGATGGTGATGAGTATCGCCTTGGAGGTTTTTTTACAAGTGGAGCTGAGAAATATGTTCCCAGAAGGGGAGGCAGTATTGGTACTACAAAAGGTCTTATGAAGTTTATGTTTGCCTTAGAGAGTGGTCAAGTGATAAACGAAAGAATATCGCTTGAGATAAAGCGTCTTATGTACTTAACGGATAGGCGTATTCGCTATGCTTCTAGTAATAGTCTCAACGATGATGCTGTATACTTCAAGAGTGGTTCACTCTATAGCTTTAAGCCCGAACCTGGATTCGTTAAAAAAAATTATGCAGGCAATAGATATAATTACATGAATAGTATCGCCATCATTGAAAAACAAGATAGTACTCAACGAAAATACATGGTAGCTCTAATGTCTAATGTACTTCGTAAGAATAGTGTCGGCGAACACCTGGCTCTTGCCAAACGAATAGATGATATGCTATCAGAGTAAATAGTCGTGAAGTTTGTAATTTGCTAATTGGATACACCTTACTCTGGCACACAAAACTCTACATAGATGGGAAAGTGATCGGACCCAATGTTTTCAAGCACTTTGAGTTCTGAAAGCAATAATTGAGATGAACAAAATATATGATCCAACGGAAATCTAATTGGAAAGTATGTTGGAAAAGTACTATAAGTTCCTCGTCCTACCCGTGGGTCTCCGAGACCTGACGTTTTTTTAAATCTTTTCGAAGCTTTACTCCATACCACATCATTGAGGTCACCGATAACGATTATGAGTTCATCCTCAGGCCGTTCACTAAGAAGTTTTGCTGCCTCCGCAAACTCAGCATCTTTCTGCTCACTTGTCAAGGCTTCTCCTGGAATGGGAGGCTTGGGGTGTAGTCCCCTGAGTCTAATTTTTTGATTCTTTATCTTAATAAGATAATCTATAGATGGTATGTCTTCGTCAGAGAGTCTTTCAACGCCTTTTTCTAATGGTTCGAGCTTGCTTAGCAACATCATACCATAAGTATTCTCTTGTATCGCTTTGATGTTGTATGGATATTTTTCAATTAAAGGATGCATCGCCTTTCTCCATTTTTCATTGGTTTCTAACAATAAAACAATATCTGGATCTATTGAATTTACCTTCTGTATGAGTTGATGGTAATCATCGTTTTCTTGGTAGACATTATAAGCTAAAATCCTTATCTTATTGAGATTTGAAGAATTCAAACAGCCCTTTATTTCTTTTTTGTACCACTTAGTGAATGGTAAGATATCTCTTAGACAAATCAAAGCGCAAGAGATTAGAACTATTAACACCATCACGCTAACTTTATTGATGTCTGTCATGAAAAGAAAAAATGCAATCAACCCCGAATTGATAATTAGATACCAAAGCCTAAAATATGCCTGACCACGAACAAACCAATGTTTGCTTTCAAAGATTGGCAGTAAAGTGCCAATAACAACTAATAAGCTTATAATGTACATAACATTCATCGAGAGTCAAGCTACGAAATTTTTAATTAAGGATGCCAATCTATTTGGTAAGATGCAATGACTTATCACCTTAGGCATGTACCCTTTCGCTAATCAGATTCCAATAATTTTTTCAATCTATCGCGGTCAGATTGGTTGCTGATGCTGGATTCAATGTCTTCTTCTACTATGACAAGTTGTTCATCCAATGCATTTTGATATTGCCCCAACTTTGCATCTTGCTTGCTCAAGTATTTGAGCATCTTTAAAAGTTTTTCCATGAGTACAATATCATGTTTACAATATTGTCGATATGACGCCATCAGAAGATAGATTAGATTTTCAAACGTTATCGAATGTAATTGTACCGTAGTACCATTTTTTTCATTTTGATAAATCTGATCCTGACCTAATCGCATTCTGAGAGCTAACAGCTCTGTTAGGTAGTCAAGGGTAATAACGGCTGTACCCGGATCATTAATTCCAGGTGACATAGCTTTGATGCCTACTTCAGTTAATTGCTTAATACCTAAGTTGTAATTATCAGAAATATCTCGGCTATCGGCAAACATAAAATAAGAAGAAATACTTTTAATTTCTTGATCTTCTAATTCCTTATCGATAGCATAGAGATCTACATTGGGCATGATATATTCTCCTTTGAAAGGAAGCACCTTTAAATTGATTTCTTTGTCTTCACAAATAGTAAGCAGACCCTCCAAGTTTACCCCTTGATAATATCCAGCTTCAGTAGATTTTATATAATACCATGTATCAACAGACGAAGACGACACTTTATTCTCATGTTCTTGATCTAATAAGTATAGCAATCTTTGCTTCGTCGTTACAAATATTCTTTCCAAAATATTATTAATCTGAATACCACTGCTCACCGTATGTATAAAGTAAATAAACGCAACCAAACAACTCATCGCTAATATCATCCCAATAAGGATAGAAAACCCATTAAGTGTATATTCATTACCATCAGGTAGCACTGTCATCAGTACAATAATGTTATAAACTAGAGTGCCTAAATAGGTGCCTAATACTACTTGGTTACGCTTGTCAGAAATTAAACCAGGAAGTAACCGAGGTGAAAAATTACTGCTAGCCTGATTAAGTAACATCATCACCATAGAGAAGCTAAACACCATAAGGGAAATCAATCCGCCTATCATCGTTGAGAGAATAGATCGAGCTGTATCAGCATTATTGATAACGAGATATGGGGCACTCTCTATTAACCATTTGGTTAAACCATTGTCTTCTATCGAAAGCATTATCATAACTAAACATAAAAAGCCTACAAGAATGAGACTTGGATAAAATGCAATACTAGAGATCAATCTATTGTACAGTGAGAGAAGACTATTTCTTAGAATGTTTATCATTTTAGATATTTTTGATCAAATGGGCTACAAGCTTCTATTATATTCATGATAAAAAATATTGTTAAGAATCGAACCTTTGCTTATTTAGAGAGTAAAGTACATAAATAATGAACATTTAGAATGAAATATATTAACATTACTTATTACAAGATGATTAACCGCTGACAAAGTCAGATTTCTTGAAAGCCTAATAATGTCAGAGTATATTTTATGCAAAGGTTTATCAGCTTAGGCTTACTCAAAAAAAATCATTAAGACCTAACAACTTATCTTAATGAAAGTGAAGAAAACAATTACATAACCAGAAGGTCAAAACTAATATGCCTTCCTAAAATAAATAAATATGATACGTTGGATATTAACATTTGTAGTAATAGCATTAATAGCAGGTGTACTTGGATTTGGTGGTATTGCAGGAGCAGCAGCAGGTATTGCAAAAATAATTTTTTATGTGTTTATCGTACTTCTTATTATATCACTCGTAATGAAATTTCTCAATAAAGCAGCATAATTTCAAGGATCTTAAATCTATCAAATGATGACTTTTATTGATAATCAAATACTACAATGACATGGATGTACCTGATACAAATGATGCGAAAAACAAAATAAGCGAATACGTTGCTAAAGGGTATTTAGGTAGCTATGTCTTAGAAAATGGTAAATTAAAAGACCTTAAAACAGACAAGCTATTTAGTCCACAAGAAGTCACTATAGAAGAAAGTTATCGTTACGAGGGTGTTAGTAACCCTTCAAATATAACTATTATGTATGCGATACACACAGATGATGGACGCAAAGGAACAATGCTTTTACCATCGGGTCAGAATTCGGATCTAAATCTTGAAAATTTTATTAATGAAGTCATCTTAGACATGAAGAAAAGAAAAGAATAAATCCTAACAGACGATATGAAATGTAATTACCTAACAACAAAATAAATTTGATGATAAATAAAGAGAGAATAAATAAGGTTTTAGATCATAAAAATTCGACTGCAGTCAGCATTATTATCCCTACCAAGGTAATTGGTGATTATGAGGTCAATAGAATAAGGTGGAAAAATGAAATTAGCGAGGTACAAGATAAACTTGAAAAACAAGGGATAGAAAAAACATCATTTTTGAAGCCAGCAATTGATCTTTTAGAAGATCCTAAATTTTGGGCCAACCAATCTTCAGGTTTGGCAGGTTATTTTAGTGAAGATTTTAATGAGATTGTACATCTAATTGAAGAACCTCAATCATTAAATGTAGTATCGGATACATTCATAGCAACACCAATTTTACTTTCTAAGATAAATAAACAGCGGTTGTTTCTTTTGACAATAAGCCAAAATAAAGTGAGATTTTTTGAGGCGGTGAGTTCTGGAATTTTCCCTGTGAAAATTGATGATTTAGTTCCTGCAGACATGGATACCGCTTTAAATCTAGATATACAGAAAGAAACATTACATCCAACTTCTCAAGGTCTAACGAATACTAGCCACTTTAAGGATAAATCAAAGATTAGACTAGAGCAATATCTTAAAATGATTGATGATGGACTCTGGCCAGTGTTAGAAGGAGAAAAAGTACCTCTAGTATTAGCTGCAGTTGAAGAATATCATTCCCTATATAGAGAGTTGAGCAGATACAAACATATATCACCACACATGCTCATGGGTAATACTGATACTATGTCTCCTGCAGAACTTCGATTACAACTAGAGCCAGTATTCAAAGACTTGTCTTCCAAAGAACATAATCTCATCAGTGATAAACTTAATCAAGATTTTGAGAATAAGAATGTAGTCAAAAATGAAGATGATTTGTTATTCAACTTAGAAATTGATAATATTGAAACGATCATCCTTCCTTCTAATACTGAAGAGGACAAAGCAAATACCTTACAATTAGAGAAAGTATTAAGGACGTGCTACAGTAGAAATATAGATGTTACAATTCGAGATGATTTTGATAGTTTAGCAGCCATCACTAGAAGTGAAGTAGTAGTGCAGGGTATAAGTTAATAGTGTTGTTTATGTTATTGACATAAATTACTGATTTCTGCAAGTTATGCTAATCATTGATTGCTCACAATCCTTATTTGTTAGCTTTTAATCAACATGCCATTAGTTTATCTATTAACTAAGCTATTCTTAACTTGCATAAGTTATTAGATTAACTATTTTAATTACCAAAATCTCCTTAAAACATAGAATAATGGACGAACAAATTGAATCAGCTTGGGGTAAATTATTAGAAAAATTATCAACGTGGTTTGATACACTCATTCTAAGTTTACCCAACTTTTTGATAGCCTTATTGACTTTTATTATTGCGTATTGGTTATCAAAAAACCTCCAAGGTTATTTCAATAAATTACTTAGAAAAGTTATTAAGCAGCCTTCGATCAGAGGGTTGATAACAAATATTTTATCAATATTAATAATAGTTCTAGGAGTCTTTTTGGCTTTGGCAATTCTAAACCTTGATGGGACATTGAAGTCTCTACTTGCTGGTGCTGGTGTAGCTGGTTTAGCAATAAGTTTGGCGCTTCAGGGAACATTATCTAATACTTTTTCAGGAATTTTTCTAGCTATTAAGGACGAGCTCAATGTTAATGACTATATAGAATCTAATGGATACTCTGGAGAGGTCGTAGAAATCGCCTTACGTAATACAAAGATTAAAGAGTCCGACAACAATATAGTGGTCATCCCAAATAAAATGATAATGGATAACCCATTTAAAAATTTCGGATTGACTAAAAAAATCAGAACTACAATTACTTGTGGAATTGATTATTCCTGTGATCTCGAAAATGTTGAAACTATAGCAATAGATGCTATTCATAATACTTTTACAGATAGCAAAAAAGAAAGTATCGAGTTTTATTATGTAAATTTTGGCGATAGTTCAATAGACTTCATGTTGAGATTTTGGTTGGAAGGAAAGAAAAACATTACTTCCTTAGAGGTAAAAAGTCTTGCAATAAAGGCAATCAAGAAAGCATTTGAAGAAAATGATATTTCAATTCCATATCCAGTAAGAACATTGATTCAATCCTAAAATTTAAATAACGTAACCCAACGAAGTCTAGAGTGAGCCTTCCTCTATCTATAACTTACCATTCTATTTAAATGAATGATAGAAAGTACTCATGATATACTTAAAAAAGCTCTTTAATGTGAGTTTAATATTATTTATAAATCTGTTGCTAGATACATCTATCCAGGTATCCAACCAACTCTCACATTGCTAAAAGTTAAGTTCTCAATCGTAACCTCAGTATCATCAACTTCAAAGATGAGATCATCTAATGAAACTGAAATCTCATAGATGACTTCCCATTCATTTACTATGATACTATCTTGTGTGATAACGATATCTACAGTACCTGAAATAGGAGTATAAGAATTGAGAATTATTCCTTCATCGCCTACTACATCATCGCAGTAATAGTTTCCAATGTATCCATCAAACTGATTCACAACCACTTGAAGGTTGTCATTTGGAAAATCAAATGTTTTGAGAGTGGTGCTGATTCCTAAAGAATCCCTTGATCCTGAGACATGAATAGAATAAAACTGTTCATTTATCTCATAAATATTAAAGTTTGAGCATCCTTTACCGACATTATCAAACACAAATTCTTCAGGTATAACCATGGCACTGTCAGTATTAGATGAGTCATCGCAACTAAAGAGTATGAGAGTAGATACGATGAGAATCAAATAGAGGAGAATGCTTTTCATTTTGTTCAAATTTAGTATAATTATTAGTACTGATTTCTAATAATAAGACGGATATCCGATGTAACAAGGTTGGGTTGTAAGCATTCTTAATAAATCACAAAGGACAAGTTCCCTTCCATCCTCTCAATAACCAAACTTCTCCAAAGAGTTTTTTGCATTTGCATACCCAATGTTGAAGGCTTTGTCAACATACTTAGTATTGAAAGCAGGAATCTTAAGCATATTTGGCATAAAGACATGTTCTGCAGCTACAAACTTATGCTTGTTACCATGATACATCACCATATTGTTATTTCTAACCGTGAGTTTGAAGTACCCATTGTAAGCTTCTTCATCTTCGATAGCAAATGGCTTGACTACATAACTCCCCCAGATATTACTATCCGAATTAATCAACAATGGATCGATTGGAAAATTGTCAATAACTCCTCCATCTGTATACATCCTTTCCCCTATCTCCACAGGAGAAAAGAGTAGCGGAACAGCACATGATGCTAGTACTGGTAAGACGAGTTCACCTTTGTCAAAGTATTTGGGTTCTCCACTCATTAAATCTGAAGCACAGACATAAAGTGGGATGCTAAGGTCTTCAAATGTCTCTTTGAGATTCGCTTTTAGAATATTCCTATAGCGATCAGTACTGAATATCCCTGGCTTCTTGAGACTAAAATTGAATGGTTGGAATAGAGTGTAACTCTTGAAAAAATCCACAATCATATCTATTGTCATCCCTGATCCATAAAGTGCTCCGACGAGTGCTCCAGCACTTGTTCCACTAATCGCTTTGACTTTAATGCCATGGTCTTGAAGAGCTGCTAATAAACCTACATGAGCTAGTCCTTTAATGCCTCCTCCAGAGAGCACGAGGGTTATCTCTTTCATACTAAAATGATTAATAACAAAGATAAGAGATATTAGGCTGACTAATCTTTAAATACATCAATCACCTTGTTCTTTTTGATCAGTTCAGTAAACTTCCCTTTAAATCGAGTTGCCTTGACCATATGATTGTCTATCCAATGATAGTTTCCCCCCCTTGGCTTCCCCATCAAAAGACCTTGATATTTGAAACCATGCCTGTCTAACCACTCCGTTGTTACTACTCTATGATCTTCAGTACGTGAAGTAAAAAACGTGATGATATGGCCCTGATCATACCAATTATTAAGAATTTCCAATGCATCGGGATATGGCTCACATGTTGCCATCCTTTCTGGTTCCTCATTAGGCACATCATCAGTGATCGTACCATCAATATCTATGAGAAAATTTCTAATATCTTCTGGTAAAACTGGACTCAAAAGTTTTCCGTCTTCTCCTTTGATTTCTTTAAGATTATGATTCATTAATGTTTCTTGTAGGTGATATAAAACAAACTGATTTCACAAAAATAGGACTTGTTGTAAAACAAAACAAGGTTATTTGCTTCATTTTACTAGTTATACGAAATAATATTCTGAAATCAAAATAGGATAAACTGAGCTGGGTCTACTGCTTCTCCTTCAAACCAGAGCTCAAAATGAAGATGTGGACCATCAGACTGCTCCCCACTATTCCCTATAATAGCGATAGCTTCTCCAGCTTTAACCTTTGCTCCTGCTTCTTTGAGTAAGACACTTGTATGTTGGTATCGAGAGATCAGGTTGTCAGGATGCAGTACGCTGATAGAATTACCGTCTCTCAAGGACCAATCAGATTGGATAACTACACCGTCAAGTACCGCTACTATTGGTTCGTCCTTTGGAGCAATAACATCTACGCCAAAGTGTTCATCTTCAAGGTCAAATTCATTAGATATAGTACCCTTAACAGGAGCTATCAAGTACTTTTGATCGAGTTTACTCAAGGTAGATGAAAGACTCGATGTACTTATTGTGTTACCTTCTTTAGCTAAACTGAGCTCAGTATCTGCATCAAGGTTTTCTATCATCGTCTTAAATCCTTCTGTGTAGATTCGTTGATTTTCTACCTGTTCTTCAAGATCTTTAATTTGATTCGTTAGATCAATGAAAGCAGTATTAGAATTCAGTTCACCATATCCAGGAACTAATCGCTTTATTGGTGTCAAAAAAATAATCGCAGTTACCAGAAGTATAAGTGCAAAAAGACCAAGAATAAGTAGGACATAAAACTTCCGTAAAGTCACTCGAAAATTCTTAACTTCTTTTAAGTCTTCATCATTGACTATCAATACTTTGTAGGTATTGTCAAGTCTCATTTGTGTGTCTTTCTTGTTCGTCTTTTCCAAATTGGTTGTTAATACTCTGAAAGATGAAATAATTTTGAATATTCAAAGTTATTACAAGGTGCAAAATTAACCTGATTTTTATTTAAAATCCCAAGCTTAGCTATTATCTACACAATAGTACTAGCTAATACCATAAAATTACAATAGTGAAGCGACTCTTACTTCTCCTACTATCTATCCTTCTTTATACAAGTTGTACAACGACAAAGAGTTCTAGTGATATTACTAAATTTCAACGGTTCTATCATAATCTTACAGGTGAGTTCAATGGTTATTTCAATGCAAATGAAATCCTAGATCTCTCAATCCACGAGATGGAAATGTCGACTCAAGATAATTATACTCAACTCCTACCCATCTACCCATACACGAGTAACTATGATGCGAATAGCTATAAGCAAAATCTAGATAAGGCGATAGTAAAAGTTACAACTGTAGCCACTATCCATGAAAAAGGTCAATGGGTAGATGACTCATACGTACTTATGGGAAAAGCGCAATATCTTAAAAAAGACTACGAATCAGCAGAAGAAACTTTAGAGTATTTCAGAGAAGAATTCGACAATAGTCGATATCATATTGGTAGAAAGAAAAGTAACAATAAACTCTCTAGAGCTGAAAGAGAAAAAGAACGTAAGGCACAAGCCAAAATTAAAGCAGCAGCTAAAAAGGAAAGAGATAAAGACAGAAAAGAGGAAACTCAAATAAGAGATGAGGACAGAAAAGAAAGAGAGAAGTCAAGAAAGCAAGAAATAAAAGCCAGAGCAAAAGCTAAAAAGAAAGGGAACTCAAGAGAACGTGCTGCTGAAGGTGTCAAATGGGATGATCCTGCTCTAGAAGATAAAAAAGAAAAAGTCGAAAAAACAAGGGAAGAAAAGAAAGAAGAAGAGGAAAAAAAGGAGGCAGAAGAAAAAGAGAAAAAAGAAGCAAAGGAAACTAAGAAACAGAATAGAAAGCACACTCCAGCATACTATGAAGGTCTCCTATGGCTAGCTAAAACTTACAGCGAAAGAGAACGATATGCTTCCGCAGAATATATATTCAACAGTTTACTTGAAGAGGAGGATGCTCCCAAAGCTGTAAAGAAGCAGATACCTCTCTCTCAAGCTAGAATGTATCTAGTGAAGAAAGACTACGATAAAGCTATCGCTAGCTTAGATGAGGCAATTAGCGTTGAAAAGAAGAAAGGCTTGAAAGCGAGATATAGCTATATCCAAGCTCAAATCTATACACAGAAGGGTGAACCAGGAATGGCTCTCAAATCCTTTGAACAAGTAAAAAAATATAGACCTGACTTCGAGATGCAGTTTAATAGTGATCTGAATAAGATCATTCTCAGAAATGAAACTGGGAGCACTAATACAAAAGCCTCACTTAGAGCTTTAGATAAGATGCTCAAAGAAGATAAGTACGATAGTTACCAAGGACAAATCTATTACGCAATCGGTGAGATTAACTATAAGTCAGGATTAGTGCCAGAAGCGATTAGCGACTTTCAGAAGAGCATTTATTTCAATAATGGTAATACCCCTCAAAAGGCAGAATCATATTATCGATTAGGAAAGCTCTTTTTTGATATTGAAGACTTTGCACAAGCAAAGTACTACTATGATAGTACTCTTATCCATATGCCTAAGACTGATTATCGCCATGATGAGACCAGTCTCTATGCATCTAGTTTGACTAAGATTGCTAGCAATATTGAAATCATTAAAACTCAAGACAGTCTACTTACAATCGCAAATCTCTCGAAAAAAGGTCAAAGAGATTATGCTAAAAAAGTATTAGACGAGCAAGGTGCTGCAGATAACCCAGATCGACCTAGTCCTAATCCAAGCTTGAGTACAGGTACTGTACTCAAACTCAATGCTAGTAGCTTCTTTGCATACAATCCACAGTCTCTCTCTAGAGGAAAGAAAACATTTAGACAAGAGTGGGGAGATCGTCAACTCCAAAATGATTGGAGGTCTAAGTCAGATAGCGATGATAGCAACTTAGATGTTGACGATACAAGCCAAAATACTTACTCTGATATCCAGATTGATAATGTACTCAGATCAATACCTAACAATCAAGCGCAAAAAGACCTAGCTGGAAAGAAAATCCAAGAGGCAATGTTTGAACTTGGTAAACTCTATAGAGAAAAGCTTAAAAATCCTGAAGCTGGATTTGCGATGCACAAAAACCTGATAGATGATTATCCTGGATTCTACAAAGAACCAGAGCTTCTCTATTACCTCTATCTCTCAGGAAAAGATATTGGAAAAAATGAATTTGCTAATAGCTATAAAAATAAATTGGTCAAAAACTATGGTGAGACTGAATTTGCCAAAATTGTTTCGGATCCAAACTATGCACAGCTACTCATAGAAAAAGAAAAAGCGCCAAGAAAATATTATGACGATACATATGCTCTCTTTGAAAAAAGAAAATATAAACAAGTGATCGCAAGAGCTGACAAGGCAGTTAAAGTACTTAAAGATGACAAAGAACTTCAACCTAAAATGGCATTACTCAAAGCAATGTCTATAGGTAAAGAACAAGGAAAGAACAAATATCTTGCTGAGCTGAATGGAGTGATTAAAAAGTATCCAAATACACCTGAAGAGAGAAGAGCCACAGAAATGAAAAGATTCCTGTCTGGTGATGAAACAGCATTTAATGAACTGATCTTTGAGGAAGATAGTGACATCTTCACTCTTGATTATGACAAACTCCATTACGGTCTCATCATCATATACAAAGCGAGTAGTAAAGTTGTTAAGGAAATGCAGAATGATATTAAGAAATTTCATCAGAAATATTTCAGTCTAGATCAATTGTCAACACAAATCTCAGCACTGAGTACAGATGACAATATCAGGTTGATCCTTGTCAGGACATTTGATGATAAATCAAAAGCAATGGACTACTATAATGTTATAGATAAAAAGGACAAGGAATTCATCAAGAAGAAAGGATACTCATTTGACTTCTTTGTTATTAACCAAAATAATTATCGAGAAGTAGTCAAAGCCAGAAGTATCAATGAATACAGAATATTCTTTGAAGATAATTACTTGAAAAATTAAAAAGGTAGACTCATCAACGACAGAGGCTTCCATTAAAGGAATCAAGTCTTGGGCAGAAGAAGATAGACCAAGAGAAAAACTCTTGCAAAAGGGCAAAAAAAACCTAACTAATGCCGAACTCCTCGCAATAATCTTAGGTTCCGGTTCTCAAGATGAATCTGCTGTCGAACTCTCTAAGCGAATCTTAGCTGCATTTGATAACGATCTTATCGCTCTAGCCAAATTAGACTCCAAGTCTCTCTGTAAATTCAAAGGAGTAGGACCTGCTAAAGCTGTCAGTGTAATTGCTATGCTCGAAATAGGTAGACGGATGAAAGGTCTAACTCCTGATTCTAAACCAAAGATGACATCATCTAAAGACATCTATAAAGTACTTAGAGCATCCATGGAAGACCTTCAACACGAAATGTTTAAAGTCATCTTTCTCAATCAGAACAATAGCATCATTACAATCAAGACTCTCAGCGAAGGCGGCATCGCTGGCACAGTAGTAGATCCTCGACTGATCTTCAAAGAAGCACTCAATCAGACAGCAGTTGCTATTATTCTTGCACATAATCACCCTTCTGGAAATCTCAAGCCTAGCCAATCAGACCTCAATATCACACAGAAAATGATCTCAGCCGGCAAGCTGCTCGAAATCAAAGTCCTCGATCACTTAATTATCTCTGAGCAAGGCTATTATAGTTTTGCAGACGAGGGTTTGATGTAACAGATTTACTCCTTCCCCATATTGTAGTCCCTTTTCAATCATTGAGAGTGGACACCAGTCAAAAAAACATCTACCTTTGCCGCAACTCTAAGTACAAATCCTCTATTAACTTTCTATGGCTAAAACTTCAATGGACTTCAAACTCTTGATGAGACTTCTCCGGGAGACTGTGCCATATGCAGTTCTATT
>Ga0114957_1001636_pt1 | contig 23727 bp, 48 predicted proteins | sample BantaG_FD_87175 | JGI IMG/M metagenome (GOLD analysis project Ga0114957, IMG submission 87175) | Marine algal microbial communities from Bantry Bay, Ireland - BantryBay_4 metaG | ecosystem: Host-associated > Algae > Red algae > Unclassified | place: Bantry Bay, Ireland | collected 2014-11-21 | reverse complement strand
GTAGGTTCTGGAGATTGTGATCGTGGTGATTTAGAAATAGGAGATACACTATGTACTAATGTATTTACAAACGACAATGGAAATGGAGGTAGTTTTTATCTCCCACCGAGTTATCAAGGTGTCTCATACAATGGTAATCAATTCTGTTGGACATTAGATGATTCTAATTCAGGGTCGGGGGCAAACGTAATGTATCCAGTTGACTACATAGATGTTAATGGTGTATACCATAGAATAGATCTACAGGTATGTTCGGGAGGTACAGATAGTATTTCTTTATTAATTGATAATATAACAGAATATAAATGTCTTATCTGTGAAGGAGAAGAACCAACGTTCTTTGACCCTGCTTCAGGCAAACAACTAGAGAGTATACCAGAAGGAGAATCTATATCATGTACAGCACAAATAGTAATACCACCTGCTGATCCAGTGATATTTCCTGATCAAGTACAATTAGAAGTAGTACAGGGTTGCGTTAATGGTGTCTCAGCTTACCGTGAGGACACTATAACCAATGGAGTGAGGGTAGAAGGTACTGTGGTTACAGAAAGCCCTATAACAGGCTCATTTGTACCTCATCCATGTTCAACAGTTAAATGCATTTGTTGTCCTACTGATGTAGATTATGAAAACTGTAGTTGTTACTCTGATCAAAATATAAATGTACCAGCATTAAGTGGCGGGTGGATAAATCAAACCTTTCCATGTGACCTAGCACTATCAGGAGATATATCTCTCAAATGGTGTACTAAGAACTATGTTAATGATCATCTAATGATGATGGGGTTATCTGAAGATTGCGCTGTTAGTGGTAATTTTGCTTCCACCGACTTTATGTTTTATGAACAGGTAAGAGCTAATGTAGGGACCCCTTACCATATATTATATACATATAGTAATGGTACTAATGATGGTACTTGGGTATATTATCAAAGAGATCATGTACCTACTAAAACTTGTTATGAGATAAGAAGAGTAGGAGGTAATGTTGAATACTATGTTAATGGAAATCTAGTAAGAACTGAGCCTGATCATACAGGAGGTGCCCCTTTATTTGTAGATAACTCAATACATGGTACATGGGCTGTAGATGGTACATACGACATTTGTGACATTACATTCTGTAACATTGTATAATGATAGATCTACTAGTCTTTATCGGGTGGGTTAAACGGGAAATACTCACCCCAATAGTTAAGAAAAGCCAAGAATAAAGCAAGTAGTATATACCCATATAAATATTCCATAATGATAGATATTAAAGAATTAAATAAAGAAATAGAAGAATACAAGAAGGTAGCCATTACTGGTGACCCTAATTTATTATTCTTAATTGATATAACTCCAGAAGCTTTTGCTAAGGAGTATACTAAAAAAGAATGGAAGCCACTAGCTGAACTACTAGAAGTAAAAACTAGTGGTAAAGAACTTACTGTAGCTAAAGCTATTATTAAAGCTTATAAAGAATTATTATGAGTTGGGAAAAATTTGATAAAGCAGCAACAGTATTTGTGTTTGCTGGATTTTTAATAGGATATGCTTATTCTTTAATAACAATATAAAATGAAAGATATATTAAACATATTTATACCTGTATTATTACTTTTTATTGGTGTAGCCACTGTCATAGAATTAGGATATAGTTTTTATGCTATATCTGGTGCTTTAGTAGCTGGTTATGCTGGTAACAAAATATTTCAGTACATTAAAAACAATAGATAATGAGAAGTATAATTAATTTCTTTAAAAGTCTTTTTAATAAAGAAGATATAAACAAAGAAGTAGTAGAATACTACTATGGTTTTCCTAAAGGGACTTCAGTAGCTGAGTGTTACAAACACTGTAATATAACATGCCCCACTACTCTTATAGATAAAAAAGTTGAAGATCTTACTGAAGATGATGAGATATGGATAGTTGAGCCTATTGAAGAAGCTATAGGTACACAAGAAGCAGGTGAGTGGAATCATGAAGTATTTGATTATGATGCTATATGGGACACTCCAGAGTATGGTGGAGGTACTTTAGTTGTACTAGATAATGGAGTTATAGAACATGAAAGTATTAATGTATTAGGTAGAGAAAACTTTGCTAATGACAATAAAGGTGCACACGGTACTCATGTTAGTGGTTGTTCTCAAGCTAAAAAATACGGTACTAACCCTAAAGGTAGTGTATATGATATACAAGTATTAAGTGCTGCAGGAAGTGGTAGTAGTTTTAATGTTAGACGTGGTATGCAATGGTTTGCTGATCAAGATGATATCAAAGTAATGAATGTGTCTTTAGGTAGTCCATTTATGAGTAATTCTCAAAAAGAAATATTACTTGATATATTATCTGATAATACTAAATGGATATTTTGTGCAGCAGGTAATGCTGGATGGGGTGATGGTAGTAATACAGACTCTACATCTATATATCCTGCTAATTGGGCTAGTGATCCTGATTTTAAAGGTAAAAATATTTTTAGTGTAGGTGCAAGTAAAAATGGTAATGGAACTAAAGAAGATGTAAAGATGGCTTCATTTTCTTCTATAGGTACTGTATCTTTTGCTAGTGCAGGACAAAGTATATTAGCTCCTATAAGTTTAGTTGACTTAGCTAGATATTCAGGAACTAGTATGGCTACTCCCGTATTCTCTGGATTATTCACTGGTATATTAGAGATGTTTAAAAATGCTAATAAGCAATTTACAAACTCTAATTTCCATGAGTGTGTAGCTGCTAGTGCATATTCTATACATGATGGTGAGTATTTAGATGGTAAAGGTCAAATTGATTATAAGAAATTCTTAGAACACTCTATCAGAATACTAAAATCTGATGGTGGAACTATTCCTTCTCCTGTAGATCCTGAACCTAATCCTGGATGTTTAATAGGAAATTTTTCAAACGGTGAGCTCACTGCCTATTTAGCTGAACAAGGTATTACTTGTAAAGTAGATGAAAAAGAGTATGAAAATATCTGTAAAATAAATCCTTTTGATATATATACTGAAAGAATAAGTACTGTAGATAGATTCATTAGTAATTATAATAATAATAGAGGAGGCGCTAAAGCTTTTACTAAATTATCTATTGAAAGAGCAGATAAATTGTTAAAAGATTATTGGGGAGAATATACTAAATTTGAATATTTTCCAGATTATCAACCACCAAATAGAAGTTTTAAAACAATAGATTACAATGGTGAAAAGTTAGCAGTATCTAATTCTACTAAAGGTAATATTGTATTTTACAGAAAATATGAAATATGTAGAGATATACTTAAGACTGAAGTAAAATTCTACAAACCTAGTAAAAAAAGAGTAACTATAAAATCAGATAAATGAGTAAAATATATCCAAAAATGACTGTTGAGAAGAGAGAATCTTCTACAGCACATAAACTTAAAGCGCCTTTAGAAGAAGGCTCTGAAGAATATAATAAAGAATTACAAGATACTATTGTTCTTTGTAGAGAAGCTAATAGACCTGAATCTTGGACTCAAGATACTATTGATATATTATTAAAATATTCACCAGTAGGTTCACCATCTATTGATACAAAAACATTACTTTCTGAATTTGGTTTTAATTCATGGAAAGAAATATGTGATTTTGTAAGAGATGATGAGTGTATTGAGTTTATGGTTAAAGTAGCTAAATGGGCCAAGTTCAAAGGATTCAATCTTAAAAAAGATAGAGGATTCATTGATGGTACTGGTATAGGTATCTATGACAGATACCTAAACAGACTTAAAAGCTCTCTAGAACAAACATTTGATGCTAAGTATTTCTATAAAGCAGAAAGACCATTAGAGTACTTACATAAGATTACTGGAGTAGATTTTAGCTATATGGCTGATTATGTACATCCAGGTCATAATAGGTATCCTGCTGGTCATGGTGTAAAATTCTATGAAGCTGTAGATAATGCAGTAGATACATATAAAATAGAATCAGGAGATAGAATCAACTTAATCTATGCTGCATATGTAGTAGCTATGGGTAGATCAGGAATATTAGTTCACTTACCTGAAGATAATATAGCATCAGGTTTTCTTGCTGATCTTCCAGAGTTTATTAACTGGAAAGAAAAGAAAAAAAAATAATTATTTACTTTCTTTAATTTTTTCAATAATAATTTCAGAATAAATAGAATCTAAAATGATTAATTGTTGTTTACAATTTGATTTTTTTTCAACAGATACTGAAGGAGCTTTGATACATTCTAATAAACCAGATCTTTGATTTATTATTCTTTGTTCTAAAGGTAAACAAGAGCATAAAGATAATATAAATAATAATAATAAGTTTTTCATAATTTAATTTTTAATAATGATACAATTTTCATGTGGTTCTAGTGGATGTAATATAACTAATACATTATCATCTAAACCTTATTAATTAATTTTAAAGCTTTTTGTAATCCTTTTTCTAAAGCTAATTCATAAGAAATAATATTAAAACCTTTATGATAAATAGCATTATTATTTATGTCATCAATATAATATTGATGCATAATTTTTTTATTAGCTATTTTACATTTTCTAGCTTCTACATATAAATTATGTTTATCTCTTAACCATTTTTGAAGTAAAGATTGAGTAGGTGCAGAACATGTTTTTCCATAACCAAAATTATCTCTATCTTTATGATTTGCATTTACTCTAAAAGAGTATTCATAAGGTTTTTTTAGATAATTCATTGTAGAATTTTTACAATAAAAATGTAAAACATTAAGATCAAAGCTTTTTTCTTTAGCTAATTTAGCAGTTTCAAATGATATTAATTGATCTTTCATCTTTCATTTATTAACTTATCAAGGAATACAATTAATACTAAAGAAAGCCAACCCATTACACCTCCTCCTAATAATATAGCAGGTATAGCGTCTGGAAGTCTAATTTCAGTAGTAATCATTTTTAATATTTGATAACCTAAACAAGAACCTCCTATTATACTGCATACTATAAATAAAAATGCTAAAACTTCTAATGTTGTTTTCATAATTTATTTTTAATTTTAACTAGTTTAAATAAAAAAATTCCAATAATAATACCTGAAATTATCATAAATAAAGAATAATTTAAATACATAACTTTAATTTTTAGTAATGACTTTTGAAGAATATAAAAAATGTTTGTGTGAACCTGAATTAGATGAATATGGAAATCCAATTGAGCCTGATGAGGGTGAAACAGGAGATGGTGCTAATGCACCTGGTTGCTGTATCAACAGGCGTGATTTCTTTTTTGGATGTGCTTTAAATGCACTTATACCTAAATATTCATTTAGACATGATTTACATATAGATGAAATAGAAGAACATACTATACACTGTATTAATAGAGCTCATTATATTGCAGATAGATGTGATGCTAGATGCGGAAGTGCCCCTACTTCTACTCCATTATTTGGAGGAGTGCCTCATGAACCTCAAAGAGATCCATTTGATGTATCAGGTAACACTGGTAATGCGTAAATCAGGAGAGCCAATTAAGACTCTCCTGATTTCTCATTTCTTTAGTAACTCACTATTAATTCTTTTTAATCTATTTTTTCTTCTAGTTACTAGAACTTTATTTAAATCTATAAATAGACCAAATCCTTTACCATATCTTCCTCCTATACCTATTGTTTTATTTTTAGATAAAATAAGAAAATGATCTGATTTAAAAATTGAATCTTCTTCTTTTTTTAAAGATCTTATAGTAAAATCATCTAATAACTCATTTACTACAAGCCAACTAACTTGTCTTAAAGTATTATTACCTAAATATTTATCTTTAAAATTTATGTTATGAATATTCAATGCCACTGTTTCCCTAGCTAGTAAATCTTTAGTAAAAGATCTACTTATAAAAAACACTGGTTTATTTTCTTCTTTTGAAAATCTATTATTAGAATGATGTTCCATTAAACTAAAACCAGTACTTAATAATGTATTATTTACATTTAAATATCCATCTACTTTTTCTAATTTTAAAGATTGCTTTTTTATAGCTTCTTTGTTATTAAATCTTCTAAAAAGTAAATCACTTATTAAAGTAGGAACAAACATTTCTTTATATCCATTTTTGTTTAACACTAAGATAGATTTATTTATTATAAATCTAAGCTCTTCTGCCATTTCATTTTGATATAATCTCATCTATTTTCTTCTTTTTAAGCACCTTATTATTATAAATCAATAAGTTTCTTTGTACATAACCATCTTTAAATATAGGTGGCAATTTAAATATAATCTCTTCTTTCATATCTTTTACAAAATACAAAGTTTTAGCATTTATAAGTACTTTCATAGTTTTTAAAAACTCTCTTCTGTCTTCAAACTTAACTAAGTTAAAAGGGTCCCCTTCATAACATAAAAAGTAACCTTGTCTTTCATTTAATAAGTCATTTATATTTAAAATATCTCTAGTAAAAGAAGCTTTACCTCTAGGAGAAAATTCTTTATTTGAATATCTTAAATATCTGTAAATTACATCTTTTATTCTTAATAAATTTGGATCTATAAATTTCATTAATATAATTCTAATATTTTTTTACCTATTATAGGTAAACATACTTTATTCACTTTAATAACAGTATCATTATTTCTTCTTACTACTTCACCTATAGCTAATCTATTATTAATTTTAGTGTAGTAATATTTACCTAATTTTAAAAGATGCAAGTTATCTTTGTCCACAATTTCTCCAACCATTTCCAACACTTCTGTTTTAAGAAAGGTATTAAATTCTCTTTTCCATTGTCTTTTGTCTGAAGCCTGCTTAAGTCGTGTACTCTCCTCCTTTCTATCAAGGTATCCAAAGGTTGCTGATATGGGGGGTAATTCTCTGCTGCTCTTCATCCTGGATCATTTACTTGCCATGTATTAATACCTACAGATCTATTAGTACCTGCTCTTCTTGCAGTATTTCTTATTTGCTCTTCTTGTCTATTACGTATCATATTATGAAGAACATTTATATCCTCATTTTCATTTACAATTTCTGGTTCTCCATTTAATATTTTATTTTCAGCTACTAATTCTTCATTTTTTTTTGCATCAGCAATGGCGTTTTTCCATCTTGCATATGTGGTTCTAGGCACCTCTACAACGCTTCTTAATTCATTAGTACTATCAATTTCATTTACTCTTTCATCTATTGTAGTAAGAGCTACTTCAACTAATCTTCTCTCCGCTTTTGAAGAATCTTTATCTTGGTATATTCTATTAAGGATCTTTCTCCTTATTAATAATAAATTAGATAATATAAGTACATCAGTACGAGTAGTATTAGAAAAGTCTATTATATGAAACTTGTATAAATCTTTCAGTTCATTTGTGTTTAAAATAATGTTCATATTATATTAAAAATTTTTAAAAGTATGGCAAATACAATACCTGAACCCCCTATACCGAGAGTAGTTGTCTTAAATTTTTTTAATTGTCTATTTTCTTCTAAAATAGTAGGTATAGTTGTTAAAGTCTCTGTACAGTTAGCAAATAAATCCATACTATATTTATAGTTTTCTCTATTATCTGCAACTAAACTAGCGTTTGTATTTGCTAAAGTATTATTATTACCTAATAATAAATTAAAGTTAAAATTATCTAAAGAGTCTTTAGCTATCTTAACATTTAATCTATCATTTAAAATATCTATTGTTTTTAAATCTCTAGCCCATAATTGTGCATGTTCTTTTTTTAAGATATAAAATGTAGCGTCTTTTTTATTATATATCAAAGGAAAATAAGAATCTGATATTTTATCTAAGTTCATCAAATCTGACTCCATCTTCAATTCTGTCTGAGATAATAGAAGAAAGGGTATCATCAGAAAAAATAAGTTCAGGTATATTAGACTGAATAGCTTTAAGTTCTTCATCTGTTTGATTAAGTTTATTTAATTTCTTATTAATAGATACTAACTGTTCAGTTAGTTTATTTTCTTTCTCAGGTATACTATCTTTGACGTTAATAAGTCTCATCAACTCATTATTTTCTTTTTTTAAAATCTCATAATTACTTTCAAGTTCTTTTGTTTTTTTTATATTTTTATTCCAGCCTATACCTAAAAGAATTAATATTAAAGTTATAGCTAAAATTATAAATATTTGTAATCTTTCCATTATTTATTTTTTTTAATTTCTAAATTTAATTCATTACATCTCAATATAATAAATTTTCTTAAATCATAAATATAACCTTTACCTCCTGTATAATCTAACACCTTTTCTATATCATAGCTAAGTACTCTTTTAAAATGATTAAAGTATTTTATATTTAAATCTCCTAAAGAACTATCTACTGATGCTTCTCTAATAGTAGCTACTATTTTTTTTTTATTAAAATCTAGTCTAGATAAATTAGCGCCAAGTGTTGTTAATCTGTTTCTTAATGTTAATAATTCAGTATTTGTCATGTTATAACTTTAAATTCTTTACTATCATATACTTCCCATAAACTTAAATTAGTTATAGGTTTCTCTTTCTTAAAATTAACTACTCTTTTATCATATAAATATCTTATAGCAGCCTCATCAATTTTACCTAATTTACCTTTTGATATTAGTTTACCTTTTTCTATTTTAAAAAAGTATCTAATACCTTTCATAAATTCATGCTTTTTCTTTAGATTATATAAATTAAATATAGCAAATCTATTTATAGTACCTTGACTTATCATTTTATCTACTGAACCAGATAAATATACTGATCTTCGTCTATTATACTCTTTTGGTGTTATATTTAATTTAGCGCAAATAGCTTTTACTAAATTTAAATCTTTAATCATTCTGATTTCAGCATTTAAAGATGGCTTTTTAGGAAATTTAATTTTAGTTCCTTTTTTCATATTTACATATAGTTTTACTGACCCTGAAACATTTAAATTTTGTCCATTAAGTTTAAACCATTTACAATGTGCAGGTATCCAAAATTTATCTTTATTAGGATCTCCAGTTATCTTATAGTTTTTACCGCCTATAAGTACTTTAGTTCTTTTTCTATCAATAGTATATTTAGGTAACCATTTATAAGCTTTACTTTTATTTAAAAAATAAGAGTAATTAGCTATGTTTCCACACATAACAGATGCTATATGTTTATTCCAAGTAGTTACATATAAGCTAACAGTAGTACCATTTTTATATTGAACTTCTTTATTAAATAGAACTAATTTCCAACTACTGAAGTTAGCAAAATTTCTTGTTTTATGTGATTGCTTAATGTAATCAGGTCTACTTTCACAATAATATTTATATACTGCTAATCCTGCTATAAAGTTACCATGTCCTAATGGTCTATACTTATCTCCTGCTTTTAAATCATGTTCATGTTGTCTAGGTACAGTGAATGTATAAAATAGATTTCTATAAAAAAGTATTTTTAACTCAGAATTATATTCTTTAGGTAATTTTTTATTAATATAATTAACACAGAACCTAATTTTAGATACCATTCTATCTATCTTACCATAATCATCCATTTCAGTAAGTTCTTTAATAACTTTATTTAATAAAGTTATATCTAAATGCTCTCTATCTATATAAGGTATTTTTTTATTTATATTAACTATTTTATAATTATGATCATTCACTGTATACATCTTTTAATTTTAATAAATTAATATAATTAGGTTTAACTAACAAATCTATTCTATTACAATAAGAGTATCTATCATTCATTACGTCTTCTATTCTCCACCAACCTTTAAAATATTGCTCTTTACTATCAATAAATATTGAATCACCAAAATTATATCTTGTACCTATCATATTTCTAGGTACAGCAGCTATTCTTGGTGGATTATTAACATCTTTTATTTCAAAACCACTAGCTGTAATTGTAGGAGTATTATCTGTTTGATCAGATACTGCCCAGTATACAGATACTATAGTGGTATCACATTCTTGTATTTTAAAAGAAGGTATATTTATAATTGTAGGTTCTTCTACTTCTATAAAACCTGTTACACATTTTACAAACATTAAAGAAAAAGCAGTCATAGTAAATGAAAATATAATTATAATTTTTACAGTATATAATATTCTATTCATTTTTGTTATTTTAAATTTCAAATATAAAACCTCTTATATCATTCTTATCATTTGTTTCTGTAAATTTTAATTTATATCCATGTTGTCCAAAAGAATTTAAAATTTCATTTATTTTTTTTTCTCTTTGAATAACAGTTAGATTAGATAATTGCCATCTACCCGTATATACGTATTTATATTTGTATTTAGTTTCTTCTAGTATCATTTTTTTGTTTTATTTACTTCTTTATAAACAGTTATAAATATTCCTGCTAAGATCATAAAAGTGCCTAATGGCTCATTATATCTTAACATTAAAAAACCACCTGTAACTAATATTGCTCTTTTCATAATGGATCTACTTCTTCTATTTTTAATTTATATAAATCTATTTTAAGAACTGCAACTTCATGTATATCTACTAAATATTCATTATTTATTAAAATACTTGTAGAGGGGTCTTTTTTTATTATCTTATATGGTTCCCACTTTCCATTATTATTTACAATTATTTTTATTTTTTCATAAAAACATGCTATATAAACTTCTTTATAATTAGTTAATTTAAATAAAAAAGGCGTAGCTAATGAACTAGCTAAAAATTTTCTTCTTTTCATACTCCATATTTTTCTAAATAAAAATTACTAATCTTTTTTTTATCTCTTAATTTATAAGGAAGAGCATGTCTAGGTAAATTAAATCTAAATATACCTTTATATACTTTTTTATCTGAAACTATATATTTCATAATAGCTTGACTTGATAAGTAATATATATACCCTTCTTTTAAAGTTATAAAATTACTTTCTTTTATTCTACCTGGTATATATCCATGTGAATCTACTGGTACATCTAATTCTCCATTAAATACTTTAATAGTATCATCAGTAGCCATCATTAAACAGCCTCCTTGTCTTGGTACACCAAATATTCCTATATGAAATTGACTACCCAATCTAATTGCAGCTTGTTTTCCATCTAGTTTTTTTTTAACTAATATGGTATTGCCTAACATATGAGGTAATGTTCTATTAATTAAAGGTTTATCTGCTTCTACATATCTACCTATTTGAGTAACAGTGGCCATTCCTACTCTTTCTTTAATAGGTATTAAATCTAACATATATTTTATAATAAACCTAGTTTCTTTTTCTAAACCACTTGTATCTCCATCTAAATTGAAGTTTTCTTCTTGATCTATTTTTAATTCAGGTAAATAAAATTCACATACCTCTATTACTTTTGAATATATCAACTTTTACCGATTTGAACTTTATAATAATGATCTGATATTTTAGACAATTTTAAATTATCTTTACCTAATATAGAATGAATCTCATTTACTCCATTTGGTAATTCTACTATATATGATTTCATACCGTCTTTTACTCTTTTCATAAAAACTTCTTTAATCTCTTCTGCTCTTTTAACAGGAAAATTAGCTATTCTATTTGTAATTTTCTCATCAAATTTAAATTCCTTTTTGATTCTTGATGTTTTTTCTAATTCTGTCATTTCTTTTTTTGTTTATTATACCATTTAATAAATTCTACTACAGATTCATATACATTAGTTATAGACCCGTCAAAAGTTGTATCAACATCAGAACCCTTATATAAGTGGTTCCAATAATGTCCTTCACTAGAAACTCCTTTAGTGCAATCCCCTACTGAGATATAAAAACCGTCATTACTACTAGATTGCCAATATACTTCTGCATTTTCTATTTGTATATTACTTATCTTTTCTACTACAGGCATTAACAAACCCCAAGATTCATTAAATTCTATATTAGCATCATAATTAAAATATTCATCATTAAACATGTATAAATATTTTGATACATAATTTCCATAATTATTAGTATCATTATACGGATCAGAGTTATCTAACTCCATAAATTCTGCTATTAACTTATTATTTTCTTCCATAATAATTATTTAATTAAAAAATTCCTAACTAACTCACCATATTCATCTTTCACATCTATAAACTAAGAGGGATTTGAACCCACGATACTGTATCTGAATGAAGAAACAGGAACTTACCCGTTGTTCTATTTAGTTCCCTAAAGATGACTAAGCCACACCCCTGATTTGGACTCAGGGCACTTAACCTCTCTAATAGATTTGATTAACTTTTATTGTTTTACAAGTGATACGTTAGGCAAAACTACTACTTTTCACTATAACGAGCATACAAACAGTGCACATCACGAAAAACAGCTATTATAATAGTATACTTTAAATTTTAAAAATATAAGTTTTAATATTATCCTCTATTATTACTATTTTAACTTTATCAATATCATTATTATTTAATAAGTCTAAATAAATTTCTAATAAATCCTGTCTTTCAGGTAATTTACTTAATGATGCATTATGCCAACTTATTAAATCTTTAATTGCTAATACTAACGGTATCAAGTCTTCTGGTTCCACTAGTATTGATTCTTTTAATCCATTTTCATATTTGACTATCAAATATATCCCATCTTCTATTTCTATTTCCTCTGTATATGTAATTAAAAATTCAAAATTTCTTTCTTCTATGTCATTTATTACCATTATTGAATTTAAAAAAAACAGGAAAGGACATTACTGCCCTCTCCTTTAGTTACTTAATTTCATTAAAAACTATGACTATTCATTTATTTGATCAGCCATTGCTACTTTGCTTTCTGCCTCTCTTTTAGGGGCTTCTTCATTTGCATTGATTATTACTGCAGCACCTAATTCTTTAGAAGCTTTAATAAGATCAAGTGCAGCTAATGATGGACTTAATTTACTCCATTGAAATCTTCTTCCATACTCTTCATCTGCTTCAGTTTCTCTGCAGGATGCAAGATAACTGTGACCTACTTCAAATCCAATATTTTCAGCTACAGTCCCCGCAAGAACTATTCTGTTTGGTGCTTTACCTGCTACAATATTTAAGATAACTGGCATTTTACCATTTTTATCTGCAGTTGCAGGATTTTCTAATGAGCCTGTGTAGGCATTTACTGATACTATACTTTGTTCTGTAAACATAATTTAATAATTTAATAATTTAAAAAAATAATTTAATAATTTAATATATAATAAGTGTGAAATTAAGTCTATTTTGCTACTTCTTTAATAACTACAGCTTCTTTTCTTTCAATCATCTTTGTTTCCCCTCTTTTAACTTTATTTGCATAATCTAAAATAAACTCTCTAATAGGAGTTTCTCTAGGTAAATTATCAGCAAGTTGTATTATTTCTTTAGATGAAATATTAAATAAATCAGTTAATAACATCATTATTAATTTTTTCTTACTAGGTGGAGATAATGCTTGCATTATAACTCCAAAATCTAGTTTTTTAAGAAATACTAATTGATTAAATTTTAAAACAGTTATTTTGTGTTTCTTAACTAAATCATTTGCTGGCTTGTCCAGTACTACAATCTTATTCATTTCTTGTTTTTAGTTTTTAAAAATAAAATCTTTAAAGGGAATAATAGCAAAAGAAAGTGTTCCTTCTTTTACTTTACTTATTTTAAATAAAGCTTTTTTATTATTTACTATAATAAATTGACCTCTATCTAATTTATGATATTTAGTGTTTTTAGCATTAAATATTCTGAAATTTCTAGATTTATCACTAACAGATACATTCATATTGAACAACATCTCTCCTCCTTTATAGTTTTGTTCACTTGATAAACCTAGTATAATATAAAATGGAATATAAGTTTTATTATTAAAAGATAATGGCTCATACCCTATACTACTTTCTGGAGTTATTTTATATATTGGTATTGCGTTTTCAGTAAAAGAATTACTAAAATCAATACCAGATTTACTTGTAAAATATCTAGTCACGTAATCAATTAAGCCTTTATTTTTTAGATATTTAAAATGATAATTTTTAGGTTTAGCTTTAAACCATTTAATATTTTGATTTGATGAAATTAATATATTGTTTACTAAATCATCATTTACATTTATTACTAGGTCCATTTAATTGTTTTTAAAAGAAGGATGCAGGAAGACTAGCCGCTAATTAACGCTTCAATACATAAGTATAATTAAAATAATAAATATACTCTAAACGAATATAATACTTCTTAAAATTATATGATTCTTATATACAAGCTAGTAAGATTCTTACGTCTTCCCAACATCCTTACTATATTTAGAAAATATAGTCAAATTATTAATTCATATAGATTTTTCAGTCCAACTATACGTTGAAATCTTCCTTCTTTTATCACTTCTATATGAGTACCATCATTAACAAATCTTGGAGGATTCATTAATGATATTTTTATTATATGATCACAATAAGTAGTAATCCTATAACTAAATTCTTCTCTTTGTACTGTTTTAACTATCATGTTATTAATTTAAATAAAAAGAGCAGCCTTACATAAATGTAAAGCCACTCTTATCTATATTATAATTATTCTAAAGATGGACATAATACTCTACAGCTATCACGATCTAAATTAGATGGTAGTATATGTGAGCAACTAGAGGATGCAGTGCATGGAATATTACTTGCCTCTCCCGTTTCAGGGTTACTCAAATAAAGTGTACATTCACTGCCATCTTCACAACATGTTATACAGACGTTATCTCCCAGCCAATTCCTAATATCACTTATTGGCATCTCTGCCATAGGTGTAGGTATTGGTGAAACATAAGCTGATTCCATACTGTCTGGACAATCTTCGCAATTTTGATCTACAGAAGCTCTACCCATAAGTAAGCAAAGAAAACATAAAGCAAGACAACAAAGAGTCCACCCAAGAGAAAAATTAGAATTACTATTCATATTAACGATTTAATAATTAAAAAATGTGAGAAGGTCAATTTTAATTTATAATCATTTGTGGATCATAAAAATATTCTTTTTTGTACCATTTAGCAGCTCCAGATTTAAATTTTATTAAAAATAAATTCTTCTTTTGCTTAATAATACTGTATTTAAAGCCTTCATGTAAAAATTTAGCTTTAGAACCATCTTTACATGTAGCTTTTGCTATTACTTTTGTATTAATATATCTCTTCTCAGGTATTTTAAAGCCATATGAGCGTCTTTCTTTTATCATTGGACTATCTCTTCTACTAAACTAGAGATCTGCGCCATACGGTCATTATTTAAGCTATAATAGATGAATTTCCCTTGTCTCTCTGTGTCAACTACCCCCACTCTTCTTAATATTGCTAAATGCTGTGATGCTACTGATTGTTCTAGTCTTAGTTTAATATAAATATCAGTTACAGTCATAGTTCCATTCTCTTCTAATGAATCTATAATCTTTTGTCTTAACTTGTGATTGACAGCTCTGAGAACAAGTACTGCTTTTCTGAAATCTGCATAATCTAATTGAACTTTTTTAACTGGTTTTCTTAAACCAACTTTCATTTTACCCATTATTTAAAGTTTAATTGTGAAATATTTATCTAATAATTTTATTATACTATGATCAGTTTTAGAATAAGTTTCTATGTACCAATACGCTATTACTCCACATGTTGCTATTACAAAAAACATAACACTCATACATTCAGGTCCACTAGCTTCATTACCTTTTTGTATAAATAAATAATTATAATATGCCCATATTAAATAAACTGGTATGAGCCATACTGTATGTCTACCTTTCATTGTTTTAATATTTTAGTTTGTACTATTTCCATTATTTCTTTGTATTCAGGTTTTATATCAGCTGTATTATATGATGAATCCCAATCTCTATAATATTTATCCTTATTATTAGAGAGCTCTCTCATATTAAAAGATAGTTTACCTTCTGAATTTGATTGAACTAAATGTCTAATATTTAAAAGTTTTAATTTAGCTATTTTTCTATCTTTTGCATTAAAAGAAAAATAAGCATCTAATAAGTTTGTAATTTTATTATTTCCTAAAAAATAAAACTCATGTACTATAATTCCTATTATAAATAATATAATACCTATAAAAATAACATAAAGTATTCTTCCACTTGCTACTAAAAAATTACCAGAAGTGTGTTCATTACCATTATTAGGAAAATGTGAAAAGTTTTCATTCATACACCACCACTCTTTATATTCAATCATATGTTGAAAAAAGGGTAAATAATATGATACTACATGATATAAACACCATAGTAATAATGGCACTACTAATATTGCTATTCTACCTTTCATGTCTTAGTTTTAGATTTAATATTAAACTATTTCTGCTTCGCATAATAATCTGTGTTTAGGTAATTCAAGTAATTTTTCTAATGTCTCTAATCTGTTTAGAGCATCTTCTTCTGACATTTGTTCATTCTGCACTTTATTAAATAATAATATTTTACTATTATTTATCATTGCAAGTTTTTGTTCATATTGTTCATCTAATTTGTCCTGTTCTGTTCTAAAATCTATTTCTACATATCCTTGAGGAGCTGCATCACCTATTGATAAGGTTGTTATTAATTGTAATACCACAAATATTATGATGAAAAATAGTGGTGGTAAAGGTAAGAAATAGTATGCTAATAAGTCTATACTAAGGAATAGTGTACCTACTGCAAATATTCTACCAAATTCTTTAGTTATAATTTGTATCATATTGTTCTGTATGTTTTTTAATGATTGACTCTGATATATTTTTCTTCTTTACTTTTACTGTTCCAAATATAGTTTGTTCTATACAATAAGAGTACTCAGAAAACGGTACATATACCCATTTATTGTAAGTTCTTTTTCTTACAATATTTTCAAGTATGCTTTTCTCATCTGGATCTAAGTGATGAGTCCGTGTTAATGTGTCCATTTGAGTAATTTTGGTTATAATATATGAATTTTATACTAGTTTAAAAAATAAATACAATAGTTTACTAGATTTTAAGCCTTTTCTTACGACATAAGGCGTCAATAATACTACATTTTTAGCTATTGTGTGTATTACATCCCACCAATATCCTCCTTAATTTAAAAGCATGCTGAAGAATGAGCTATTGTATCATTATGTTTTAAAATATCTTTGTTTAAATTTGGTTTTTTGTTAATTTTTTATTATATTTTAATATGAAATTAAAAAGAAATTGTAAACAATGTGATGAAGAGTTTTTAGCTGATACCAGAGAATTAAATAGAGGTAATGCTAAATTTTGTTCTATATCTTGTGGGGTACAACATAGTAATTTACATAGAAAGTTACATAATAAAGTATGTAAACATTGTAGTAATAGATTTGAATCAATTAATATAACTGCTAAATATTGTTCCAATTTCTGTAAACAAAAGAACTATAGATTAAGAGCTAAGTCTGATAATAAACATGATGCTAAATTAAAAAAACTAATAAGACAATATCCATGTGAAAATTGTAATTATTCTACTACTCATAGAGATGTACATCATGTTATACATGTAAAAGACGGCGGTAAAAATGAATATTCTAATTTAATATCTTTATGTCCCAATTGTCATAGAGAAGCACATTGTGATATATTATCTAAAGAAACTTTATTTAATATAATTAAAAATAGAATATTATCATTGTCTTTAAAAGAATTATTAAAAGAAATATAAAATATGCCACACCATTACAATGTGGCATACTTTTTTAAAATGGTCTATCTATTCTTCTTCTGTTTCTGGCCCATCACCTCCATCAGCGGGTGTATCATCTCCTTGCTCTTCATCTGCTCCTAAAGCAGTATCTACTACTTCAGTAGCTGTTTCAACAGCATCAGATACTACAGCAGCTCCAGCAGCTAGAACAGTTCCTACTGCTTCCATTGCTTTGTCTTCTGCTGTATCTTCATTATTTGTGTTTTCATTAGTAGCATCAGCTGTGTTAGCCATTTCTACTACATCATTTGTTTGCTCCATTGGAGCGTTGTCATCATTATTCATAATATTATATTTAAGATTAAAAATTTACCATGTTTTAATTACTAATATTTCAGGAATAGTATCCCTGACATATCTTCCAGTACATTTACCAGTTTCTAATTGTACATCTATCATACACTCATCTAAGAATTGATTTATTCTTAAAAATCTAAATGGATAGCGTATTGCATATTCTTCACCCACCTCTAATTGATAGGTACAATGTATTAAATCAGATACAATCTGATTTGTATTTACTTCATGTATAATAGTATACACATCTAACTCATAATGTTCTGTTATCTCTTCTGTGATTGACATTGGTTCTTTAGAACATGAGCTAAATACTAGTATTAACATTAGTATAACCCAGAATATTGGATTAACTACTTTATTTTGTTGGTGTTTTATAATTTCATTCATTATTTAAAAAGTTTATTTAATCCAAGAGTGAAATATATCAGAATAATCATCTAAAGTTTTTTCTGATACTTCTTTAATATTATCTTTATATTTTCTAATAAATTTCTTTTCATTCCATTGGTCCATTTTTTTTATATAGTGTATAGCATGAATCATTCTTGAACTAGGTTTTTTACAACCTGTAATATTTTGATGTAAGGGTAACAATTTATTAACTAATGTCATTAAGTCAATAAATCCTTTTTCATCATTTATTTTAAAATGACCAGATTTTATTTTATCTGATACTGAACCACCTCTTGATTGTCCTGTTCTACTTCTTATTCCATATAATAGTTTAGAACAAGTGCTTATGCTATAAATAGATGATTCTTTATGTTGTACTAATTTTACATAATGTGCATAATTTAAATAACAATATGCATTTACATAATCATCTATAGTCCAGGCTAAACTAGTACTATTTAAAGAACTAACAAAACCTACCATTTTATCTACTTTGTCAAATTTTACTTGACAGATGCTGTAATTTAACGGTAAATTAGCAAATATAGCTGATTTAACCCTATGTTGACCGTCTGCAATAAAATGTTCCCATTTACCAGTAATTAAATTAGTATAAATTAATATTATACTTCCTACGAATCCATAAATTTGCATATTTGTAACTAGTTCTTTTCTAGCGCTAGCATTTCTATTAAATGGTAAATAATTTAATTTAGCGCTTTGTTTAGGTGATAATGTCCCTAATTCTTTTAATTTCATGATTGTTATTTATTTTAAATAATAATAATAAAAACAGAGAGTCTTTGATGTTGACTCTCTGCTAACTATGTGAGGCTTCAAACCCCCGTGTATTTTATAGATTAGATAATGTAATATCACCTGTAAATAATTTAAAATCTTTTTTATAGAATTGTTTATGTATTCCTATTGTTTCTTTAATATTTTTTTTAAACAATATAGTTCCATAAAAAGTATTTAATCCACTTGTTGAATTAACTATTATTAAAGAATCTAATTTTGATTTCTTTTTACTAATTAATAAATTAGGTATATCCCAATTAATTTTACTCATTGATTTTTTATAATCTACTGTTACTTTCATCTTCCTAATATTTGTACAGCATCTCTATCAGTGATGTGCTGGCTAGTTTCAAAATCTAATGGTTTCATTGCTTTTAATTTAACTGCTTTCATCTCTTCTTCATGTGTAAGTCTAAGTTTAGGTTTAGAAATAGGAAATATTCTTACTTCAAATAATGGATTTCTAGGTATTATATTATTTAATTTTTCAGCTATTTTAATTCCTTCAGAATTTGCATACTCTGATCTTATAAATGTTTTTTTACTTATAAATTTAAGTATTTCTTTCTCATACAAAAGAAATTTATAGGTGTGTTTATTCATTATGATGTATTTAATAAGTGGTTAATAAATAAGAGAGAGCTAACTAGCCCTCTCTTTAACTAAATTGGTGTATTAAATTAAATTCTTTGATAATAATCTTCAGGCATTATTGTATTATGTGATATATAAGTTAATTCCCAAAGATTTTCATCTATATTGTTAAATATTCCTATTTTATTAGAATGATAATAAAGATCTTTAGTCCACTCATCATTTAATGGATCACTATAAATAACAAAAGGTGTTTCTATTATAACTTTATTATTTTGATCAAATGATCTTATTATTCTATCTACTGATAAAGAATAAGTTTCTTCTGTGTATCCAATATTATACTCAGTTAAATGCTCATCATTCTCCATTTTAATGTATACTTGATTAGTATAATCATTATAAAATATAGTATTACATGTATTTGTACTTATAGGTACATAATTATCTTGAAAGTCAAGTTTAATTTGTTGTTCAGGTATAATAGATATTAATGATCCTATTATAAAAAATATAAATGGTATTTTATGTTTCATAATTTTTGGTTTTTTATTAAATCTAAATTATTTTTTATCCATTTTGCAAAATCATGAAAATCATTTTGAATTAGTTCTGCATTTAATAAATCAGCAGTATTTATTCCTTTATATCTATTATTCCATTTAAAATAGTTTTTTTCTTTACTTTTTAAATAAGATATCATTATTTTATTAAATTTTCTTTTTGATAAAATAATATTAGGTAATAATTTTCGTATATAAACATGAATACCATTTAAATAATTTACTTTTCTTTGTAATCTGCTCATATTTTAAAGTTTTAGTTTAAAAAGTGAAGAGTATATGCTATATTGTATACACTCTTCATATGTTATCATTATCTACGGATAGCAATAATAATTCCATTAATTAGTTTGAAGATGAATAAATCTGTTACGTGAATAATCATAATAATACTAATTTAGTTACTCTTTAGTTTTTGGGAAACTAAAAAATATACAGCTAATTCCTCTGTATAACCACTCATACTATTAATATGATTAATCTGGTGATATTGCACAATTAAATAATAGCAGGATTTGCAACCTTAACGCCTACAGACTACCCTTTCAAGGGCTTTAAACTATTATTTATACTTAAGTAGCTATTAACTATAATAATTTGAGGACATCACTCACCATTATTACTATTACTTAAGGCAAATGAGCCATTACAATCGGACTCTCTAGAAGGATTTAAACCTTTTACCATTTGCTGCCTCCACTAAAAGATATAAATTCACCTGAATAAGACAACTATTATTACAACAGTTTATATCAGCTGATGCCCGTTGAATAGGGATTCATTTACATCTTAATAGCTTTACATTGTTATCCCTTAACAAAAGATAAGGAATACTTTGTTGGCTTAGATATCTAATTTGCCTGATATCTAAGCTTGACACTATGTTGGCCCTACAGACAGTTTTATTATACCTAACTGACAAATATCAACACTTTTTTCGTTTTATTTCTACAATATGTTCTGATAAAAAAGAAATGAGTGTATAACTAAAAAACAACACCAACTATACTCTAGGCATAAGAGTATTGTATTTTAAGTGGTATTGGCAGAGAGCATCATCACTACTCTCTGCCGTTCATCAACCACAAACTATACCCTTAAGAGGGTATAAAATATCTTTATTTCTTTTTTAGATACCTAGCTTTAGGATATCCAGTTTTAGCATTAATGATGAAATACCAATATTTACTTTTATCTTTATTAGTCCATACATATCTAGTATTATGTTTTTCTTTAGTTCTTATACCAAGATATGCCTTGTATTGTTTACCAGATTTATTAGATGTTCTCATGATGTAAATAGATCCTGATCTAGATTGTCCTCCTTTAAATGTTTTACCAGATATTGTTACATTTCCAGTTTCATTTATAGTTGATGTAACTATTTCAACAAACCTTGATGTTTCTTGAGCTGATACATTTAATGATATCATAGTAACTATAGCTATGATTAATGTTTTGATAGTATTCATTTTAATTGTTTTAAATGTTTATAATATGTAATCACCAACATTATGGTAATATTTTAATATATCTTCATTGTCATTAGGTTTAGGAAATTGATTTTTCCCTTCAATAGTTAAACTATTCCACCATTTAATTGCTTCTTTCATTTAATAATTATTAACTTTTGCTCCTAAACAAGATATGTCAATAAAACTATTTTTTATAAGTTTACCATATTGCTTATAAACAGCATCATATGATTTATTAAGTAATTGACATACTTTATGTACATGTATTTTTTCCATGATTTAATTGTTTAATGGTTAATAATAAAAGAGAATGCAGGATATACTGCCATTTAATTTACATAAAGTTCTCTTAGCTTTACATGTCTTGAGTTTCACGTGTTTTTTAAAATAATACAAGTGAATATACATTACGTGTATACTGTGTACTGTTATTTTCAGCTATCCTTGTATTAAATGCATATTAATTACTCTCCAGTATTAATTGCTTTCACATGAGTATTTTAAAATAACTCTCACAAGGTTGCACCTTGATTAATTACACCAAATTAATACTACAAGATTTCTTGTTATGTTTATACCTGCAATTGGATGAGAGTTACTACTTCAATATTGTTCTTCTTTAATTTACCTTTTGCATTTTTAATGTAACAAAACATTTACCTTTGTTGATAGATGGTTTATTAGATATTAATGTATATCCTTTTTTCTTCCAATGTTATAACCATCTGAAGTGTTTATTATAAAGTAATGTTTTTTCTATTTTAGTTGTATTGCTCATGATTGATGATTTAGTGGTGATTTAATAAAATAATCAATTGTTGTACTCAAACTTTAGTGCTGGACTGACTACCTACTTCTGGTGTACATTTATGATATAAAAATAGTAACTTAGATTACACATGTATAAAGCCATAGTACGTAAATTATCATAATTAAAAGGAGTAATGAACTCTCAATTTAACAAACTGATAACTAACTGTATTTTTCAATACGTCTACTCAGCATTATAGTATCATGTGTAATCATATTGCTATTTATTTTGTATTTCTTAACGGTTTTAAAAAGGGATAAAAGTACAACTAACGCTATACTAGTATATATCAATTGGATTGCTTAGAAGTGATAAAAAGAGGGTTAAAAGGGAATGAGATAGTGCACTCCACCCCACAACAACACTTACATTCAAAATAAAATTAGGACTAATCAGGATTTACTACAATACCTTTGTACTATAGTAGATTTAGTGTGGTGTTTCAACTACCAATCAATATTTAAATATAATACCCTATTGAATTATCAATAAATAATAAATTAATTAATAAACTGATTAGTCCTTATCTTGAATGAGTGCTGATAGTACACATGATGTGCATACTACCAGCTCACTGTATGTTAGATGGCAATGAAGAGAGCTTACGCTCCCGGATACTATCCCTCCATGCTACGCAATGCAGCTTGAGGAACTTGTATCACTTGATCTACTTCGTAAGCATCAGCATCCTTGGTAGACATAACTAATGCGTTATACACAAACTCAGATTCTACGGACACGGTCAACCATGTCTTACCTGTTTTAGAAGTAGAGATTTTAATAATTTTACATGATAACATAACTTAAAGTTTTAATGATGATTAATAAGAAGGGGAAGGCCCTTCTCTTATGCCGAGGATTAGGTGGGGTGTTGTTAATGGGGGTACTCACTTCCAATCCCACATACGTTTTTCAAATTATATATATATTGTATCTCAAAAACCTTTTTTGGAGAACATAAGAGGGGGGGAATTAAAGCCCTTTATTTCTAATGGGTCTCTAAAAGATGGAATACTATATATAAATAATTAAGTAGCTTTTATATCTGATAAATAATCAAAGTCATGATCATTGTTATTTCCAGCCCCTATATTTATCCCTTCACTTCTTCCTGCTTCATATGCTTTACTTTTCACATCAACTATTAATAGAGATAAATCCCTTACTATTATATTTGCAGATTCTGCGGG
>Ga0114957_1001635_pt1 | contig 23731 bp, 19 predicted proteins | sample BantaG_FD_87175 | JGI IMG/M metagenome (GOLD analysis project Ga0114957, IMG submission 87175) | Marine algal microbial communities from Bantry Bay, Ireland - BantryBay_4 metaG | ecosystem: Host-associated > Algae > Red algae > Unclassified | place: Bantry Bay, Ireland | collected 2014-11-21 | reverse complement strand
TGCGTAGCAGCGCTGTCGAGGGGGGGGAGGAGGAGGGGCTGGGGGGGGGGCGCTTCGGCAAACACCGCTGGCGCTACGAACTCGAAGAAGTCGATGGTGGCACCATGGTCACCGAAACGTTCGACTGGTCCACCGCTCTCGTACCCAAGGCCATCGAGCTTGCGGGCTATCCCAAGAAACATCTACCCAACATGCAGAAGACGCTCGAGCGACTCGAGGCCGTAGCTACCGCTTGAGCACACGTAGCCTCATCCGTCGTCAGACATCTGACTATGACCGGAGTTTGGTACCACTAAGGTTTGGTAGCTGTGCGGAATCTCGAGGCCCACAACACGGATACTTCCCATTATCCGTGCGGCAGGGGCTATGTGGCTAAGCCTTACCCGTTGAGGCTTAACCTGTGATCGATGATTCCGTGAGGTTCGGCGAGGTCTAGCCGCTGGTTGACGTTTCCCGTTTAACGGGAGATGATCCCGTTAAACGGGAACTGACGATGGAGCAGGGGCCCCGATCCAACCGCAGTCATGCTGGGAGGCTAACGTCTATCCACAATCGGCTGTTCTTGTCCTGGATGTGGCTTTGGTGGTTTGGGTAGCAGCAGGAGTTCAGCCCTGCGATAGGTTTCAGACCCTAGTCAGATTGGACGATAGATTCGCTTGGTGGGCTTCGACCTTGAACAGATGAAGTCGCTCGACCGTGACGAGATCATCAGCGCTGCGGTGCATCTCCTCGAAAGCGACGCATGGAGCAATGCGGCCGCCCGTCTCACTGCTAGCCGGGCCGGGATCAAGCTGGCCGCCCTTCTCGCTAACAGCGCGGTGGGGGTCGACTTGGCCGAATACTTCGCCCACAGCGAGGCGGCCAGCATGCTGGCCGTGCGTCTGGCCGATAGCCGCGCTGGGCAGGAGTTGGCCACCCTTCTTGCCGACACCGACGCTGGAATCAACCTCGCCGCCCGTCTGGCCGATAGCCGCGCCGAGGTCGAGGTGAGCGAATATCTGTTCGAGGTCAACAACGGGAGCGAGCTCGCGCTGCTCCTCGCCGCTAGCCGTGGCGGGATCGAGCTGGCTGTGCGCCGCGCCGACACCGACGCTGGAATCAACCTGGCCGTCCGTCTGGCTGATAGTCGCGCTGGGACTGAGCTCGCCGCCCTTCTTGCCGACACCGGCGCTGGAATCAACCTGGTCGAACGCCTCGCCGACAGCGACGCGGGCAGAACGCTGGTCGAGTATCTAGCGGACACCCTTGCCGAGCCTGACGTAAACGAAGGTCGCCTCGAGAAGTACACAGGCACCGAGCTGGCCGAATACCTCGCCGATAGCGACGCCGGGATCAAGCTCGCCGAACGCCTCGCCGATAGCGACGCCGGGATCAAGCTCGCCGAACGCCTCGCCGATAGCGACGCCGGGATCAACCTGGCCAACGTTGTGGTGTTGTTGTTGACGTCTGCTTTGGGCGGCGCAGCTGGTCTGGCGGTTGGTCCGTTTGCGACTGTTTCCGCTGTTGTCGTTGTAATCGCGGAAGCCCTCCGCTCTGACGACACCGAGGCGCCTGGCACCGCTCCCCCATCGGGCAGAGTCGGCCTGCCGGCTGATTCACAAGAAGCAATAAGGGCCAGTGTTGAATCCCACCTCAAGGAGCTGAGGGCTCTCGATGATCAGCTGAAAACTGATCTCTTCGGGTCGTTGAGCGATTTGGTTGCCACGGCCACAGGGGGCGACGACCGAGATGCCAGAACTGTTGTAACGCGCTTTCAGCGCTCCAACACCGCTACAGGAGACGCTCTACACGCCGAACTGGGTGGGCGACCTCATTCGCCCACCCCGGCTGGTGTGGAACTGACCAGACGGAGCTTCCTCAGAAACATTGGGACATCCGTAGGCGCAATCACCGCTCTCGGTGCTTTCGGTGGAGGCGCCGGGCGCTGCGATTGCTGGTGATGAGTGCAACCGGTGGCGTGACGGAAATGAAAGCGAACCAGCGTCGATTCTTGAAGCCGAACTAGCCGTCGCCCGTCAAGACTTAGCAGCAGCCCATGCAACCATCGAAGAACTCAGAAACCACAACGAAGACTTGGCTGCGATTCTCGAACGAGTACTGACGTCAGGCGAGGCTGTTGCTGAGCAAATCGAAATCGGGATCGACTTCACCGGGTGAACCCCGCCACGAGACCTCATCGACAACCCTGCAGACTGGCATGGGGCTGGCTCACTAGCATCAATCGATTCACTTGGGGCAGAAACACCGCTCGTTCAATCAGGGGTCTGATGAGCGGGTAGTCGAAGCAGGCCCGCCGTGACGGTAGCTGTCATATGAGGTCAGGTGGCGATCGAGAATGTCTCAGAATCCACAGGGTTTCCCACAGGCCGCTCTCTTTGCGCTCTAATCAGCTTGATGGCCGCTGGGCGTCGTCGGTCGGCCCTTTGATCTGCAGTTCTCGGCGTCTGGTGGCGTTCTGGAGGCCTACTTTTGGTGCATCAGGCACAATTTTTGCTGTTTGAGGGTCCGATAAGGGACTGACCACTCCCCCGGTCGTCGGCTTAGCGTGATTATTCCCGATCATGCATGCTGAGCATTCAGGTGTCTCGAGGCAACATAGATGGCCACATCCGTTGGCCGGCCAAACTGTTCGTCGACCAGCACCAATCTGCTATGGACGTCGTTTGGGCGCGATTGAGGGCAACCGCTTTGCGGTTGCCCTCAATCGTTGCGTGGCGTCACCGTGAGCGCCTGCTGTAGTTAGGTGGTGACGGGTACCTCGAAGTCTTCGTGTTCGATAATCGAATCGAATTCATCTACGTCGGTGTCGGTGCCAGCGGCTACTTCGAGTTCGTGGAGAAGCTCTTCACCTTCGATGTCCACATTGGGGATGATGTTGTCGAGTGCCTTAGGGAACCACCAGGCTTTGTCACCGAAGATCGTCATGACTGCGGGCACGATGATCATGCGAACCACGGTTGCGTCGAGTAGCACGGCGACGGCGAGGCCGAGGCCGAACATCTTGATGATTGGGTCGTCGCCGAGGATGAAGGCGGCGAACACGCTGATCATGATGAGCGCTGCTGCGGTGATCACTCGGGTTGATGAGGCAAGACCCGAGAGCACGCTTGCGTGAGCGTCCTTAGTTTTGGAGTAGTCCTCGCGGATGCGGCTCATGATGAAGACTTCGTAGTCCATCGACAGGCCGAACAGGATCGCGAACAACATGATGGGCATGAAGCTGATGATCGGCACAGTGTCTTCGAGACCGATTAGTTCTTTGGCCCAGCCCCACTGGAAGACTGCGACGACGACACCGAAGCTCGAAGCGATGCTCAACAAGATGGCGAGGGCGGCCTTGATGGGTACCAGGATTGAGCGGAACACGACGGCGAGCAGGATCACAGTCAGGCCGATGACCAGCAGCATGAATACTGGGAGTGCGCTGCTGAGTTTCTGTGAGATGTCAATGTTGGCAGCGGTCGAGCCGGTCAGAGAGACTTCAGCGCCTGTCTCGGCTTCGACCAACGGAATGGCACCGTCACGGAGTCGGTTGACCAGTTCGTCGGTTTCGGCATCGGCAGGGCCAGAGCGAGGAATGGCTTGCAGGGTTGCGGTATCGCCGGTCTCGTTGAGCACGGCTGGTGACACGAATTCGATGTTTTCATCGGCAGCGAGAGCCTCTTGGATCGAGACGGTCGCCACGGCAGGGTCATCGGCGTCACTCAGGTCGACGACGACCAGCAATGGGCCGTTGAAGCCGGGCCCGAAGCCTTCAGCAAGGTAGTCATATGCCTGACGTTGGGTGGTTTCTGGTGCTGCGGTGCCGGCATCGGTCATGCCGAGGCGCATGTCGAGGAGAGGGATTGCAAGGATACCCATGAACAGGAGTCCGCCAATGAGGGCTGCAACCGGGCGCTTGGTGACCTGTTTGGCCCACTTGGTGCCAAAGGTTTCCTTTTCGATGGCCGATGTCTTGGCCTTCATGCCAGGAGCTTTCCATCGGTCAATGTTGGTACCAGCGAAGCCGAGCATTGCTGGAAGAAGGGTAATGGCGATCATGACCGCGACAAGAACGACACCGGCAGTGGCGAGACCCATGGCGGTGAGGAACGGGATGCCGACAACAGCGAGTCCAGCGATTGCAATGACAACGGTGAGCCCCGCGAAGACCACGGCAGAGCCAGCAGTAGCGTTCGCCCGTGCAGCCGCTTCTTCGACCGAGAGGCCTTCGCTCATTCCTTGGCGATGTCGGGTCACGATGAAGAGCGCATAGTCGATTCCGACGGCCAGCCCGATCATGGTTGCCAGGGTGGGAGCCGTCGAGGACAGGTCGAAGAACGCCGAGGACAAGGTGATACCCATGAGACCGACTCCCAGACCGATTATGGCGGTGACAAGCGGGATACCCATGGCGAGTACCGACCCGAATGCGAACAACAGCACGATGACGGCAACGCCCATGCCAATGAGTTCGGAGGTGGGAGGATGTTGTTCAGGGTTACCGGTGATGACATCGCCACCAAAGGCAGTCCGTACGCCGGCGGCTTCGGCGATCTCACCAGTCTCGATCAGATGCTCAGCACCCTCGAGACCGACGAGGCTCGTTTCCACCGAATAGTTGACAGTGGCATAGCCGATCGTGCCATCGGGCGAGATCGAACCGGTCTCGAATGGGTTGGTGACGGCGATCACATTTTCGAGCTGAGCAGCCTCGGCCAGTGTGTCGGCGATTGCTGCCTGGGCGGTGGCGTCTTGCAGAGTTGTGCCTTCTTCGGCGGCGAAGACGATCTGGCCCGAGGTCCCGGATGCTGACGGGAACCGCTCAGCGAGCAGGTCGAATGCTTCCTGCGATTCGGTCCCAGGGATGACGAATGCGTCACTGGTCTCGGTATCGAGTGTGGCCGACAGGCCAGCGATGGCAATCATGACGCCCAGCCATGCGAGAAGCACGGTCCTGCGGTGTATGACGCTCCAGCGTCCAAGCCGGTAGAGGTACTTTGCCATGATCGAACTTCCTTCCCGGCGAGGCCGGCGTAACGGTGAGGTGCATGCTTGTCGCTTGCACCTCACCATCATCAAGAAGCCGCCTGGCAACTGCCTGGCAATGACCTTGAGGCTTGGTAAAGGTCTGCGGTTCAGGGTGCAAATGCTGTGAAAGTCGTCAGTTGCCCGTTTTGATGGCGGCGCGGACGAGATCACGTCCGTGTTCGGAGAGATTCGAGCTGACGAGTTCGATGCCGGCGTAGCGCTCGAGTTCTTTGCGAACCGGAGATTCGTTGACCTGGCTTGCCAGCAACACGAGCACCGTGTGACCTGGGGTGACAGCTGCGCGCATCGATTCGATGAATGCGTCGGTAATCCCGGTGTCGGTAGCTTTCGCAGCAATGGCACCCGCACCAGCACCTATGGCAATGCCGAGAACGGGAATGGTCAGCAAGAGGCCGAGCAATCCGCCCCAGAGCGCTCCGTTCTTCGCAGCGTCTTTCGTGGTGACGTCGACCAACTCGATAGCTGCCGTGCCGGTTTCTAGATCGCTTGTTACATACACCGCATCGTGCAAGGCCACGTGGCCGCGCTTCTGCAAACGGTTTGCTGCGTGCATGAATTCTTGCGCAGTGCCCAGATTCTTGAATTGGAATGCGACGAGGGAGTAGTCAGACATGGCGTGGACTTTCGTGGTTTGGGTGATTGAGAACCGCTCAGGCGCCCGCAGGCTGCTCGCCAGCCAGTGCAACCGCACGTTCGGCCGTAGCCACCGTGACCCGAGTCTGGTCATAGAGCATCGTCAAACTCGAGCGCATGTCTAACTCGGTGAGTTCGCCTCTGTCGAGTGCGCAGATCAGACCGTGCAACAGGGTCGAGCTGACTGCCAGGTGCCGCAACAGCTGCGTTGATGTCTGCGTGAAACACTCGCTGTCGTCGCGGTCTGGTGTGGTCATGTCGTTACTCTGATCCACATGGTTGCGAGCTGCCTTGAGGAAACCTTGGGTTTCGCTGACAGTCGCGACAATCGCCTTGCGAACGGCTTCGAGGCCCGATGACGAAGTCGCGATTCGGTTCGTTACAGGACTACAGCGGATCGCTGGCGTCCCAACACGCAACAACGTTTACCTCGGTCGTCGCCTTCATTCTTGGCGTGTTCCCACAACTCGAGGCGAAGATCGCCTGGAATGTGCCCCAAATCCACCTCGGCGACGACTACGTGTTTGGCATTTCGTCATTTGCGAACCATCTTTCGCTCGCCCCATGGAGCAGCGAGGTCATCGCAACGTTTGCGCCCCGGCTCGAAGCCGCCGGCTACGTCGTTCGCAAGAATCTCTTCCAGGTCCCTATTGATCGGGACATCGATCAAGATCTACTCACCGACTTGGTGACCGCCAGACTCGAGGAGCTCGCCTAGTGATGAAGTAGCGCCGATCAAACTGTCAGGGCGACGAGATCGTCACCCGATGACGACGAGCAATCGCGGGAAGTTGCCAGTCGGCGGTCAGGTAACTGCCAGGTTCCCCAGTCACAGTTCGAGGATGCACTGCACTCAGCTCGTCCAATGACGACCACGCAACGGCCTGGACCAGTCACTGCTGCGCCTGCGGTGACGCCGATCGACACGCCAGCATTTTTGGTCGGGGACGAATCGTCGGATCTCCGGATCCTAATAGGCATGCTGGCGCACCGACTGGGGCCGTACAAGAAGCTGCTGGCGGCAGTCTTGGTACTTCAGACGCTGCAGACCTTTGCAACGCTCGTGCTTCCAACGCTGAACGCGAATATCGTCGACAACGGCATCATCCCGGGCGATACCGGCTACATCTGGCGGATCGGTGGCATCATGCTGGCGGTAACCGTTGTGCAAGTCGTGCTCGCTGGCGGCGCGGTGTACTTCGCCGCCCGAGCCGCCATGGGCTTTGGCCGCGACGTACGCCATCACCTGTTCCACCATGTGGGCAATCTGTCGACTCGCGAGGTCGGGCGGTTCGGATCGTCGTCGCTCATCACCCGAATCACCAACGATGTCACGCAGGTGCAGATGTTGGTGCTGATGTCGTGCACCATGTTGGTCACCGCACCGATCACCATGGTCGGCGGTGTCGTGCTCGCGCTGCAACAAGACGTGCAACTGACTAGCCTACTCGTCGTGAGCATCCCACTGCTTCTGGGTGCGGTCGGCTTCTTGATCAGCAAACTCGTGCCGCAGTTTCAGCAGATGCAGGGATTGATCGACCGGGTCAACTTGGTGCTCCGCGAACAGCTGATCGGCATACGAGTCGTGCGTGCGTTCACTCGGGAGCCGCAGGAGACCGCACGCTTCGGTGAAGCCAACCAGGATCTCACCTCGACGTCGCTGCGGGTTGGCCGACTAATGGCGTACTTCAGCCCGATCGTGATGTTGATTCTCAACGGCTCGAGCGTGGCCGCCCTGTGGATTGGTGGCTCCCGGATCGGCGCTGGCGATCTGCAAATTGGCCAGCTGATCGCCTTTCTGAGCTATCTCGTGCAAATCCTCGCCGCTGCGATGACTGCAGTCTTTGTCGCTGTCATGTTGCCGCGGGCTGCCGTCTCTGCCCAGAGGATCCAAGAAGTGCTCACGTCGAAGCCATCGATCACTACTCCCCCGACACCTAAAGAACTACCTGAGCAGATCACAGCGCTGAGGTTGGACAATGTGGGCTTCCGTTACGAAGGCGCTGATCAGCCGGTGCTTTCTGGCGTCTCGTTCGTGGCCAATCAGGGGCAAACCACCGCAATCATTGGCAGCACTGGATCAGGGAAAACAACCCTGATCAACTTGATACCCAGGCTGTTCGATGTCACCGAGGGATCGGTCACACTCGACGGCATCGACGTACGCAGCGTCGACCTTCAGGCACTACGAAGCCACATCGGGCTCGTCCCGCAGAAGCCATTCCTGTTCTCCGGCACGATTGCATCGAACCTTCGACTCGCAGACGAGCACGCCTCCGAAGCCACGCTGCGAGAGGCGCTTCGAGTGGCCGAGGCTCAGAGTTTCGTTGATGACGACGAACTTGGCCTCGAAGCACCAATAACCCAGGGCGGCTCAAATGTGTCGGGAGGGCAACGACAGCGGCTAGCGATCGCAAGAGCGCTTGTGCACAAACCAAACGTGTACATATTCGACGACTCCTTCTCGTCGCTCGACCTGGCCACCGATGCCCAAGTGCGCGCTGGACTGCGCAGCTACACCGAAGACGCCATCGTGGTGATCGTCGGCCAACGAATCGCATCGATCAAAGACGCCCATCAGATCGTGGTTCTCGATGCTGGCCGCCAGGTTGGGCTCGGCACTCACGAAGAACTGCTGCAGACGTGTCCGACCTATGTCGAGATCGTCGACTCCCAGCATCGCCAGGACAACTCGTGAGCAACAACGACGAACAACTCGACGACAACGCCCCGCCGCCTGCCGAAGCCTCGCGTGGCCCGGGCGGAAATGCGGCAGCCATGCCAGCAAAGAAAGCGGACAACTTTGGCGACTCGATCCGTCGGCTTTGGGAACGACTTCGCCCCGAACGTGTGGCCGGGATCCTGGTAGTCCTGGTCGCAATCGCCAGCGTTGGCCTCACCGTCGTTGGGCCCAAGATTTTGGGCCAAGGCACCGACATCATCGTCGATGGCATCAGCGGACGCGACGGTGGAATCGACTTCGGCGATCTGCATCGCACTCTGCTCCTAGTCATGGGGTTGTACGTTGGCGCATCTCTGCTGGCCTATGTGCAGTCCTATGTACTGGCTGGGGTCGTTCAACGCACGATGTCCAAGCTGCGTAGCGACGTCGAAGACAAGATCCACCGACTTCCGCTGAGCTACATCGATGGCAAGTCTCGTGGCGATCTGCTCAGCCGGGTGACCAACGACGTCGACAATGTTGCCCAGAGCATGCAGCAGTCACTCGGCCAGCTATTGACCGCAGTACTCACTCTGGTCGGAGTCATCGTCATGATGGTCGTCATCTCGCCGCTGCTGTCAATCGTTGCGCTGGTGACCATCCCGACCGCGTTTGTGATGATTCGCATGATCACAACGAGATCAAAACCACGATTCGTAGCGCAGTGGGCACACACTGGCGCCCTCAACGGTCAGGTCGAAGAAGCAATCACGGGCCACACACTGGTCACCGCGTTCAATCAGCAGGAAGAATTCGGGGCAGTCTTCGACGAGACCAACCAGGAACTCTACGGCGCCAGCTACCGCGCCCAGTTCCTGTCCGGAGTGATCCAGCCAGCGATGGCGTTGCTAAGCAATCTCGACTTCGTCGCCATCGCCGTGGTCGGCGGGCTTCGGGTTGCATCGGGCAACATGTCTCTTGGTGACGTACAGGCCTTCATTCAGTACTCCCGCCAGTTCAGTCAGCCACTGACCCAGGTTGCATCGATGATGAACGTGCTGCAGTCAGGCGTCGCCTCGGCCGAGCGAGTATTCACGCTGCTCGACGGCCCCGATGAAGCGAACACGCCCCGCGTTGCGTCGGGTGACCCCATGCCAGCGACGGGCCGAGTTGAATTCAGCAGTGTGTCGTTCTCCTATGTTCCGGGCGAACTGATCATCGATGACCTCTCCTATGTCGCCGAGCCCGGAACGACAGTGGCCATCGTCGGGCCATCAGGATCCGGCAAGACCACGCTGGTCAATCTGATCATGCGGTTCTACGAACTTGACCACGGCACGATCCGTGTCGACGACGCTGACATCTCACAGATGGGTCGACGCCATCTTCGAGGCAAAATCGGGATGGTGCTGCAAGACAGCTGGCTATTCGGTGGCACCATTCGCGACAACATCGCATACGGCAATGCCGACGCCACCGAAGAACAGATTCTCGAAGCCGCCAAGGCAACCTACGTCGACCGGTTCGTTCGAGCACTTCCTGACGGCTACGACACCATCGTCGACGCCGACGGCGGCAATCTGAGCGCAGGCGAGAAACAACTCATCACCATCGCCCGGGCCTTCGTGGCCCGCCCCGAGATCCTCATTCTCGACGAAGCCACCAGCTCGGTCGATACCCGCACCGAAGTCCTGGTGCAACACGCAATGGACGCGCTGCGATCGGACCGCACCAGCTTCGTGATCGCCCACCGCCTATCAACCATCCGCAACGCCGACGAGATCCTGGTACTCGACGCAGGTCGCATCGTCGAACGAGGATCACACGAATCCCTTCTCGCAAGCCGCGGTCCGTACTTCGATCTCTACAACGCCCAGTTTGCACGAGTCGCAGCCACGTAGCTGATGCGGTCGCCAGGCAATTCTGACTCGATGCCACACTGCCAGCGAAAGTGTGGTCTTTACCAAACCCCGAATTGCCAGCTAACGCCTAGGAAACCCTTAGAAGGTGCCAAGGTGCAATGGATTGACTACATCCCTGCTCGCCATCGCGTTCAACGCCCCGGTCAGCGAACCACCTAGACATCAGGAGAATTCATGAGATCTTCCTCGGCACCCTCAGAGGTACGAGAAAACCACCCAGTGATCGATGGTCCCGAGACCGTCGACGTCAGCGCCGAACGCTTGGGCAAACTGCGCGTGTTCAACATCGTGATGGGTGTCCTGCATGGGTTGTCGGGCCTGCTCATGCTTGTGCTCGGCGACGACTTTTCGCTCGACACCAGCACCCTCAACCTGAACGGCCCGCCAGGGACCCCCATCAGCGACGGGGCCATCGATTCGGTCTTTGGCGTGCCACTTGCCGCCGCCACGGCCGCATTCTTGTTCCTGTCGGCGCTATTCCACTTCATCATTGCTTCGCCAGCTGGGTTCTCGAAGTACGGCTCCGAACTGCGGCACGGGCGAAATCGCTTCCGCTGGATCGAATATGCGATCAGCTCGACACTGATGATGATGCTGATCAGCCTGGTCACAGGTCTCACGGATCTAGCTGCACTGATCGCGATCGCCGGCGCCAATATCTCGATGATCCTTTTTGGCTGGATCATGGAAATGGTGAACCGTCCCGGGGGCAAAGTCTGGTGGACACCGTTCTGGTTCGGTTGCGTCGCTGGAGCGACGCCATGGATTGCCATTGTGACCTACCTGGTCGTCAACGTCAGCCAAGAAGGCGCCCAGGGTCCTCCGGGCTTTGTCTACGGCATCATCTTTAGCTTGTTCTTCTTCTTCAACACTTTTGCCATCAACCAGTACCTGCAGTACCGGGGCGCCGGCAAATGGCGCGACTACATCTACGGCGAGTCGGTTTACATCGTGCTGAGCCTGGTGGCCAAGAGCGTCCTGGCGTGGCAGATCTTCGCTAACACGCTCATCTGAGTCGCCACAGATCAATTTGCAAGCAGGTTGGAAGGTAGTTGCCAGGAACCTGCCAGGTTCCACAGGTCAGATAGGAGGGTCGATCAATGAGATCGGCCCTCTCTCACGTTCTGACCAAAGGATCTCTGATGACCATGACCGACCCGGCAACCGCAGCCGGCACCCCAGGCGCCCGCACTGTTGCGGCTCGCGCCGAGGCCGCACAGAAGCACTACGGCGAAGGCGACAACATCGTCAAGGCACTGGCCGGGATCACTGTTGGCTTCGACAAGGGCCGATTCACCGCCATCATGGGCCCATCGGGCTCAGGCAAGTCAACGCTGATGCACTCGATGGCTGGCCTCGACGAACTCACCTCCGGCTCCGTGTTCGTTGGTGACACCAATCTCTCCGAGCTCTCAGAGCGTGAACTCACCTTCTTGCGTCGTGACAAGCTCGGCTTCATCTTCCAGGCCTTCAACCTGATCCCAACTTTGACGGCTCAAGAGAACATCGAGCTGCCACAAAAGCTTGCAGGCCGTCGAGCTGATCCCGAATGGCTCGCCCAGGTCATCAAGACCGTTGGACTTCAAGACCGCACCGGACACCTGCCCAGCGAACTGTCCGGCGGACAGCAGCAGCGTGTTGCCGTATCACGGGCACTCGCAGCGCAACCCGAAATCATCTTTGCCGACGAACCAACCGGAAACCTCGACAGCCGCACCGGTGCAGAGATCCTGACGTTCATGCGCTCAGCCGTCGATGACCTCGACCAGACAGTGGTGATGGTCACCCACGACCCGGTCGCTGCGTCCTATGCCCACCGAGTCGTGTTTCTCGCCGACGGACAGATCGTCGACGAGATGCACGACCCAACCTCGAACCGAGTCCTCGACCGCATGAAGCAGTTCGGAGACTGACATGTTGACCCTCTCTATTCGCAACATCAAGAACCACCCCGGGCGCTACATCTCAACGATGATCGCCATCATTCTCGGCGTCTCCTTCTTCGTGGGCACCGGTGTACTCACCGCCACAGTCGAAGACAGCCTGAACAACTCGATTGGCGAAGCTTTCACCGAAGTCGACACCGTCGTACGGTCGTCTGACTCAATCGAAGTCGCCGGGTTTGAGATTCGCTCCCAGATTCCTGCCGAACTCGCCGATGAGATCGCAAAGATCGACGGCGTCTCTGACACCGCAGCAAGCATGCGCGGCTACGCCCAAATCGTAGGCACCGACGGCAAGGTCCTGGATGGCCAGGCCTATGGCACAAACTGGATCGAGGGTGAAGGCAACCCGTACAGCATCGTGGACGGCCGTGCCCCAACGGCACCAAATGAGATCATCATCGATACCGGATCGATTGAAAAAAGCGGCTACGGCATTGGTGACCAGGTCCGCGTTCTGCCCTTGCCTACCGATCAGCAATTCACGATTGTCGGAACTGCGGCATACGACACAGAGAACGATCTCGCTGGCAGCGAGAATCTGGTTGCCTTCGACTTTGACACCGCCGCTGGTGTGTTTGGCTCGTCGAATGTCGAGTTCATCGTCGCCCAAACTGCCGACGGCGTATCGCCGACCGATCTGGTTGCATCGCTGAATGCAGCAGGACTCACCACACCCGATGGTGTCGAACTACAGGCGATTACCGGCACGGAACTCGGCGAAGAGTTCCAAGACCTGATCGGCACCTTCACCGGCATAATCTCGACTGCGTTGCAGGTCTTTGCAGGTATTGCGCTGGCGGTTGGTGTGTTCATCATCTACAACACGTTCACCATTTTGGTGGCACAACGATCACGCGAAATGGCGCTGCTACGGGCAATTGGCTCGACCGGACGCCAGGTCCGCACCGCTGTCCTCGTGGAATCGATTGCCATTGGCCTGATCGCATCGTTGCTGGGCTCAATCGCTGGTATTGGCTTGGGATGGGTTGTTGTCCAAGTACTCGATTCCGTCGGCTTGCCCCTCTCAGGCGGGCTGTCTATTCCAGCCGGAACGATCGGCCTTGGCATGGTCATCGGCACGATCATTACGGTTGCTAGTGCGTACCTTCCTGCACGAGCTGCCGCCAAGGTTCCACCAATCGCGGCACTGCGAGATGTGGCTACCGGCGAGGCCCCTGTTGGGCGACGTCGTCCACTCTTCGGCGCCGCCCTCGCAGGACTGGCCGTAGTTGCCGTCATCATCAGCCTTACCGGCGGTTCAGCAGTTTGGCTCGGCCTCTCGGCTGTTGCCATTATCGTTTCGCTGCTGGTTCTTGGCCCGACACTGGTCAAGCCCATGTCGGTTGCGCTCGGCGCTCCACTGGCTGCGACCCGGGGCATGGTCGGCGAATTGTCTCAACAGAATGCGGCTCGTAGTCCGAAGCGCACCTCGAACACAACCGCTGCGCTGATGGTTGGTGTTCTCCTGGTCAGTGCTGCTTCGGTCTTCGCTGCGTCGCTGCAGAGCTCGATCGAGTCACAACTCGGCGAACAAGTGCTCGCCGACCATGTCGTTCAAGTTGATGGCTCTGCTTCCCAGGTCGGAGGCGGCTTGCCTATCACCGCAGCCGACGCGATCGCCGACTTGCCCGGCGTCGAAGCAGTGACCCCACTGCGCTCGTCGTTTGGCGAAATCGACGGCGAGTTCAACAGCATCAACGGCATCAATCCGTCCCAAACCGCAGCGACGATGAACGTCGAACCGCTCACGGGTTCGCTTGCCGATCTCGGGCCGACGTCCATAGCCACCAGCAATGCAGCTGACTATGCAATCGGCGATGTTGTGACCGTTCAGTTTCAGCAATCGACCGTCGATCTGACCGTCGCTGCAACCTACGACGCCGACGAACTCGTTGGAGCATGGGTGGTCAGTACCGAGGTCTTGAACGCCAACGTCTCGCAGTCGCTTGACTCACTGCTACTCATCGCAACCGACGGGGCTGCGAGCACCGTGTCGGCGATCGAGAACGTAGTGGCCGACAACCCTGTCGCCGAAGTCGCAACGGCGCAGGAATACGTCGACGAGCAGGCCGGAGCGATCGACTTGCTCCTAAACCTGCTCTACGGGCTGCTCGGTATCTCCGTACTAGTCGCTGTGGTTGGCATCGTCAATACGATGTCACTGTCCATCATGGAACGAACCCGAGAGATTGGGTTGTTGCGTGCGGTTGGTATGAGCCGACGACAGATCCGATCGAGTATTCGTTATGAAGCTGGCATCGTGGCCGTCATGGGCACCGCGCTCGGGCTCATCGTCGGCACGTTCTTCGCCTGGCTCGGCGTACAAGCAATTGGCGATGCGTTGCCAAACTTTGCCGTGCCATGGACCACCCTCATCGTGATTGCATTGCTCGGCATGTTGTGCGGCGTCGCCGCCGGCATCCTGCCCGCTCGCCGGGCCGCCAAGATGAACGTGCTGGCCGCTATCGCCACCGACTAACACCTCGGCGTCTCTCGTCGCCTGAGGGTTCCCACCCCTTCGGCGCATCCGCAGCGCGGATCCCCCATCTCGCCGGAGGGTCTGCGCTGCACCCTTCTTTTTGGCGCGTCATAGACGCACAACTACTAGGTTCTCATGATCAATTACCCCGAACTCTTCGCCACACTGTTCGAGCGCCTCACCTTGGGTGCCACGATCACGTACTTCCCAACCAATGACCCTGGCGATGGCTATCTCATCGCCGCCAACGCAGCCGCAAGCCGAGTACTGGGCTTCGACCTGGCGCCATTCATCGGCCAGGCCCCAAATCAGACCGACGTCCCCGATGGGTTCGACGAAGACGAGAATGCGGCCTCTCAACAGCGCTCCTTCGACGTAGCTGTCCATGAAACCCCATTGATCCTCAACGAGTTCGAGGTAGAACACGGACCGATCCGCGGCCACTACCAGGCTTCGTTGTTTTCGCTGGGCGACCGCACCGTGGCCAGTGTGTTTCGCCGAGTCGATGGCGAGGTCGCCGCAAGCGAAGCCCTGAACTGGGCGATGGAAACAATCGAAGCCTCAAACACCCAACTCGAGCAGTTCGCATCGACGGTCGCTCATGACCTGAAGAACCCACTCACGGGTATCGCCGGCAACGCTGAAATTCTGCAGATGATGCACGCCGACATGCCACCAGCCGCCCTCGAACTCGTGCAACGAATCCAACAACTAACCACGCTGTCTTCAGAGATGATCGACGGCGTGCTGCAATTCTCACGAAACCCCAAGCGCTCTGAGCAAGCGTCTGTGGACCTTGAGGGCGATGTGCTCGGGTGGGTCCGCGATGTGCTTCAAGATCAGATCCAATCGGCGGGCGCGACACTGACGACAGAGATGCTTCCGCTCGTTAGCGGGCACTCGGCTGCGCTTCGCCAGGTATTTCAAAACCTCATCGCCAACTCGCTTAGGTACCGATCACCTGACCGCACCTGCAGAATCGATATTCGGACAGTTTCAGGACCCTCTGGTGTCGCAATCGACGTCGTTGACAACGGCATCGGGATACCCGAGGAGTACCGGCAACAAGTCTTCGAATGGGGCTTTCAAGGCGACCACGGCGAACGACCGCAAGGTTCAGGCTTTGGGCTGGCCGCCTGCCGGGCCGTGTTGTTGAACCTGGGTGCCGACATCGAGGTCGGCCCGGAACCAGCCGGTGGTGGCACAACGATGCGGCTGCTCTTTCGTTCGCCATAGGTTCGCACTCACAGCAAGCCTTTCGACCGTCGCCAGGCATTTGCCAGGTTCGCCAAGCACGATGATCTCACCACCAACCGGGGAGACAGTCATGGACATCTGGCACAACACCACGCAAGATCTCGACTTCGCACGACGGGCATACACCTACTTGACCACGAGCGGCTACGAGGCCGACAACGCCGCAGTCATCGTCGCCGCAGAGTTTGGGTGCAGCACAAACGACCTCGCCGCCTGAACAACGATGGCCACCTGACCAAACGCATGCCACGTCAGCGGTCAGCATGCTTCCAGCAGACTGCCAGGAAACTCCAAGGTTCACGCTGTTGACTGGTACCTAACTCCCCGACCGACTTCTTGACCCGAGCTGAAGAGACATCATGTCTGACCAACCTGAAACATCCGCTGGCAAGATCCTGATCGCCGATGACGAGGACTATTTGCGCGACATGCTCGGCACGGCCTTGCGCTTCGCCGGCTTCGAGACAGCACTCGCCAAGGATGGCTACGACGCCATCAAACAGTCGCAGGCGTTCGGTCCTGACCTGGTGCTGCTCGACGTCATGATGCCAGGAATCGACGGGCTGGAGGTCTGTCGCCGCATGCGCGACGATGGAGACGACACGCCCGTGATCTTCCTGACTGCACTCGATGAAGAATCGGACCGCATACAGGGTTTCGTCAAAGGCGGTGACGATTATGTGACCAAACCGTTCAGCCTCGAAGAACTTATTGGTCGCATCCGTGCCGTTCTGCGCCGTACGCAGGGGTCGGCGGCTCCAACCAGCGTGATCAGCTATGGCGACCTCGAGATCGATGAAGAAGCACATCAGGTCCGCCGAGGTGGCGATCTGATCGACCTCTCCCCCACCGAGTACAAGCTGCTGCGTTACCTGGCCTTGAACAGCGAGCGGGTGCTGTCGAAGTCTCAGATCCTGGACCATGTGTGGCAGTACGATTTTGACGGCGACGGCAGCGTGGTCGAGTCGTTCGTTTCGTATTTGCGTAAGAAGGTCGATCACGGCCGCGAGCCACTCATTCAAACCGTGCGTGGTGTCGGCTACGTGATTCGCACGAGCTGAGCAGCCGTGTCGCTTCGACGCCGTCTCTTCCTGTTCGTCTTCGTACCGGTCGTACTCTCGTACCTTGCATTCGGCCTGTTCGGCACGTTCCAAACGCGAAGCCAGCTCATCGCCGATCTAGACAACGACCTCATCCTTACGGCCGCGAACACCGCAGCCGTTCTGGAGCAGTTGGAGACCCAGGAGATCACGACTCTGCTTGAACCGGCCCGGTCCCAGCGATCGCCACAGTTCACTGTGCTCGTCGCGGTACGAAGCGGCGAAATAGCGCTCGACCCAGCATCAGGTTTAGACGAGCCCGGACAACGACCCGAACCGTCGGCATTCGCCCCAGCATCGCTCGCAGCGACCCTGGGCGAACCGTTCGAGCTGTCGAGCGTCGATGGAACCATCGACTACCGAGCTGTAGCCACGCGTATAGACGGTGGGCGACTGGTCGTCGTCGGCCAAAGTCTTGAACGCATTGACGCCCTGGCGAGAAGCTGGGTCATTGGCACGATTCTGACTGGAGTCTTCATCGCCGCAGCGATGGCCGCAGTTGTTCAGTTCGCCATTCGCAGCGGCCTCAAACCTCTCGATGACTTCGTGAGTACCACAACTCGAATTGCTCAAGGCGATCTGAGCGAGCGAGTCAACACCAACCAAACCACGCCCGCTTTTGCACAAGTCGCAGCAGCCACCAACACGATGCTCGACGAGATCGAACAGTCCAATGAGCAACGACGTCTTGCCAGACAACAACTGAACGACCTGATCGCCAATGCCGCCCACGAACTTCGGACGCCGCTGACAGCCATTCGGGGCACAGTCGATATGCAGAAGATGGGCATGCTCAACGAGGACGAGCGACGATCTGTAGCCTTTGCCGGCCTTGATCAGCACTCTGACCGTATGGCAAAGATCGTCGAAGATCTGATCGTGCTCGCTCGCGCCGACAATCTCAGAATGGCAGTACAAACCGACACCTCATCAATCGTGGATATTGGCGCTGCGATCACCGCACGAGTCGACCACTTTGCGAGTCTCAACGCCGCTACGCACGTCGTTTCTGCAGAGGTTGCCGATGGCGTCCACGAGGTCGCCGGCGACGAGCGGCTGCTTCAAACCGCTATTGACCACTTGTTGCAGAACGCTGTGCAGCACACCCCGCCGGGAACATCGGTCACGGTCAACGTGTCCTCAACCAACGACGACGTTCACGTGGCTGTCAGCGACACCGGCAATGGAATTCCTGCAGAGCTCCAAGACACACTCTTCGAACGCTTCGCACGCGCCGACGACTCACGAGCACGCTCAACCGGCGGAACCGGCTTGGGCCTGAGCATCGTCAAGTCGGTGCTGCAGTCCGCAGGAGGCGACGTCGCATTGTCGAGCCATCCTGAAGCCGGTTGCGAACTGGTGATCACACTGCCGAAATTCGCACGCACGATCGGCGACGATACTTCCGCATCAACACCGAATCCATGATGAGTCGAAACCCAAGCGCGGCAACGACGAGCACCGATGAAGGCAACAGAGGTGCCTCGGCGGCTACGAAGGCCTGGATCCGGGTCGCGCTTGTTACTTGCTTCGCTGTTGCGTTGCTGATCAGTGATTGGCCACCGCGGCCGCTCGGACGCCTGAGCATCTGGATTGTCGTGCTCATCGCGTTCGCAGCGTCGGCGACGGACCTGTTCCTGCGGCTCGACCAAAGTCGTGAACCCGATCAGCGAGTTCTCTCATTGCAACGGTTGCTGCGTGCATGGATTGGCGAGAACCAGCTCAAGACAGACGATCGGCGGCTCGATCTCTACCGACGTGTGTTCTACAACGGCAAGGATGCCACCGACCGAATGGCGCGATATGCGCTGTTGATGGCCTTCGCATCGTTCATCGCGACGGCAGGGATCTTGGCTGACTCGACCGCGGTAGTTATCGGCGCGATGCTTATCGCTCCGCTTATCACGCCCATGATGGGGATGGCACTTGGGCTGGCCATGGGTTGGCAGTCCATGCTCACCAAGGCGACCGGCTTGGTTGCCGCTGGAATCGCGATCGCGATCGGCATTGGCTATTTGCTACCGGAGATTCTGATCACCGCCATCGATATCGAGACGAACACCCAGATTGCTTCCCGATCGACTCCTACGCTCGTCGATCTCGTCATCGCGATCGCAGCCGGCGGCGCTGGCTCCTATGCACTCTCGCGCCCCGACGTCTCTTCCTCGCTGCCCGGTGTGGCGATCGCCATTGCGCTCGTGCCGCCGCTTGCCGTTGTCGGTGTGCTTCTGAACCTTCACGAGTGGAGTGCAGCGCTGGGAGCGGGGCTGCTGTTTGCGACCAACCTGGTGTGCATCTTGATCACCGGCGGTGTGGTGTTCTTGGTGACCGGAGCGGCCCCCATTGCGACGTTCAACGACAACCAGCACCGTGTTCGAGTTCTGTTCATCTCGCTCGGTATCGCTGGCCTCGTCGTTGTTGGGGCCCTGGCGTCGAACGGTGCCGAGATCGCTCGCGACGCTCTTGACACCGATGTCGCTCGCGCCACGACGCAAGAATGGCTCGGCGAATCGTCACTCGACATCGTTTCGCTCGATATCTCCGGCGACTTGATGACGCTGGTGCTTGCAGGAGCTGACGATCCGGTCGGTGCTGAGCGTCTCGCACGCGAACTTGGTGAATCGCTGGGGCGATCGATCACCGTTGATCTGCAGTGGATTCCACGCAACCGAATCGTGGTTGTCGGCGACTGACTAGCGATGCGTTACCGAATGGACGTAGTCACAGTGAGTCATAGGCCAACTGCCAGCAGTCCCCAAGCTTGAACCTATGAAATGGATACACACGACTACTACGAAAGGCCGTCATGGCCCACTACCTCGCTACCGTTCGCTCCCCTTGGCCTGCTGCCAAGGCGTTCGACTATCTGTCAGATTTTCGCAACTTCCCCGCCTGGGATCCTGGCGTCAGCGAATCAAAGATCATCCTCGGCGATGAACCCGGACAGGGCACGGTCTATGCCGTGACAGTCAAGAAGGCGCAGCTCGAATACGTGACCCGCACCCACCGCTCGCCAGAACAGGTCGTGATCGAAGGAACGAGCCGCTTCTTCTATAGCTACGACGTTCTCGATATCACTGAGACACCCGATGGCTGCCAGGTCCGCTATGACGCGACGCTCAAGCTTCGCAGCTTCGCCGCCGTCCTTAATCCACTCCTTGGCCTGTACTTCGATCGACTGGGTGACCCAGCAGCAGCTGGTCTTGCCGCTGCCCTTGACGGTGAGCAAGTCATATGAGCTCGGCACGCACGGTTGCAGCCAGAGTCATCGATGCAGCGCTCGAAGGCACCATCGTCGCCAGTTTCACCAAGCTCGGCTACAAAGCCCGAGCAGCGGCATTTGACTGGCAACCATTGCCAGACATGACGGGCCAAACCGTGCTCATTACCGGTGGCACAAGCGGCATCGGCCGCGCCACCGCCGCTGGCATCATGAACCTTGGCGCCACCGTGATCGTCACCTCACGAGACCAACAACGTGCCGATGCAGCAGCCACCGAACTTAATGCGAGTGGCACCTCTGGAACCGCATTGGGAATGGCCGTAGACACCGGCGACCATGATTCGGTGCGCAAGCTCGTGGTGCAGGTCACCTCCGAGACGGCATCGCTCGACGTGCTGATCAACAATGCTGGCGCTCTGACCGACGGCTACAGCGCCGATGCCGATGGAACCGAACTCACCCTTTCGAGCCATCTCATCGGCCCGTTCATCCTGACGTGTGGACTCAAAGATCACATGGTGCCCGGCGGTCGAGTCCTATGGATGTCATCTGGCGGCATGTACACCCAAGGGCTAGAACTCAACTCGATCGAGACAACCCCTGACAACTACAAGGGTGCTGTGGCCTACGCCAAAGCCAAACGAGGCCAAGTAGAACTCGTTGCCCTGCTCGGCCCCCACTGGGCGCCCGATCTGATCACGCACACCATGCATCCAGGTTGGGTGAACACCCCCGGAGTCGACGCTGGCCTTCCCGGTTTCGGCAAGATCATGGGACCGACACTTCGAACAGCAGAACAGGGGGCTGACACCATGGTCTGGCTCGCGGCAACTGGGGGCAACGACGCTCCTGCTGGCAGCTTTTTCTTGGATCGTCGGCCCCGCCGCACCAGCTACATCCCCGGCACAGGCACGAACGACGCGGAACGGCGCCGGCTGCTGTATTGGTTGCAGGAGCTCACGGGGGAACAGGCCTTCTGATGAACCCCCGGGTGCCCACGGTGGTGCACGAGCCGCCGACAGTCGTGGACGACAGAGGACTGACCGCTCAGCAGGTCACCGACCGGGTCGCTGACGGTCGGAGCAATCAGGTCCAGGCGCCGGCTTCGCGAAGCTTCACACAGATCCTGCGAGCGAACGCTCTTACACCGGTCAACGCCATCATGCTGGTGCTCTTCGGTCTGGTGATCCTCTCGGGAAATATCAAAGACGGTCTCTTCGTTGGCGTCGTGCTCTCCAACACCTTCGTTGGCGTTACCCAAGAGGTTCGAGCACGACGCGAACTCGACAAACTCCAGGTACTCACCGAACCAAAGGCAACGGTCGTCCGCGACGGCCAGCAACAAGAAGTCAGTAGCGAGCAGGTCGTGCTCGACGACCGAGTCGTGCTCACACCCGGCAACCAGGTCCCGGTCGACGGCAACGTACTGCACGCAACGGGTCTTCAGGTTGATGAGTCGATGCTGACCGGCGAGTCGGAACCCGTTCACAAGTTCGCCGTTGATCAGGTGCTTTCGGGCAGCTTTGTCATTGCAGGTTCGGGGCACATCGTGGCCACTGCAGTCGGCAACGACAGCTACGCCAGCAGCCTGGCGACCGAAGCGAAAACGTTCAGCGCAGCCGAGTCGCAGCTACGCAAAGCCGTCGACGGAATCATTCGATGGCTCACGATCATCATCCCGATCGCTTCGATCCTGCTGCTGTTGTCGCTACTCGATAGCGAGGACCGCTGGCAAGACGCACTTCAGGGAACCGTTGCCGCCGCGGTCGCCATGGTTCCCGATGGCCTGGTGCTGCTCACCAGTTTGGCGTTTGTTGCCGGCATGCTCGCGCTTTCTCGCCGCAATGCTCTCGCCAAACAGCTATCTACCGTCGAGGTACTCGCTCGCGTCGACGTGTTATGTCTGGACAAGACAGGCACGATCACAACTGGCGACATCAGGTTTTCGCACGCTCATCCGCTCGGCGATGCCACCGAAGAAGCGGTTGCAGACGCATTGTCGGCACTGGCGAGCGCCGACGATGCACCCAACGCCACCATGTTGGCGATCAGCGCTGCTGTTGGCTCCGATTCTGATTGGGTGGCAATCAGCAGCGAGCCGTTTTCGAGCGTACGCAAATGGAGCGCCGTCGAGTTCGCATCGCGCGGCTGGTACTACCTGGGGGCGCCCGACATACTCCTCGAAGATGATCCAGGCAGCCAGAAGATGATTCGCAGGCTAAGCGCGGCCGGCAAGAGACTGATCGCAGTTGCAACCAGCGATCAGGCTCCGAGCGGCGACCGCGCTGCCGAGAAACTGCAGCCACTAGCGATCGTGGAACTTGAAGACGAGATCCGGCCCGACGCAAAAGACATTCTGGCCTACTTCGCTGATCAAGACGTCACGGTCAAGGTGATCTCGGGCGACAACCCAGAGACAGTCAGCGCTATAGCCCAGCGCGCCGGCCTCAACGCACACGGCCACGCTGTCGACGCTCGACTCCTGCTCGACCATCCTGACGAGCTCGCAGCTTCGATGGCCGCAAACGATGTATTCGGCCGAGTCGCTCCCCGGCAGAAGCAACAGATGGTGCGGTCACTGCAAGCGCAAGGTCACATCGTTGCGATGACCGGCGACGGTGTGAACGATGTGCTTGCACTCAAGGATGCCGACCTTGGTATTGCCATGGGTTCCGGCTCTGCAGCCACCCGATCGGTAGCCGATCTAGTGCTGACCGACGACGCCTTTGCCAGCCTGCCCGTCGTGGTGAACGAAGGCCGCAAGGTCATCAACAATGTGGAGCGGGTCGCCAACCTGTTCGTAACCAAGGCCGTATACGCGGTGCTACTCACCCTCGCCATTGGTCTCATCGGCAGCCCATTCCCCTTCTTGCCACGCCAGTTAACACTGATCGTGACTTTCAGCATCGGCATACCAGGCTTCTTCCTTGCGCTTTCGCCCGAGGCCGATCGCGTACGCAACGGATTCCTAAATCGAGTCCTCCGATTCTCGATACCTGCTGGACTGATAGCAGGTTCAGCCACATTGGCTGCCTACGAAATCGCCCGCCGCTCAAGCGATCTGAGTCTCGCCGAAGCACGCACCTTGGCCACCGTCACGCTGCTCGGCATAGGACTGGCCATTCTCGTCGTCGCTAGCCGCCCGCTAAAGACCTGGAAGCTTGCCCTCGCAGCCGCGATGGCCGCGAGCTATGGCCTGATCTTGGCCATTCCATTCGGACGCAGCTACTTCGAGCTTGACCTGTTCACCGGAACCCCGTGGACAGTCGCAGCGACCGCGATCGCCGTCGGCGGCACACTAATTGCGCTGCTACCTCGACTTGTCTTGGCTAGATACTAGGTCCTGAAAATGTAGGTTGGTTGTGGCGGGTGTCGGCGCACCTGCTTTGGGAGCAGGGGGTCGGGGGTGGGGATCTCGGTTTTGGTTATTGGAGCCGGGCGAGTTTGGTGAGGTTGTGGGCGAGGACTCCGTGGCCGC
>Ga0114957_1001634_pt1 | contig 23731 bp, 25 predicted proteins | sample BantaG_FD_87175 | JGI IMG/M metagenome (GOLD analysis project Ga0114957, IMG submission 87175) | Marine algal microbial communities from Bantry Bay, Ireland - BantryBay_4 metaG | ecosystem: Host-associated > Algae > Red algae > Unclassified | place: Bantry Bay, Ireland | collected 2014-11-21 | reverse complement strand
CTTACTGCCCAAGCAGCTCCTCACCTGATCGTTGACGGAGAAATGCAAGCTGACATCGCTGTAAATAATGAACTATTAAAATCATTATTTGATTTTACTAAACTAGATCAAGCAGCTGATATCCTTGTTTTTCCAGACCTCACTTCATCTAATATTTCTTACAAACTATTGTCACAGTTAGGAGGCGCTACTCCTATTGGACCAATTATTACACCAATAGATTACCCTATAAATATTGTGCAACGAACTGCCAGTATTGAAGAGATAATTAGTATCTCTCAACTGACGGCGATTATTGCTTGCCAATCAAAAAATCAAAATAAGGATGCTAACCATGAAAACTATTATTAATGATACAGCTGCTCCGGCCGCAGTTGGAACCTACTCTCAAGGAGTTGAACTCAACGGAACTTATTACTTTTCAGGCCAGATCGGTTTAGATCCTGAGACTGGAAAAATGAAGGATGGCTTTCAAGCACAGCTTGATCAAGTCTTAACTAATATTGATGCTCTTCTTAGCGGTTGTAACTTAACGAGAGAAAACATTTTAAAAACTTCAATATTCTTAACTAGTCTTGATGATTTCTCAAAAGTGAATATTGCATATGAAGGTTTTTTTAATGCACCTTATCCTGCAAGGTCATGTGTTGAAGTTCCCCGTCTTCCTAAAGAGGCTCTTGTTGAGATAGAGGTCATCGCTTATAAAAAATAAAAAGAAAATTATCACTTTCTTTTTTTTATTTGGATTCATGCTTTTGGGTATGCTCCATTGCCAATATGCTAAAGTTCAAACACTCGAAGCACAAAGTACTTTTTTCGAAAACTCTCCCGATCTTATAGCTGTCTTTACTGGCGACAAAGGCCGAATATCAAAAGCATTAGAGCTTTCCTTGCAACACCCTCAAGCTAAGTTTTTAATTTCGGGTGTTTACTTTAAAAACAATCTAAAGATACTTTTAAAAACAAATCTTGATAAAAGGCTTGCAGATCAAAAGTTTGACTTGCTTTCACGAATTGTTGAGCTTGATTTTCAAGCGCAAAACACCTTCCAAAACGTTGAAAAAACTTTAGAGTTTATGAATCAAAATCATAGTTTTAAAAACGTCCTTATAATTTCGAGTGATTACCACCTTCCAAGAATTGGTTATATCCTAAAGAAACTTAATAATGACCCTCACAAAAGTTTCCACCTTTATGGTATTAAGACGCAAAACCTCAATAGAAAGATTTATCAAACCTATCTTGAATCTTTAAAGATTATTAAAACAGCTATTTTAGGCAAGTAAATACAGACTCAGACCAGCGCAGAGAATGTTCTATAATCTCAAGTCAAAACTTATCAAGCTTGCGAAAATTCGACTTCATAACCTTGGTGTCTACGAATATTTAAAACTCTCGATTCAAATATAAGATATTGTCCCTTAATCCCCATTAAGGTTTCACAGACTTCATTCTCTTTATCAAAGCTAAAGCTTGTAAACTTCGCCGGTACGGCCTCTACTGGAAAATTGATAGTCTCAACATCACTTTCAGATTTTATCGCCTGTGCTTTGTCTAACTCTTGATGGTGAAGGCTCCATATTTTATTACGCTCTTGTAAAAGAAGCTCTTCAACCCCTTTTACATCTACACCATTAAGCATTTTCTTCCACTGGGTTTTATCTCCATAGCTGCCTTTAAGTAAAACTTCTACAAGGCCTGCTGAGAAGCGATTAGGGACTCGTGCGACTTCGAGGGCATGAGTGGCCCCTTGATCTATCCAGCGATAAGGAACCTGCGTCAACCTTGTAATCCCTACTTTTAGTCCTGAAGTATAAGAGAGATAGACAACATGATCGCGCATGCAGTTTTTTTCTCCCCATGATGGTTCTCGACAAGTGCCTAAGTGATAATGACACTTCTCAGGCTGGAGAATACATACATCACAAGCGGCCTTAGAGATAAATGACTCGTAACAATACCCATTGTGATAGCTTTTCTTAATTTTTTTACCAGTATCTACACAATATATATTACCGGTGTGCTTAATTTTTAATTTCTTTCCTATTAGTCCATTAAGAGAAATTTCCTCTGAGCCAACAGGCATAGAATATTCCACGACCCGAGATTTATTCAAGTTTGATTTCATTTTTAAAAGAGTGCCTGTTTTCATTTTAACTTCCTTCATTTTTAGAGTAACTTTGCCTTTGAATGAAGAAAATAGCAAAACTCCTTATACGTTTTTACCAAGTCGCAGTCTCTCCTTACCTGGGAAATCACTGTAGGTTTCACCCGAGCTGCTCGGAATATGCGATGCAGTGCTATGGGAAATTTTCATTTATTAAGGCAACATGGCTCACTCTTAAAAGAATTTTACGCTGCAACCCCTTGTTTTCAGGCGGAGATGATCCTATACCTTGAAACCTTTACTATTATTTTCTTGCCGCCAAGCTCAACTCTGAAGCCATAATGGTAAACTAAAATATCTCAAGCAAGGAATGCTCGAGAAAACTGCTCAAGGATGACTATGAACTTTTTCAACCTACTCCTTTCTCTCTTTATTTTTCTTAACCTCTCTTCGTGCTTTACTTCTAGACAAGAAATAAAGTCTTCGAGCTCTGAGTCTTATACCGGAGCACAAGATAATCAAGTCACTAAAGAGCACTGCCAATTATTTCCAACATCTGAGGTTTGTTCCGCAAGTGAGCCTGAAGCTCCTACCACTCCATCACTCCAAACCCAATGTGAAGGCATCACCCATGAGTATGGAGAAGTAAATCTTCAAACTGGCTGTGTTAAAGATGAAAAAATTCCTATTACATTTGTTTTTATCAACTCAAGCTCTCGAAAATTATCTACTGATATTCAACTTGACTCAACAGTGGCTATAGATGCTCTCAACTCGGCTTTTTATCATCAGGGAAATCAATTTATTGAATTCACCTTGAGTAAAAGCATTGAGATCGTTGATGACGCATTTTACAATAGCAGCTGTAGTTTACTGGGGGCTGCTGCCAGGAAATTTGGCCAGAAAAATGCTCTAGTCATGATATTTGTGAATGATCTTTCTGGAAGTTGCGCTGGTGTTTCATGGATGTGGGCATTTCCTTCAAACTCGATTTCAGCAACCATGGTTGAGTATCGCTATCCATTCATTCGAGGTGACTTTACACCTGTCGTTCATGAGTTTGCCCACATGATGGGACTCAATCACACAGGAAACGCTTTTGAAGGCAGCGTTCCTAAAACAGGAATAAAAACATTTAATGAGTGGCTAAAATTCGGAAGCTTGAGTGAAAAAAGATGTTCTCAAGAATTTGTGTATTATATTGACCCTGAGAAAGAGAGTACGGCGTCGCAAGTAAAAGGTGTGAGTTGGAACTCCTATCAAAATACAATGTATCCCTCTTTTGGCAGCAAGCCTGATAATGGATTCTTTACGTCAGGATATGATTACTCCGTTTCGTGGGCCTTTGATTGTTGGTATCATATAGCTACCAGTGAATCTTAACTATAGGATTACTTATGATAAAAATAATTTTTATTCTCTCTCTTAGTTTTCATGCTTTTTGTGATGTCACAAAAAAAGATATTCTGTCTGAACTCATGGGAATTCATGGAACCAATTGGCAAACACTAATTAAATCGGACCAAGATAAATTAGTTATCAAAGAAACATTACGTACAGTTATTAATAATGAACTTAATCTTGCCTCATATGGTTACGATGAATATTACAGTGAAGATATTAGAAACAATGCAATCAGTGAATATGGACATTTTGTTTCTATCGACGAATCAGGAAACATGAGTGAAGCTGACTCGCAAGTACTGGAAAATGTGAGACGTGAAAACTCTCACAATTTAAGTTCACATACTTCCCTTGCTTTGTATCAATCACTTAAAAACGCTGGCACCCCTGACAGTCTAGATGTCCTTAGTCATCTATTAAGTGAAACGCAAGACCTTGCTACAAGTTATGCTATTGCTCGAAGTATCAAAAATCATATGAACGGAGTTAAGAGATCTACTGATAAATCTCTTGATAGTGCATACATAACACCTTACAAACCTCACTTAAATAATAACTATCAAGAAAGAAAAGGAGACTGGGGAGCCGCTGCTCAATTAGCCACGAAGAGTCTTGAGAAAAGCTATCAACTCATTATGAAAAAAAGTGATGACAAGAACTTCCAAAAAGATTTTTCTCAAATTAATAATAGTGTCAAGAAGCTCGCTCAAATCCAATCCACTAATCATATTAGAAATATTGCCTCCAATCAGAGTGACCTAGATACGAAGAACGATAATTCTAGTAATAAGTCAGAGGAAATTGAAGGATCTCGTGAAATAGCTGCGGAAGAAAGTACTTTTACTGACAAGTATAGCTACTACTTCTTAACTGTTCTTTTCTTTTTAATTGCGGTTATTGTTAACAGGAAAATTTTCTTCAGCTAAAAAATCAACGATTTTAAGGCAAGACTCTTCAAGTAAATCAATCACTTTAAAGAAACCTTGATCTCCTCCATAGTATGGGTCTGGAACTTCTCTTATCTCTTGGTCAGGAGTAAAATCTAATATTAACTTCACTTTTTTCTTATCTTTATCATTTCTTGCTAAAGATAGGATATTTTTTAAATTTGATTTATCCATAGCAAAAATATGATCGTATTCATCAAAGTCATTAACGACAAACTCTCTAGAACGACTTAAAAGCTCGTAACCTCTCTCGAGAGCACTTGCTCGCATTCTTTGATCTGCAGGTTGCCCTTCATGATAACCACTCGTTCCAGCGCTATCGACCAATACCTTATCTTTTAAATTCGAGCTTTGAATCATTTTTTGAAGAATAGCTTCAGCACTTGGGGAGCGACAGATATTTCCCAAACAAACCATTAAAACTTTTTTCATTTCAGCGGCCTAAGAGATAGTTTTATCACACTTTTCTTTTTCAACGCAAACATCACAACTTCCCTTACCAAAGAGTTTATTCAATCCACCACAGCTTCCAGCAAGGCATTTCCCTTGAAATATATAGCCAAGACTCATTATCAGGATCATAACTCCAAAGATAATTAAACTAAAAAGAAATGTTATTTTTAACAACTTAACTAACCATTAGAACCAGACTATTTAGTCTCTAAGTTACAAGGCATCATCCCAGAAATACTGCGGTGGCAGATAAAAAAATCTTCTATCTTAATATCCTGATCCATAATGATGGCACTCATTTTCATATAAGAATGTGAGTCAAAGGTATAAAATCCAGCAGTATCACCTGGTTTACAACTACCTTTTCTAACGCTAGAAAATTGAGCTTTTTCGGACTTTGTAATTTCAACATTAGCATTTCCAAGCCTATAAGTATTAAGAACTCCATCAGTTTTAACCGTAATACTATTGTTTGCATGTCCAGTTTGATAAAGCACTGTACCTGAAGCATTAGAGCACTTTTCCTGAAAATAAGAAGCAAAAAGATTATTTTGGATAAAGATTGTTAAGATTAATAAGAAAGCTTTCATTATAAATATCTCCTGGATGATATAGTGTTATTCGTAAATTTTATAACACGCCCAAAGCTTGTTATGCAAACATAAAAATAGTCTTTGAAGGTACAAAAAAAAGCCCCCTACAAAAGTAGAGGGCCTAGATATAAAACATTTAGTTTTAAATTTACTTTCTTAAGTTAAAAAATCTTAACGATTGATTCCCATGTGACCTAAAGTCTCATAAGTAATTCCACCAACAGCAAGACCATTTTTCTTTTGGTATGAACGAACTGCTCTATAAGTTGAAGGACCTAAAAGACCATCAACACCACCTGGATTATATCCAGCTGTTTTCAGTTTCTTTTGTAAGTTCATCACAACATTTCGATCTTGGTTTGTTTTACAAAGAATTCTTCCCCAAGTTGTTTCATGTGCAGTAACCATTACTTTTTTATTCACAGTTTTATACTCAGCAGGAATTGTAATTTTTGATTCAGTAGCTGGAGTCAAAATTTCTTTTACTGTAATGTTTTTAGTCACGGCCGGAATAATTACTTTTTCAGTTCTAGCAGGAGTATTCACAACAGTTTTCTTAACTGTTTTAGTCACAGCCGGAATCATGACTTCTCTTGTAGCAGCAGGCGTAACAACAACTCTTTCTTTAATTGTTTTATACTTAGCTGGAACTTCAACTAGACACATAATGTCATTTTGAGCATTGTCACCAGTTTTATAATCTCCATTTCCTTTCTTCCAAGTCTTGCTTGCTGGAGAAATTTCAATTTTCTTAGAAACAGTTTTATACTTAGCTGGAACTGCAACAAGTTTCTTTGTAGCTGGGCTCATTATAACTTCTTCTGTTACTGTTTTATAAGTTGCTGGAATTGTTTTAATTTTTTCACTTGCCTCTCTTACAACAACAGTCTTTGTTGCATTCTTGAAAGTAGGAGCAACTGTCTTAACTTTGAAGCTCTCAGGTTTTACTAAAACTTTCTCTGGCTTGTACTCATACTTTGCCGGTTTAATGATTTGAGCATAGCATTCTCCAGGTCTTGCATTTGCAAGTATTGGGTTATTACTAGAGCTGCTGTTTCCAGTAGCGTTATTGCTGCTATTTTGCATGTAATCATTAGTACGAGCAACTTCATTATTAACATTAGCCGCTGCTTCATTTACAGATGCTGTTGTGTTATTAGCTGTCTCATTTACCTCATCTGAACTTCCGCAAGATACGAAAATTAAAGATGCAAAAATTAAATACGAAATTTTTTTGATCATAATCAATGACTCCCTTTATATTAAGTTTGGTAATAAATACAAGTTGATCATAGTTAAAAAAGCCTGAAAACATAAGCACTTTTTTAAATTCTTATCATTTTAATCGGATATTATTTAGACAAAGGACACAATTTACTCTTTCTCAAAGAAATAAGCCCGTTGCAGCTTATTTCCAAGCAATGAAGAGTTAGTTTTCCCCATTACCATTAAGCTCGTTGCGTAAGCATCTGCAAGTACACACTCTTTTGCAAGAACCGTAACCCCCAGGAGCTTTTGTTGAACAGGCTTGCCTGTCTTGGGAGAGATCGTATGCGACACCTTTCTTCCTTCAAGCGAGTAAAAATTCCTATAGTTACCTGAGCTTGCCACACACTGCCCATCAAGCTCCAAGATTTCTTTTACAATCCTCTTGGTTTCATCGGGTTTCTCAACCCCTACTTTCCATTTTTTTCCGGCATTTTTGCCTTGAGCGTATACCTCGCCTCCAATCTCAATTAAAAAGTCGCGCGAGAAACTTCTTAAGTAGCGAGCTACCTGATCAACTGCAAATCCTTTAGCAATAGCAGAGAGGTTTAACTCTAAACCTGGAACTGTTTTTTGTATTTCTCCTGTTGGGTGCAAACGTAGCTTGTTAAAGCCAGTTGTTTTCATTACATCTTCAATTTCTTCTTCAGAAGGATAACTTTTTGCTTTATCTGTTTCAGCAAATCCCCAAAGTTTTATGAGCGCTGCAATCGTAGGATCAAATGCCCCTTTTGTTTTATCATAAACTTCTTTCGAAATCATTAACACTTTAAAAAAGTCAGTACTAACTTTGAACTTTTCTAAAGACTTAGATTGATTAAACCGACTAATTTCTGATGTCGGTATATAGGTCGACATTTGTATGTTAACTGTATCCAATATTTGAAGAATATCCTTTGCAATCACTTCTTCTTTTCGAGCACCATTAGCATAGACTTTATAAGAGTAGGTTGTTCCCATTGTGCCACCTTCCGCACTGAAGGGTTCTAAGTCACTTTGAGAGAAATATTTGATCCCATAAGCTGAGGCAAATAAAAAAATTAAACTTAGAATTCTTTTCGAAAAAAGTTTCACTGCGTTGCTCTTAACTGTCTCACGATACTTTCAATTCTTTTTTTATTGGCACCAAGGTCACTGTATCCAACTCTTGATGAAGACTTAAAGTGAAGCATCTTATCTTTCGCGAAATACTGAACTTCAACATCATCCTTGAAACGCATAATCTTTGTTGTCGCAATCGCATGGATGTAATCATCTTCTAGGGTTTTGATATCTAAACCAATATCCCTTAAGACTTTAACTACTTTATTAATAGGGTTTGAACTGACTTGAAGTGGCTCAATGAAATGACTTTCGTCATCCTTGTAAAGTGAACAAACGCAATTTGGTTTACTGGAGCAGCGAGATAAACGTTTCATAATCGAAGATTCCTTTACATTAGAACACGATAGTAGATTTAAAATAATAAAAATATAAAATGATCTACCTATGATCATCCACCAAAATCATCAAGAGCGATATTTTCTTTTTCAACTCCGAGATCTACCAGCATATCGATAACACACTTATTCATAATAGGTGGCCCACAAAGATAATACTCACAATCTTCTGGATTTGGATGATCTTTTAAGTATTCATCAAAGAGGACCTGGTGAATAAAGCCTTTATATCCATCCCAATTGTCTTCTGGTTGAGCATCGGAAAGTGCCACGTGCCAGCTAAAGTTTTCATTATCTTTATCGATTCCATCAAAGTCATCAACATAAAACATTTCTTTTACTGAACGAGCTCCATACCAAAAGCTTACCTTTCTATCAGTATTGATTCTCTTAAATTGATCAAAGATGTGTGATCGCATTGGCGCCATTCCTGCTCCCCCACCAACAAAAACCATTTCACTTTTTGTTTCCTTGGCAAAGAACTCTCCATAAGGTCCAGAAATAGTGACGTCATCACCTGGTTTTAGATTAAAAATAAATGAACTCATTTGCCCTGGAGGTATACCAGCTGGGCCTCTTGGTGGAGGTGAAGCAATTCTCACATTAAGCATGATGATCCCTTTTTCTTCAGGGTAATTTGCCATAGAGTAAGCTCGAATAACATCTTCTTTAACGACAGATTTATACTGCCACATATTAAACTTATCCCAATCACCTCTATAATCTTCATCTATATCGAAATCTTTGTAATCTGCAATATGAGGAGGGCATTCAATTTGGATATATCCACCAGCTTTAAATGGAACTGACTCTCCAGTTGGAAGTTCTAAGACAAGTTCTTTAATGAAGGTTGCAACGTTATTATTTGAACGAACTTTACACTGCCATTTTTTAACACCAAAAAACTCTGGTTCAACTTCAATTTTCATATCTGTCTTACAAGTAACTTGACACGAAAGCCTCACTCCTTCTTTTGCTTCTCGATTACTTATGTGAGATTTTTCAGTAGGAAGAATATCTCCTCCACCTTCTAGAACTTTAACAGTACATTGACCACAAGTTCCACCACCACCACAAGCCGAGCTTAAGAATATCTTTTGATCGGCCAGAGCATTAAGAAGTTTCCCCCCGGCAGCAATTGTAATACTTTTGTCAGCATCTTCATTTATTTCAATGTGAATATCACCTGTACTCACAAGAAAACTTCGTGCAACTAAAATCAATGCCACAAGGCAAAGAATTATGGTCGTGAACATTACGACACCGAGAACTATTTCGTTCATAACTTAAACTCCGTTTCTTATAATTGAATTCCACCAAAACACATAAATACAATGGCCATTAAACCAACTGTTATAAATGTGATACCTAAACCTTTTAAACCATCAGGAACATCACTATAACCTAATTTCTCTCTAATACCGGCCAAGGCCATGATAGCAAGCGCCCAACCAATTCCTGAAGCAAGTCCGTAAGTCACACTTTCAACAAAGTTATATTGTCTTTCTACCATAAAAAGTGAACCACCAAGAATTGCACAATTAACAGTAATTAAAGGGAGAAATATTCCTAATGTATTATAAAGTGTAGGAACAAACTTATCTAAGAACATCTCAAGCATTTGTACGATAGCTGCAATCACTCCGATGTAACAAATCAAACCTAAGAAAGAAAGATCAACTTCTGGATATCCGGCCCAAGCGAGTGCACCTGGTTTTAATAGGTAAGTATAAATTAAGTTGTTTGCAGGAATTGTAATTGTCTGTACTGCAACCACAGCGATTCCTAAACCAATTGCTGTATCAACCTTTTTAGACACGGCCAAGAAAGTACACATTCCCAAAAAGAATGTTAGTGCAATATTTTCAATAAAAATTGCTTTTACAAAAATGTTGATTAGTTCATCCATAGTTAGTTACTCTCTTCGATTTGTGATGGGTCGTAAGTTCGAATCCCCCAAATAATAAAGCCGATAATAAAAAATGCACTTGGAGGAAGGAGCATTAAACCATTTCCTTGATACCATCCATCATCTCTCACGAGAGGAAGAATCGTCACTCCACATAGTTTCCCTGAACCCAAGAGCTCTCTAAAAAAACCTACAATAATTAAAATAAATGAATAACCGATTCCATTGCCAAGTCCATCAAGTGCACTCGCTATGGGGCTATTTTTCATAGCAAAGCCTTCTGTTCTACCCATAACAATACAGTTTGTAATAATAAGCCCTACATAAACCGCCATCGATTTACTGACTTCAAAAGCATAGGCTTTTAAAAATTCGTTTACGATAATAACCATTGAAGCAATGATCGTCATTTGAACAATGATTCGTATACTACTTGGAATGTGGTTACGAATTAAAGAAACAAAGAACGATGAAAACATCGTCACAAAAGTCAGAGCGAAGCACATGATAAAGACTTGATCTAATCTCACTGTCACAGCAAGAGCTGAACAAACGCCAAGTATCTGGAGAGCGATTGGATTATCTTTAAGAATAGGATTAAAAAGTAATTCTTTAACTTTCATTAATAAGCTCCCTGCCTAACGTTACTTAAGAATTTTCCATAAGCAGCACTACTCATCCAAAATTTTAATGATTTCTCAACTCCATCACTGGTGATTGTTGCACCAGAGAGGGCATCCACTTCGTGAGCGGTACCTCTGTTAGTTTTAGTTATCGATATTTTAGGATTCCAAGAACTATCGTACAGTACCTTGCCTATCCAAGAATTTTTCCACTTAGGGTTATCAACCTCACCACCAAGCCCCGGAGTCTCTCCATGAGAATAGTAAGAAAACCCTTTCACTGTTTTAGTGTCTGTCGCTAAGGCCATGAACCCACGCATTGTCGACCAAAGGCCCTTACTCACAACTGGAAGAATGATAGTTTCAACACTTCCTGAAGAGTCTTTTTTCAAATAAACTTTCGGATATTTAGGCATGCTAACAAGAGCAGCAATATCATCTGACTTTGGAATTTGAATTTCCACATCCTCAGTATTTAATTCAACACTTTTTCCGCTTTCAATATCAATACGAATAGGAGTGATGGATTTAAAGTTCTCCTCTATATCATCACCTTTACTTAAAAGCCCTGCGGCTTGTAGGATATTCTTTTTCACATCAAGCTCTTGATTCTTTATCTGCAAAGGTCTTAACTTTACTGCAGTAGTGGAAACAATCGCTGAGCAAAACAAACATAAAAGAGCAGCAACTATAATTGTTTTCGATGTACTCATGACCTCGCCTCTCTTCTTTTAATATTGGCATTTACAACAAAGTAATCAATCAGCGGTGCAAAGACATTCATAAAAAGAATTGCGAGCATCCAGCCTTCTGGGTAAGCAGGATTTACTGTTCTAATTAAAATACCTAGAACTCCAATAAAAAACCCATAAATCCATCGCCCGCAGTCAGTCATTGCTGCACTCACTGGATCAGTTGCCATAAAAATACAAGCAAATGCAAAGCTTCCAAGAACCAAGTGGTAACTCCAAGGAATCGAAAACATCAAGTTTGTTTCACTTCCTACAAAATTTAAAAGACAGCTCATCGCAACCATACCAAGAAATGCAGAGAGCATAATTCTCCATGATCCAATCCCCGATGCAATTAAAATAACCGCTCCAATTAAACAGGCAACAACTGAAGTTTCCCCCATTGATCCAGGAACAAAACCAAAAAATAATTGGTTCCAAGTATATTTCAGAGCATCAATCCCGCCTGTTGCGACTTGAGCAAGAGCAGTGGCTCCTGTGTGCCCATCAACAGCAGTCCAAACTTTATCTCCTGAAATTTGAGCTGGATAAGCAAAGAATAAAAAGACCCTAGCAGTAAGAGCGGGGTTTAAAATATTTTTTCCTGTTCCACCAAAAACTTCTTTTCCAATCACAACTCCAAATGAAATTCCAACAGCAACTTGCCATAAAGGAATAGTAGGAGGAAGAATCAAAGGAAAAAGTAATCCTGAAACAACAAACCCTTCATTGAGTTCATGACCACGAACTCCAGCAAAAATGGCTTCCCAAATTCCACCGACAGTCATTGTCACTATATAGATAGGTAAAAAGAAAAGTGAGCCTAATAGAAAGTTAGACCAACAGCTTTGTGAGCTAAATCCTCCAAGCATATTCATAATGCTTGCTCTCCAACCATCACTAGCAATCCCTAACTCTTCAAGAGCAAGGTTTGCCTGAAGACCAGTGTTATACATCGCCATAATAACACATGGTAATAACGCAAAAGCCACCATAATCATGGCCCGCTTAAAATCGATAGCATCTCTTACATGGGAGTTTGTTTTTGTAACATCTGAAGGTGTAAAGACAAAGGTATCAATCGCTTCAAAAAGGACGTAAAACTTTTCAAACTTCCCACCTTTTTCAAAGTGAACCTTTTGATCTTCAAATAACTTCTCTAGCATTTTCATTAGCCGTCCCTCTCAATCGTTTCAAGCATATTTCTCAACACTGGACCAAACTCCGTTTTTCCAGCATCAACAAAAGTACAAAGGGCCAAGTCTTCTTCCACTAACTCTAATACTCCTAGCTTTTGTGCTAATTCAGCATCGCCTCCCATTAATGATCTTAAAAGAAATGTTGGGAGAATATCCATTGGCATCACTTTTTCATAACTTCCGATGGGTAAAAGTGCACGATGGCTTCCATGATTTGTTGTTGTGAAATTATATTGTTTCTTTGGAAGAAATGCAGAAAGAAAAGCTTTGGTCACTGAAAATTTATTCGCTCCTGGTTTTTGCCAACCAAGAAACTCTCGCGTCCGTCCCTCTTCTAAAACAGTCACTTGAGAAGAAAAATGTCCTAAATAATCAAAGTGTGCACTCGCTGTTCTTCCATTAAAGACTGATCCGGAGATTGTTCTCAGTTCTGATTGTGAATCGACAAATTCAGTTGGAAAAACTTCTGAGATCTTTAAACCTTTTCTCACTTTATAAATCTGTGGTTTCTTCACACAAGGACCTGCGAAGGACACATACTTCTTGACGTCTAATTCCCCCGAAAAGAAAATTTTCCCGATGCTAATCACGTCTTGGTAGTTAATATGCCAAACAGAGTTTTTACTGCTTACCGGGTCAAGATGGTGAATATGAGTTCCAGCATTTCCGGCGGGATGAACCCCCTCAAACTTTGAATGCTCAATATTGCTTAAACTTGGTAAAGAAAAATTAAAAAGTGGGTTCGTGCAAACATGAACTTTTTTAGATCCCATTACTTTAGCAAGAACCTCTAAGCCTTTTGAAAAACTCTTGGCATTATCAGCGTCTTTTAAAATCGTATGAGCACAGGGAGATAAAGGGTTTGTATCCATCGCTGTCACAAACAAAGAACTCACTTCTTCTTTAATTCCAGCAACTTTATCAAAAGGCCTTGTTTTTAATGAGACCCAGCTTCCAGACTCAACGAGTAAGTTCACAAGCTCATCTGAGTTATAACTTGAAAGATCATGACCCTTATAACTAGAAAAACTTTGATGCTCATTTCCTTCGTTAGAAATAACGACTGATTCAAGAACCCTACGAGCTCCTCTGTTAATAGCTTTTATTTTTCCATTCGCCGGAGAAGTATAAACAACGCCTTCATTTTTTTTGCAAGCAAAAAGAATTTGACCAATCTTTACAGTATCGCCAACGGCCACTCGAAAAGTAGGTTTCATTCCGATAAAGTCTGTACCTACTACCGCAACTTCACTAGGAACTTTTGCCTCAGATATTTCATGAGACGGCTTACCTGCAATCGGCAAGTCTAAGCCTTTCTTCAACTTGATCATCATTTTGAATACCTTATTATAAATATTTGAAATTTTTAAACTAATTTAATACAAATGACTCAAAAGGTGAAATAGAGAAGTTGAAAATTCCACTATTGTAATCAGTTTTTATTTACAATTTTATCATTTCAAGAACCACCTTCTTTTCAATCTGCCTAAAACAAAAATACTCGGAATCATTTTGGTTCGAATTATAGGGCCAAGCTGGCTATAGAATTTCATGAGTCGTCTTAAATACCTTTAATCACTCAGCCCCATCTTTGGCCTCGCTCTTGCTTAAAAGAACATACAAAAGTTAATAAAAAGGAATTTGTTAAACTTTCAAGTTTTTCGACTACTAATGTGCCTGGGGAGGTATGAATCTATGAAGAAGCTATTTGCATCAATCAAATTTTTCGTCATTTTATCTGTGTTTATCAGTTGTATTGACGGGACTATTCAAGTCAATCAAAGACTGAATCTCAAAGGTGATAAGGGTAAGTCCATAATTGTTGAGCGAGGCTCTTATCAAGGAAAGATTAAAATTAAAAAGAAGCTTTTTTCAAGCAAACGTAAATTAGTCATTAATATAGACGATCACGATAAGATTGAGTTTCAAATTCCAAAAGGAATGCGCTTTCCTGAAGCTCATGGAGAGCTTGAAATACTCTCGGAACAAAGTGGCCAACCTGCTGACCTTTTTGCTGAGGTTGATACTCATTACTCATCAACTCCACAAGAAGAAACAGTCAGGAACTGTTCTCGGGTTAGACATTATAAACAATGTATAAAAACGCAAGGTAATAAGTTGGTGCGTGTGACTAAAAGCTTTCATTTAAGGGGTGATCAAGTTGTAGTATTTCACCAAAACATAACTCAAAAATTTGTTACCGCTAAAATCTTAGGATTAGAAGGAACTACTAAGGCTGTATTTGAAGCTATCGAGTCTAGTTCGAATTACATTCAAGACTATGCCAGTGATTGTCTAACCTTTCCTGGGGAGATACAAAGATTTAGAAGAGTTCAAAATAGGGCCAAGATATGTCCTAGAATCACTAAACCAAATAAACCAGGAAGGGAATAAAAATACAATTAGCGGTTCGGGTCTATTTAAACTTCTCGAACCGCTATTGATTAAGTTGCTGAAACTCAGCAATCTGAATCTTCTCCACCTCATACGGTGATAGATAATTCTTAAATTGGTTAATAGTTCTATCTTTCCAGCGACCAACCCTAGGATCTGTGACTAAGATCACACCTTTATCTTCTGATGTTCTTAATAAGCGTCCAAGTTTTTGCTGTAATTTCCTGGCCCTTGTTGCCATGAAGTATTCTGAAAAAGAATTACCAAGATGCTTATCAAAGAATTTTTTTCTCTCTTCAATAATTAAACTTTGATCCATATCAGGAATTTTATCTATATAAACAAACTGAAGAGACTCTCCTGGAATATCTATCCCTTCCCCAAAACTTTCGAGCCCAATCAAAATAGCGTTATCAGATTTTTTAAATTCATCAACAACAGTTTTTCCCATACCTTGATAAAAAACATCCATCTTGCCTTGTAACTTTAATAAAAGAATCTCTCTTGCACTCTCAAATCGTTTATACGATGAGAAAAGCAATAAACTTTTACCTTTTAAATGAATGATATGTGGGATGACGTGACCAAGGACTTCACTCACATATTCATTTGTGTAAATAGGCGGAAGGTCTGTGGCCAAAAATACTTTTGCATTTGCTTTATAATCAAAAACTGGTGGTAAAAAAGTTCCCGATTCAAAGCGTTTAGAAGGCTCTGTTAACATGTAACCTGTTTGCCATTCAGCACTTACCCGTCCGTACCTTCCATCCATACTCCCTAAGGTTGCTGAAGTGAAAACAACTGCATTGGATGGCTCTAAAACCTTTGCATGAACGATTTCTCCTATATCAATAGGGACACTAAGGAGCTCGGTTCCATACTCTTCATGAAACTTCACGCTGCGACAATACTCATCATCTTCCCCAAGAAAGTTAATCAGATTCATTTCGTATTCATCTATTTGATTAAAGTAACCTCTAAATTGAGTCCAAGCAGTTAAAGTCCCATGCTCAGTCATTTCCATTTCATCAAAAATTTTATAATACTCAACAAGCTTTAACTTCACCGCACTCATAATTTGAGAAAGAGAACTTAACTCGTTAAAAAAGCTCGATTCTAAAGGAGTTCCACTTTGTCTAAATGGATACTCATTCCAATACTCTGATGTATAACGAGTCAGCTCTTTAGCCAATTTTTCAGAAAGAAGAGTGAGTCCTGCCAAAACATTTTTCATCGCCATAAAAGAATCATTGAGAAACTTCCGAAGAGAAGTTGGGTCATAACTGATTTCATGAAGATCCATTAAGTAATAAAAAGCTCCCAAAGGGCTTGTTCCACCGTCGTTTCGAGAAAGAAACTTATTCATTCGCTCAATCGGGGTAACCACTGAAAACGCGCTCGTCGCTGTTTCTTCTATTTTATGGGCCTCATCAAAAATAATATATTCGGGACGATCAAGTGAACTTGGCCAAAGAAAAGTAAGAGCATGATTGCCAATTATTATTTCTGAGTTCTTAGCTTGTTCCAGTCCTGAGAAGTAGGAACAATTCTTTACAAATGGACAGCGGTGTCCAAGACACGTTTTAAAATCTAGGGCCACATTTTCAACCGCTTCATTAAAGCTTGGAAGTATCCTACTGATCACTCGAGGTAAATCTTCTTTAGTAAGCATATTCGAATACGTGCTTCTCTCATTAATCATCACTAAGATTTCAAGATAAGCTTGTACGTAAGTTTTTTCAAAGCCACTTTCAAGCAGGTTTGTTTGTGAACTTTTTTCTCTCTCAAACTTTGCAATACAAAGGTGGTTTGTTGTTCCTATCAGTTTTGTGACTTTAACTTTACCTTCAAGCCCTAAAATCCCTAATGCTTTGCCAAGATCTTTATCTTCAAGCTGAGATTGTAAAACTTTTGTTCCTGTGCTTATGAGAACTTGTTTTTTCTTTTCTAAAGCAAACAACAAAGAAGGGATCAGATAAGAGAGTGTTTTTCCCGTTCCTGTAGGAGCTTGAATAATAGAGTGAACTCCGTTTGCAAAGGACTGTCCAACCTTCCCCGACATTTGTACCTGTTGATCACGCACTTGATAATTTTCAAAATGAGAGTTCATCAACTCTTCATTTTCAAAAACATCTTTTATATGTTGTGAGCTAAAACCTATTTCAGCAGTTTGCTTTTGTTTGTCTGACTCAGTTTTAGATTTCATTTTCCCACGACTTACATGAAACTGAATTTGATTTCCAATTTCTTCTAACTCCTCTTTCGTAAGGTTAATAAAGTTTTTAAACCAAAAGTTATCAATTTGATTCACTTGCTCTTTAATCAATCCAAACCGATCAGAGTTAGCATGAAGTTCATAAGTTGCACGTAGCATAACTTTCAAAAGGTCACGTGAATCTTCATAACCTCGATGAATCTCTTTATCAGCAATCTCATAATCAATAATAAAAGAAGACAGCTTTAAACTCGATCTACCTGGATGAATCAAAGCTAAATATAAAAGACTATCTGCAAAATAGTGGCCCATTTCACTTTTTATGGGATTAACTCCTAAGAATTCAAAGTCTGAGGCTAAAAAACCATTCTCAAAACTTGCATTGTGAGCAATTAAAATATGCTCATCTAAAAGGGCTAAGTCTTCTTGAACGACGTCCCATTTTGGGGCAGTTTTAACCATGGAGGGCGTGATTTCAGTTAAGTGCTGAATGAATGGTGTTAACGTTTTATCGGTGTTAACAAGGCTGGAGTACTTCTTGGTAAGCTTTGTTCCCTCAAAGCTTAAAAAGCCCATATCAATGATGTGGTCATCCATCGCTGAAACGCCAGTAGTTTCAATATCAAGTAAGGCCCATTTCCCTAAACTCATAAGATATTCCTTAGTGACAGAGTCAAATATATCTAATAGAAATATTCACTATGTCTCAAATGATTTTTCAGGTCCAATCTTCTTTGATTCTCATCCTCATGACAATAGGAGTTTTGAAAAGAAAACAGCGTAAAGTTCACGTCCCTATTATGCTTACTTGTATCGTCTGGGATGTTATTTTAATTCTTCAAATACAACTTAATAGAAGCGCTGTGCAAAAAGCTGTTAAAGTTATGGCAAACCCTATGATTCTTAATATTCATGTTCTACTAGCGATTAGTACTGTAGTTTTTTACGGCTTTATGATTCTTACTGGAAGAAGAGTTTTAGCAGGAAGTACGAAGACAATACCTCTTCATCGTAAACTTGGCTTCTTTACTTATTCGTTACGAATTTTGACTTATATTACCAGTTTTTTTGCCGTCATTTAAATAATCTTCAACTAGCGAGTTTGATCTTAACCCGCTTGAACAGAGTTTTTACTACCGAAATCGCCTTAAATACTGTAAATAATAGTCATGGAAACTCTCACATCTAAAATTACACAAATCCTAGAAGCATCTTTTCCTGAAGCTCAAGTAAATGTCGGGCCAATGAGAGGAGCTTCTGACGACCATCTAGAAATAAAAGTTAGTTCAACTATATTTGAAGGGCTTGGCTTGCTAGAACAGCATCAAAAAGTGATGGATGTGCTAAAGAAAGAGTTCAACCAGGATTTACACGCCGTTAGAATTAAAACAAGTACGCCAACTAAGGAATAAATAATGAGTGAAGAAAACAATCCATTTAAAATTGCAAATCCAACTGTAGATGCTCAAAAAGTAGAGTTATCTTCAAATGAAATTCCTCCGGGTTTTGATGAGGCCGATACTTTAAAAAGAATAGAGAAAATTATCGCTTCATCTAAAGTCGTTGTCTTTATGAAAGGAAACTCTTTTTTCCCACAATGTGGTTTTTCTAAAAACACTGTCGGAATGATACAGCACCACAATGTTGAGTTCAAAACTTATGATATTTTAAGAGACCCTGAGTTAAGGATGGCCCTAAAGGAATACTCTAATTGGCCAACTTTCCCACAAGTTTTTGTTAACCAAAAAATGATTGGTGGAAATGATATCATGATGGAACTTTTTCAAAGTGGTGAGCTTCTCAAAGCACTCACATAAAAATTGAAAAAGTTTTGGCTAGGTCATTTAGACCTCTCAAAAAAAGTAACTATAATAGGTGCTGGTTTTTCGGGGCTTATTAGTGCTTATTCATTCAAAAAAAATAATATTGAATTTGAGATTCTAGAGGGCTCTGATCGAGTTGGAGGAAAAATCCAATCGACAGTGACAGATGCAGGGGTTGTTGAATCTGGCGCTAATGCAATAGTTTTATCTGAACATGTAAAGAAAATTTTAAATGAACTAGATGTTACATATCTAGAGTCCACTCCTCATTTAAAGCGGCTGATCTTCAGAGATGGTTTATTGAAAAGCTTTCCTTACCTCTCTTTTGCAGAGCTTACCCAGAGCTTCTTTAAATTATTTCATAAATTACCTTCAGATCATAAAGACTTAAGCGTCTTTGAATTTTGGAAACCTTTACTTGGTGAGAAAGTTTGCAAAGAGGTTCTCACTCCGGCTCTCCAAGGGATTTATGCTACTCCTTGTGAGAATCTATCTTTCACGCAAGTATTTGATCAAAAATTTAACTTTGAAGGTGCACGATACTTTCAATATCTAAAGCACTTAAAATCTTTGGCCAAAGGATTTAAAAGTGTTAGTTTCCAAGAGGGAATGAATTCATTAATACATGCCCTTGAAAAAGAGTTACAAGGAAATATTAAGTTAAATCAAAAGATTGAAAACCCTCCTCCCAATTCCTTGATATGCACTGATCCTCTTAATGCCTTTCAATTGACAAGTGAACCTGCTCTTCAAAATATAAAACTAAACCCTATTTACTCTTTAACCCTAGAGCTTCAAGAAAGTATTCCTGAACTCAATCAAAGTTTTGGTGCTCTCTTTCCTAAAAACAGTTTTCAAATATTAGGAATTCTTTGTAATCATCAAATATTTAACAGAAAAAAAAATCCGTCATATACATTTATAAGTTCTAAAGAAATAGAGCACACCGAAATCACCGTGTTTTTAAAGGAAATAAAAATTTCATCTCAACTTAAAGTTCTAAATTCATATTCCTACAAGTGGCCAAAAGGATTACCTGAATATAACGAATCTATTACTCAGCAATGGGAGCAACTAGAACGCAGTAACTATGCATTCTTTGGAAACTACACATCTAAAATAAGCCTTCGCGCAATACTAGAGCAAGCATGTTTTTAGAAGAGAGGTTTCGATCTTTCACACGAGAAGAAGTTTCCAAACTGAAAATAAACTCACTACTGAGGAAAGCTTTCCCGCATGCTCCCAATGCTTTGAGTAAAATAAAAACCTGGAGTGAGCAGCGTAAAAAAGAGTATCTTCTTGCAAGGTGCATGCTTCAAGAAATCGTCATTCAAGAAAAAATTTTACTAGATGAGAACACATTTCTCTCTAACAAAGATCGCACTTGTATCTGGCCGAAGGGGTACACAGGAACAATCTCACACACACTTAAGCGCTCCTCAGGAGAGCTCTCTGTGATTGTTGCTCTAAGTGATAAAAATATTGGCTATGACTTAGAGTACCTGGAGCGCTTTAACGACTCTAAGTTAGAAAGAGTCATCTGTACTGAAGACGAACAAGAATTACTCAAAAGCTTTTCACATAAAGAGCTACATTTAGGCTTTATTTTTTGTGCTAAAGAAGCACTTTTTAAAAAACTATATCCTATTTGCAACACTTTCTTTGGTTTTCATGATGCCAAGGTCATCAATATAAGTAAGAACTCATCACTTCAGATTGAGCTAGTGAAAACTCTTCCAAATATCGACAAAAAAATTTTCAAAGCAAACTTAGAGCTCATTGAGAAGAAAATAGTTCTTGCTAAGATACTTGTTTGACTTTTATTGAACCAACATGCTAATTATCCTCCAGACTATTTTAAGGAGACCAAATATATGAAAAAACTACTATTTTTTTTGCTTACGATCACTCAGTATTCACATGCTCAAAGTATTTTCACTTGTACAACAACAGATAAAATTGGTGATACGGAAAAATATCTAAGTATTTCTTTAGTTCCTAATGCTTTTGTCTATGATGACTCTTCAGACTTTACTCTAGGTATTTCGCTTGTTGGTAAAGCTTTTGATCCATTTGATCCTTTTGACCATCCATACAATACAGAAGGATTCCCTGACTCGGATGACTTTGCAACTGACTTTTACGGAGTATCACTCGAGACTTACTCTCTCAAAGTTAATAATGATGGGTTAAGCTTTAGTGCAAATAATCTAAGAGGCTCTGTTTCTATTGACTCCGATGCATACTCCCCTGAAACAACTGTACAAGAAGTCATTTCAGGATATATTACAATTAAAGCTACGCAAAAAAATAATACTGACCCTTTTAGTAGTGGCTTCTCTCAGTATTCAGGGACTATGAACTTAAGGTTGAGATATAATAATGTTGAGGGAAACACTCACTTTGAAGTGAAGAATCTTTCTCTTAATTGCTCTTTACTAGAAGATTAACAAAAACTAACAGACTTCCACCACCTCTACTACTTATTAGAGGTGGCTTCTCTCTCCCCCATTCAAGCTTTTAAAAACAACTCCGATATGTAGATGAATATGCATTGATCGATTACTGAGGAGAATGTAAATGGAGAATAGTAGTAACGCAATAAAGGTCCTTACAATACCTAGCGCAACTAATGGAAAGTTAAGAGCACTTAGAGATGAGAGGCTGAACATTCCAGAACAACTCGACATTTTAGTCTCGATAGCTCGTGAAGGGACAGATACAAGTTTTCAAGGAAGGCTTCAAAATGTTAGTAAGACTGGCTTAGGTTTAAGCCTATCTGAAAAACAGATATTTTCAGAAAACCAGATATTAGATATTAAAATACTTTTTCAAAACACTTACCTTTACACTGGTCAGGCAAAAGTGATTAATTCTCAACTAAAGGGCGAAACAAACCTATTGGGTCTTTTTCTACTTGAAGAAAACTCTATTTTAGCTTCTGTACAAATTCAGATTGATAAATTCATTCACAGAGATAGTGAGATCCAAGAACCAAACAAAAGACTACTGCATGCACAGGAAATTAAAAGCGATTTCAAGCAGCTCTCTTCTGACTTATTTGTCTACCTCATTGATATTAAAAATTTTTTAGAAAGTGAGCATGAGAAAAATGCAAGCTGTGCGCGCGACTCAATTGAACTTGAAGAACTAGATATTCAAACAGTTGATCTTGCATTTGAATCTTTCTCTCCTCAAATCTACCGTACTTACCACCAATTTAACAGTATAGTAAAAGGCTTTTCGAATGAAGAGCATGAACTTCACAAAAGATATTTTCAAGCAATTTTCCATAGCCTCTTAATAGATTCACCCTTTGCTCGAAGAACATTTGATAAACCCTTGGGCTATGCTGGTGATTATGGATTAATGGTAATGCTATATGAATATAAAGACTTAGGAGATAATATTTTTGATAAATTTTATCATCGAATTACATGCAATGAGCCCGCAGCTCTTGCGAACATGAATCGCGTTGAGTACCTAAGTGAAAAGATTATTGATTTTTGTAATACTACAGACAAAGAAGAAATCAAAATATCCTCTATTGCCTGCGGCCCTGCTAAAGAAATTGAATTATTCCTCCAAAAATCTTTACACAAATTGAATAATAAAAAAATTACAATTAATTGCTTTGATCAAGAGGGCTCTTCACTTTCATACTCAAAGAGAAGAACAAGTCAGATTCTTAAAGATAATAACGACATCAAAGTTTACTATTATCAAAGTGATGCTATCATTGGCGTTATTAGAAAGGGAGCTGTCTCTAAAGAAGTAGAAGGATCAGATATCATCATATGTGCAGGACTCTTTGATTACTTAAGTGATAGAGTTTCCAAAAAGCTCATATCGGCATATCACAGACTTCTATCCAAAGATGGTATCGCATTGATTGGAAACGTGAGCAATCAAAACCCTTCCGAGTTTCATATGAGTTATCTAGGTGATTGGAACCTAATCCTTAGAAGTAAAGAAGATCTTGTAGAACTTTGTAGTGAACTAGAGGATTCAAATAAAAAGATTTCTGTCCACGGGGAAGAACTCGATTTGAATTTATTTTTAAAAATAGAAAAATGAATACTTTTTTAGAATCAGAGATCCTTATTCTTGATAAAAGATTAGATGTTATTATTAAATATCTAATGGTCCCTCTCGTTCTTTCGTTTAGTATTATCGATCAAATATATCGACCAGATTTGTCGTACCCTTACATGGTTGCCAGGCTTCTAGTGATTCCTACATGCATGTTAATTTATCTCATTCGTAAGAATCAATTGGTTTCAAAGAAGCTTCCTTTCTTGCCTGTTGTCTTAGTACTGCTTTACTTTGCTGCTTACAATGTATATTTAGTCTCCCTTGATGGTTATGAAACATCTCTTTATTATGCAGGCCTAAACCTTGTTGTCATCGGCTTACTCGCCTTTGTTCCCTTAACAAAAAAAGAATCTCTCTACTCAATCGCCCTGCTTTATACTCCTTATATCTTATCTGTATTTTTAAAAAAGGGAGTGATTGATTATTCGGTTTTCATTACCAACATTTCTTTTTGCGCAAGCTCTGCCTTTATTGGCTTCGTCGTTTCTGTAATGACAAGAGAAGCTCGTCTCCAAGAGTTTGAAGCAAAGAAT
>Ga0114957_1001631_pt1 | contig 23793 bp, 23 predicted proteins | sample BantaG_FD_87175 | JGI IMG/M metagenome (GOLD analysis project Ga0114957, IMG submission 87175) | Marine algal microbial communities from Bantry Bay, Ireland - BantryBay_4 metaG | ecosystem: Host-associated > Algae > Red algae > Unclassified | place: Bantry Bay, Ireland | collected 2014-11-21 | reverse complement strand
GTCTTTAACCACTAAAACCCCTCAATTATGAACTGCACAAACTTAAACTTTAAGCATGCGCATCTTCTTAGTTTTTTCTCCAAACGGAAAGTTGTTGATCCCATTTCATGGTTAGTATTTTTTGTTTTATCCATTGCCTTTTCAGCCTTGTATTTTATTTTGGAAAAACCATCTGGAATGGCTTTGGTTGATATTGTGATTGTTATCATCAAGAGTAGTATTTTTTATACTTTTTTTATGATGATACCGGTGTATATCAATTTAAATATTTTGAAAAAAAGTACGATAGATTATAAGGTTTTGCGCATTTGGACATACATTCCTTATGTGATAGGCGTCCTTTTAAATGCATTATTCTTTGCATGGATATTTTAAAAAATAGGACATAATATTTCAAATTTTATTCAACATTCTTTACCCTTATTATTGAATGCGTTAATCATTTTTGGTGTTCAATTAATTTCTACAGGATTAATTTTTAAGCGGCATTCAATTATTCGTTTTACTGAAATTTTAAATTTTGTAATTGCTTTGTTATTAAAGTAATACGATGGATCATTGGATAAAATTTTAGAATTAGAACCGACAACTTACGAATATTTAGAGGATTATAATTTAGCAGAGGGAAAGCAGATTTTATCCTTATTAAAAATGTGGAAGGAAAAGAGGTGGAACGTATTCAAGTTTTCTCTGGAGGAACTCAACAAACAGCTTTAAATATAAAAGATTATGTGAAAGGAATCTATTTTTATTCATTGGTAGCAGATGGCGAAATTATTGAAACTAAGAAAATGAATGTTAGTTTTTAAGAATATTTAAGAGGCGATTTTGTAAGTCGAATGGCTAGAATAGTAAGGCGCAATGTGCTGATTTTCAGTATGTTGTGCCTACCATTCGCTTTGCAATTTAATGAATTTGTTAAAAAAAATATTTTTTTACAATTTTAGAAAATAACCAACGTTTAATATCGCACACAACGTTTTTAAAAAAAAACATGCTCATCATAAGATCCTAAAAGATTCATTCTTTAAAAGGTTCTACCCTCCATACATTACTTTTAAAATCGCAAACTTTTTTAGAAAAAACCAGGAAGTAAAACAGATGTAAATGTCTTGTTTTGCCTAGCCTGTTTATTATTTCATCTGAAAATAGTTAGCTATGATTTATGCAATTTTTATTGTAAAAGTAATTTTATTAATTCTATTAACTGATTTTGTAACAGGGTTCGTACATTTTTGGATCGACCAATATGGACGAGAAGATATGCCGCTAGTTGGCAAAAGTGTCATCAGCCTAAATATCAATCATCATAAAAATCCAATGGATATGACCAAGCGATCTTATTTATCATTGACTTGGACTTCTTGGGTTTTAGGTTTTGTAATTTTATTGTTATGGTTTTTGGCTTTTGGGAAATTAGACTGGGAAATCATTTTTTTAGTGGTCTATGGAGCACAAGGGAATATCATTCACAAATGGGCACATCTTCCTAAAAGTCAAAATGGAAAAACAATTACATGGTTACAGACTTTGAGAATTATTCCAAATAAGCATCAGCATAGACATCATCACAATTCACCGTTTGATACCTATTTCTGTGTTCAAACTGTTTTCTTAAATCCTATTTTAGAAAAAATTCGATTTTGGAATGGCTTGGTTTGGGTGCTTACAAAAATAGGTTTGCCTCCTGCGGTGGGAAGTGAGACAAGAGGTATTCATTAATTGACGCAATGACATCTTAGCGGTGTAGACAAAAGAGTGAAAGCAAAAGATGTCATCTCCTTTTTTTACAATCAATTATTTTCTAATAAAAAATTCAAAAAGCATGAATGAAAAAAATCAAAGACAGCCCCGAGTATTAACTGCAAAACAATTTATCAAAAAAATAAAAATTGTGATGGAACCGATAAGGAAAGATCCTATATTAGGTTTTCGACGTAGCTTTTAAGTAACGTGACTCTCCAGAGTCGCGAGGATATTCGACACGACTAAAAGTAACGTGACTCTCCAGGATATTCGACAAATGAGTTATTCGTTATTATGTTATCGAGTTATTTTTTTCCAAATAACTTGTTTGTCGAAAATCGTTACGACTCAGAGAGTCACGTTACTTAAAAGTCGTGTCGAAAATCGTTGAGATTCATAAAATCATATTTTACTTTTTTCAAAAAAAATTCCAAACATTCCACCTAAAGTATAACACACCAAATCACTCCATAAAAAACCGCTGCCTAGAGTCCATTTTCCCAAAGTAGTATTTCTTAAAATATTGATCCAATCAGCTTGATAGAGTTGACTGATTTCAATAGCAAAACATAATCCAATGCTGAGAATTGCAATTTTGTAAGAATATTGTTTTGGAAATATAAAAGCAAAAATAAAAAAGAACATTATCGTATAAAGAAAGTCTCCTAAATAAGGATAAATAGATTTTGGTATATAACTTGACCTTGAAAAAATACCAAAACCAATAGTTACCAAAATGAAAATAAAATAGTGGAATCTATTTCTATGGATTATTTTTGACAAAATAATTATAATTTTTATTGTGAAGATTAAAGATCAATATTACCCATTTCTCCCAAAGCCGAAAATGCAAAAACAAATAGTATAACAATAATTAATTCGATAAATTCCAAGATAACCAAGAATATTGTTTTTGTTTATTTTGAATATTTTTAATTTTCTTTTCCCGCATAATTACCAATGATTTTTCAGAATATCCTTTTGGTAATTTTTTTACAATTTCATTGTTATACTTTTTTAAAAGTACTTTGAATTACAAAGTTAACAACGATAAAATGAATTTGCAAGTATATTTTTAAATAAAAAAATTTAGGAAAATGATTCAAGAAGATTGTCAGAAAAAAGTGGTTGAGTCACAAGGTGACTTCAAGTCGAATGTCGTCAACTTAAGGATTTGGTGGCTGCATTTTTAGCCATAAGGTGACTTGGAGTCACCTTGTGGCTTGGGTTTCCAGAAATAAAACCAACTTAACTTTTCTTAAGTTGACGACATTCGACTTCAAGTCACCTTATGACTAGAAAACTAAGAAATATCTATTTTTTACCTGACCATCTAAAGAAGATTAATTGCTTGATTATCAGGGAGTTAGAAGCGGCTATAATTTTTCAACCAACATCATCTCTTAAATGATTAATAATTTTTTCAATATTTTTTACTTCAAAAAACGAAATCAATCTCAACGTATAATTTAAAATTCGACTAGAAGGACTTTGTACTAATTGATTTAATCTCGAAACAGTAAGATCTGTTTGTTCAATCAATGCGTCCTTTGCAATGCCATCAATAGCCGATAAACCCAATGCAAATTGCCACGCAAATTGTCTGGCATTAACGATTCCAAAATTTATTATTTTTTCATCCGATTTTTCACCTACCCAATCCAACAAAAACATCAGGCGAGAAACTTTGCCAATTCTTTCTTGCATTTCATTGATGATTGTTTGCAAGATATGATTGACAATTATAAAATCGTTTTTCAAATCATCAATTTGGTTTTTAGGAGCAATGGCTTCTGCGGCCAATCCTAAATCAAAACTGATATGGGCATTCATTCCCATGACTAAATGTTGGATGATAGTTAGTGGTTGATTTTTTGCAAGAAAGGCGGTTGACCAAGATTTGGGAATGTCTTGTTGAGTTTTAAACTTTTCGTAGGCGTCGATATAGCGATTGGCAAAAATGACATCGAATTTTTCCATTTGTTCATTGTCTTCAAATCGGTTTTCGGAAATAGCTTGTTTGATTTGGGCAGTCGTTCGACGGTAGACGTAGGCAAAGATGCCTAAGTAATTATTAGCTTGAATGGTTTCATCAATAATTTGATCTAAGCGATGAAGTACTTCATCAATAGTGGATGGAGGATTTTGCATTTGGGTTTTTTGTAAAAATACGATTTTAAATCAAAATCAAAAGAGTGTAAAACAAATCGGTGGTATCATTTATTGATTTAAAAACTAGCCTGAAGGGCTAAGACTCCAAAACTAGGGGCATCGTCCCTAGAAAATAAATCAAATTTACGGTCAGCCTGTAGGGCTGTGACTCTCCTTATTCTTTGAGTCGCAACCTTACAGGCTGCTTTCGATTCTACTTGTTCTAGGGACGTTGCCCCTAGTTTTGGAGTCCTAGCCCTTCAGGCTATTTATCGTATTTTAAAATTTTATGTAACTATTCAGCAAAGCTGAATTTTATTTATTTTTTTACGCAGAGACGGGGAGACGCAGAGAGTTTTTCTTCGAAAAAGAAAAAAAAACTCTGCGTATCCCCGTCTCTGCGTAAAAAAATAAATTGGCGTAAGCCAATTCTTAATAGTTACAATTTTATTTAAAAAATATAACCACCAATTTGTTTCACACTCTTTTGATTGACATTTTGATTTTGATTTTTTTTCTAAAATAATAAAATTTGAGCGGCATCTTCCTTTTAAAGTATGGTGATTATTTTTATATGTAAAATACCATTTTTTCACAGTATCATTTTGGCACACTAGGAATGGTTCTTGTTTTCTTTCTCTAATCTACCTAACACCCTATCCCACATTTTTTTAATAAAAAAAAATCAATTATGAAAACTTTGAAAGTTTTTAGAGGGATAACTATTGGTGCAATCTTGTCTTCTTTTTTTTGGTATGGAGCATTTTCATTCTTATAATTTTCAAATCACCTCTTAGTAATTTGGGTATTGTCATGTTCGGAAATCTTGATTTTGTCAAAAAAAAAGTTCTAAAACACTAAATAAGATGTCCGAATTTATAGATTAGAACGTTTTTGAGCCTAATTGAGCTTACTTTTGGAATAAAATATTGCGGTTCGTAATATTTTATAATAAACCAAAAAACAAACTCACTTTGATCAAACTCCAAGAAGTCATGAAAACAATTCCTTATATCAGCCAAATCATCGAAAAGAATTATTCCCAATTTGATGAAGACGAAAAACGAAATATTTCAATGTTAATCATCCTTGTTTTTATGATGATTATTGTAATGGGAAGTTGGCTTATAGGTTTTTGGTTATTAGAAATGCCTGAGATGTTTTGGTTGGACTTGAGTATTTTAATAGGCTATATTATCATATTTATAGGTTTGATTTCTTTTCAGTTCTCCTATAAAAGAGGACGTTTTATAGGATTATCATTAGCAGCATTAATTACAGGTATTCCAGTAGTTTATTATGGAATGGATACTAATATAGCTTTGCATTTAGCATTTTTACCAATTGCAACTATTTTGTTATTTTCCAGAAAAGAAGGAAAACTGTTTCTTAAATATCAAGGCGGGTTTTTATTGTTTTTTGTAGCAGTTGTTATTTGGAATTTTAAATATGGCGCACTCTTCCAACTCCCAGAAGATACCTTCCAGATTTTTAATAGTATAATAACCTTAGATGGAATGTTTATTTCACTTTATTTTGCTTATTTCTTTTTTACTGAAAATGCACAATACAAAGATATGTTGGCTGATGAAAGAGAAAAATCTGACCATTTATTATTAAGTATTTTTCCAGAAACGATAGCCGACCAATTGCGGCATAGTAACCAATCTGTGGCAGACAGTTTTGATAATGTAACTATCATATTTGCAGATATTGTTGGATTTACCCAATATTCAAGTACGATGAGTCCAAGTGAATTAGTTCAAATGTTGGACGAGGTTTTTAGTGAGTTTGATAGTTTGGTGGATAAGTATGGTATCGAAAAAATCAAGACGATTGGAGATGCGTATATGGCAGTAGGTGGATTGCCAACACCTGATGCAAGACATTGTCAAAATGTAGCGGATCTTGCCTTGGAAATCAATCAAATCATAAAAGTAAAATACGCTGAAAAGTATGACTTGAAATTGCGAATTGGAATTCATACTGGGAAGGCGGTCGCGGGTGTGATTGGAAATAAAAAATTCTCTTATGATTTATGGGGAGACTCTGTAAATATCGCAAGTAGATTTGAGTCGGGAGGACAGCCGGAACGAATTCATATTACAGAGGCGGTTAAGAATAACTTGGGCGATGATTATATTTATGAATACTGCGGTGAGGTTGAAATAAAAGGAAAAGGGATGATGAAGTCTTACTTTTTGGAAAATAAAAAGTTGGATGAAATAAATATTGAACTTCCTGAATTGGAAGTTGTGTTAGAAGTGTAATGAAAATTCTCATGGTTTCGCTTCGCTCATGGTTTTATGGCTAGATGTTTTTAAAAACCATAAAACCATGAGCGAAGCGAAACCATGAGAATTTTCATTGCTTACTTCCGATTTGAGTTAAAATCGTACTATCCGTAATCTTATCATCCTCTGCCAACATAAATGCTTTACTCAATAAAATTGAAAAACCACGATCACCTTCAAAAGGAATAAATAATTTATCGTTCTTAGTTCCTGCGCCTCTTGCAGGAACGATGCATAAATATTGATCGTTCGGTTCCATCAAAATATTGGTACTGCCAATATGGATTTTGTAAGTACGAACTTTCCCTTCAACGACTAAAAACTTCCCTTGGATGGAAGCTACTTTTGCAATCTTCAAGCGAGGTAATAATTTTTCTAAAATCGTTTTACGAGTCTTAGCCACTTCTGTCAAATCACCAAAAGAATAAGATTGCCAGTAGTCATTAAATTGAGGTAAGCCGCCATTGTCTTGCCACGCAGGATCATTCCCCACACTTCCAACCCCTACAAATAAATCAACATCTCGCATCGCTTCTGAGAAAACAATTTTAGGCACATCAATTAAATCAACAGTCTCTTCATCATGTGTAAAACGAATTTGATCAGTCGCTACATAATTCCAAATACCGGTGTCATTGTGTTGGTCTTCTGCGTTCAATTCATTAATCCAAAATTCTGCTTGAAGATTATAATCAGGAATTTGTAGCGAACAAGTTTGAGATTCAATACCATCATCATACCAACCCATCAATTTATATTTCCAACCTCGGATACCAGCCAATGCATTGAATTGATGTTGCTTTAAAATATGTGCTGCCATTCGATTACTGTACACTTTGGTATTGATTTCTGCATCTGTCAAAATATAAACTTCACGATAAGCTTGTTTGAGTGGTTGTTTGATTTGATGTTCTTGTAGGAGGTTTCTCCATTGTAAAATTTCCTTGGTGGAACTATGCAAAGGATGCCAAAGTTGTACTTTGGTTTTTTCATTGATGGTCGTTACTTTTTTTCCTTTGACATCTTGCCATTGATCGTTAAGCCAAATAGCCGTTGTGCTTTTTTTACCATTGATAAAAGTCCAAATTAATTTTTTGGTCAAAAAAGACATTAAGCCATGATTGAAATAATATTGTTCAAAATGAGGGTAGGGGAATGCTCTTTTTTGAATGTAGGAACGGTCGAGTCGATCCCGCTGAATCGTCAAAGTTTTGGGGATTAATTTGGCATCGTTACGAATCGCTTTGAGTTCATCTGCAAAATCTTTTCGAACAAAAGCAGGAACAGATTTTTGTGGTTTGCCATCAGGCTTAAACCATTCTAACAATGCTTTTCCAAATGAAGGTAAAGTCAACCGAGCTTTGTAATCATTGAAGACAAATTCTTTGATTCCATTTTCCAAACCAAAATCTTGGATAGAAAAATCTTTTAAATCAGAAATGCTAATATTGAGTTCTGCCGCAGTAGCTGCGATGTATTTTTGAATTAAGGCTTTCGTATTTCTTTGTGAAATTTTAGAATGTGCTCGGTTTAATAGAGCAACACCTTCCAAAGAATTTCTTTTTGCAACAGTATAAATACATGCGTTGCCCAATGCTCCAGAAGCTGGCCCTACGCCAGGTATTTTCTTAAAACATCGAACGATTAATTTTTCCAAAGTTTGATCTAATTCCTCATTGGGCAAGGTGCTGAGACTCCACATTAATCCTTTTATGGTAGGCACATTGTTTTGATGAAAGAAGTAGCCGTACCATTCATTTTGTTGTGTGAATTCCATCGTATTGATAAAATCTAACCATGAGTTTAGCCTTTGAAAAAATTCTTTTTTGCCAATTGCTTTGACTAGCGGTTTTGCTTTGGTTAGCCATTTTGCAGAGGGTTTTCCAGTCTTGGCGGTAAAGGCATGGTTTAGGAGATTGAACCATTTGTTGGCTGTTTTAGGATTTGCATTTTTCAAATCTTCGTTAGCCATCACTCCAAAATGATCTTGTTCATCGAAGAAAAAAGGAGGAGTTGTTATTTCATCTGAACTATGGATGGCTAAGGTTTCTTTTGCTTTGGTTTGGATTTTTGTAAAATCTCTATCATTATATGCGGTGTTTTTAGAAACGTTTACAATCTCTTTTAAAACAGTCGTCATAGGTTTTGTAAGACCATTGTTTTTAATATGCAACTCTATGTTTTTAAAAAAAGAAACCATGGTGAAATGATAAAGCTGATCGGCTTTAAACATTCGAAGTATGATTAATAGTTCTTGTTCCGAGAAGGGGATTTTTCTTCGAGCAAACATATTTAATACCCCATAAATTTCAGAACTAAATGAACCTAATGATTGGTACCAGATCATTCTTTGAAACAAAGCCATGAAAAAGTTTTTTTGATGTTCTCTTTCTTTTGAAAGATATTCCTTCACAGTAGGATAAGTTTTGTAATCTTTGAAAGGACCATCGGGATTAATTTCTTTAGTCAAAAAAACTTCAACGGCTTCTTGTTCTTGAGCATAGAGGGCATTTTTAGTTTTAGGAAAATCATCATGGAAATATTTCATTATTTTTCCTTTGGCAAAGTTTGGGTCATATTTTTCTTGAATCTCTTTTGCGGGATCATATTTCCCCAACAACCGCAAGCAGAATTTATAATGACTTTCTTCAGAAAACAAATAATTCTTCTCTTCTGCTACTTTTTTTTCTTTTTCGTAATGCTGGAATCGTTTTTCGATTTCTTTTAATAATTTTTTAGGAAGCGATTTCTTTGAGGAGAGGTTGAATAAAATTCTTAATAATATTTCTTCGTGTTCAGCATCAAGATGCTCATCAATATCATTTTGGATTTTTAATAGATCTGTAAAAACATCAAAATCTGCTTTAGAAAGAAAGTAGACCATGTTAAAAATGGAATCAGGATATTGGTAATGACTCACAAAATCATAATTGCCAGATTCTTTTAGATAAAGATAACGATGTAACATTGCGAAACTAAAATGAACCTTGTCAGGCTTATCTAATTTTGTGTAAGCATCAATTACTTCCCCATAAAAATTCGCACTTTTAGTTCCTATAGTCTCGTTAATTTTTTCAATGATGAGTTGAAAAGGAAGCTCTTTTTTATCTTTTATGATATATCCATCTTTGCATTGGAAAGGAATTTTTACATCAGTAGGAAGTTGGAAGAATGTTGTTATTTTTTTTAAATTTTTCATGAGATGTAATTTTATTGGAAAGGTTAGTCACAAGGTGACTCCAAGTCACCTTGTGACTTGAGGATAGAATTTTATTGGAAGGTTAGCCATAAGGTGACTTGGAGTCACCTTGTGGCTTGAGACATACTACCCACCTACAAGCGGTGTTAATTTTACAAAACTTACATTGGTATCTTTTGCTAAAAGTACTTCCTGATCTAATGACTCTGCTTGAATATTATCAATCAAAACGAAGTAGCCATTATTTTGAAAACTATCCAATGCAATATATACTTGCTTTTCAGCATCAATGATTCTTTTCTTTTTGAATTTGTAGCCATTAAGTGTTTTCTCCGTATTGGAAGGTTGAATAAGACCTTGGAAGAATTCTGTAGCTTTATTGTTATAACGATTAACTTCAGCGGTTACTCGACCTGCAATGATGTCTTTTACCGTAATCAATTCGTTAGCGACTTCGATTTCTATTTTGTTGAGGATGTCGCCTGTGAAGGATTCGTCTTTTATTAATAATTTCATGAGTCTGATTTTTTTTATGTGTATACGTGTATTTAAGTATAGGTGTTTTTGTTTTGAAAAAATAATAATATTCTAATCTATTTGATGTCCTATTTCTCTTTATTATTTTATGATAAGTGAAAATCGAAACTAAAGCAATCACCCAGTAATAAATTGAAGCCATAATTAGAAACACGAAATAATACAGAAACCATATTCCTAAATATTGAAGCCAATTTTCATCCCAATATTTTTCTATAAAAATCCAGTCATCAATTACAATATAAATCCAATAACCAATAGTAAAGATTATAGCTAAATACTTATAAAATTTGAAGGCCTTTTGGATGGATTTTTTCCCCATAATTCAATAAATAAGTTTTTTCATCAAAGCTATTTATATATTAACAAATGTAACTTTTTTGGTTATTTTTTCACAAGTTTATAATCAAAAAAGATTGAGTTTTTGCTTGTTTTTTTGAAAAAAATCCACTTGCTGCAATCATTTCGTATATATAACTGTATAGTTATGTAAATAAGAAATTATTCTAGAGCATTTTAAAACTAAGACCAATCAATAGTTAAAAATACTAAATGGATATTTTAAGATTGCAAGAACTAAGGACAATCCTAAAAATTAGTCTTAAATTTATAACATCTAATACACTTATTTTTTCACCTATAAAAAAATAATAATTCATGAAATCTAATTTAACACCCAGATTTTTATTTGCTATCATCTTATCTTTTTTCTTTTTTCAAATTAGTTATTCTCAAACCCATCATTTTACTATAAATTTAGATGGAGCTCAAGCCAATGCAGGAGCAGGAACAGGTTCCGCAGGAACTGGAACAGGGATCGGAATTTACAATGAAACAACAATGACGTTAACCGTTGAGGGAGATTTTACAGGACTTACAGCAAATGCAAGTAGTGCACATATTCATATTGCACCAGCAGGAAGTAATGGAGGTATTTTGTTTGGGTTGACTTTTACTGCAGCGATGAGTGGAACTTTTGAGGGAAGTGGAGTTTTAGATGCAACCGAAGAAGCCAGTTTATTGAATGATGGAATGTATGTGAATATTCATAGTTCGTTTGTTCCAGGTGGAGAAATTAGAGGACAGATATTAGTATCTGCTGTAAAAGAATTCACAATTACCCTTGATGGTGCTCAAGCTAATGCAGGGTCAGGAACAGGTTCTGCAGGGACAGGTTCGGGGTATGGAATATTTTATGAAAATACGAACGAATTAATTGTCAATGGAGATTTTACAGGACTTACAGCAAATGCAAGTAGTGCACATATTCATATTGCACCAGCAGGAAGTAATGGAGGTATATTATTTGGATTGGATTTTACTGCAGCGATGAGTGGAACTTTTGAGGGAAACGGCATTTTGGATGCAACCCAAGCAACCACTTTAATGAATGATGGAATGTATGTGAATATTCATAGTTCATCTTTTCCAGGAGGAGAGATCAGAGGACAGATATTACTTTCAGTTGTGAAAGAATTTTCAATCATCCTTGACGGAGCTCAAGCGAATGCAGGAGGAGGAACAGGTTCCGCAGGAACAGGATTGGGAACTGCAAAATTTTATGAAAATACCAATGAGTTAATTGTCAATGGAGATTTTATGGGGCTTACAGGAAATGCTAGTAGTGCCCATATCCATGAAGCGGCAGCAGGTAGTAATGGAGGTATTGTGTTTGGGTTGAATTTTACTCCAGCGATGAGTGGAACTTTTGATGGAAGTGGAATTTTAGATGCGATGGAAGCAACCAACTTGTGTAATGATGGAATGTATGTGAATATTCATAGCTCATCTTTTCCAGGTGGAGAGATTAGAGGACAAATAATTTTAATAGTAGAAGATGTTTGTTTGGCAATCCTTGATTTGAATGATGATCCAATTAGTGCAGATACTTATTCTGCAATCATCATTAATTCTGAAGGAACTGTAATGACAGGAACGACAGTAACTTTTGAAGCAGAAGATTCTATCTTTTTGTATCCTGGATTTACGGCAGAAGCAGGTTGCGATTTTACGGCAGTAATTACAGCATGTATGGCAAGTCCACTTATTGGAGACACCAATGAAAATAGGTTATATGAAAATTATGCTACCCCTCAAAATGTAAAATTTGGGCCTTCAAATGAGTTAAGTATTTATCCTAATCCTTCAAGTGATGAAGTCTTTTTTGAATTTGAAATTGACGTGGAAAGTACAGTAAATATTCGAATTATAAATATGCAAGGTGGTACAGTTGAATATGTATCGAGAAATCAATTAACAGGAATTGGTAACCATAAAATAAGATATAATGTTAATCATTTAGCAATAGGGAATTATTTTGTTGTTTTTAATTCTGGTAATAATACCTTTGTTAAGCAATTAGTAGTGCAAGGGATTAGATAGGTTTTAAAACATGTATTGAAAAAATATGAAAAATCCCGAATTTTTGAAATAGAAAATTCGGGATTTTTCTTTAGAATAAATAGAGTGGAATGAATGGTTTTGCTTCACTTATTTTTATATGATTTTAAAACTATTTAGCCATGAGCGAAGCGAAACCATCTGACCATTAAAAATTTCTTTTTATCAACTGAAAACCTCTCTTTTTTATCAATTCTATATACTTCGGATGTTGATAAACCGAATCAGGTGGGCGGAAACTTTGTTGGTTAAAAAGATCGTTTCTTTTCAATAAATATCAAAGTGTTATGTCCAAGTACTTAATACTGAATATAAAAGATGAGTAAAAGAATATTGACAGGAATGATAAATTTTGTCCACCAAGGTACTATAGAATCGATTATTTCAAGTTGTATTTCTTCTAATTTTTTGTTGATATCGGAAGCTATTTTTTCTTCGTTTCCTTCTTCCAAATCTTTAAAGTCATAAGCGTTTATCAATTCGGCATAAGGGATTTGGTCAAATAATCTTCTGGTGATCCATTGAAGCCATTTAGGTAGAGAGCTGATTTTTTCATTGGTCCACATTACAATTCTATCTAAATTTACTTTTCCTTTTCCTTCTTTATTAATCGCATATTGTTGAATGGTGAGTTGTGCAAAATATTGAGATAATTCCGTTGTCCATTTTTTAAAAAAATCATGATAGGCTTTGGTCAATACTTTTTTTACCGTCAAATAGTAAAACCATAAAATATAAATTAAAGGCATTAAAAAGATAATCAAGGTCCAAGTGAAATAGGGTTTTATTTCCCAAAACATAATATCATTTTTAGCCCAAGTAAAAATCTTCCAGATAGCTGTTCCTTCATTGATAAAAGTAGCAATCCAAATTGGAAAGATAAAACTGAATCCAATTATTTTAATATAGCTGAATACAAATTTTTGGACTTCTTGAAAGTCAACTTTATTTTTAAATTCTGATGGGTTTTCACTCATGATATTTTTAGTTAAGTAATTTGTTCAGCAGCGATTAGTTTTTTAGCTTGATCTCTTTCGATATTCATTTCTTTAATTTTAAAATCAAAAATAACGGAACCCTCATTCTTCGTTGATAATCTTCTTCACTTTTGAAATGTTTCTTTTGCGGTTTTGATTCTCTTAAATCTAATAATTCGAAGTTGGTATTTTTTATAATTTGAAAATATTCTTCTAGCGATTTGTGGAATTTAATGACTTCTTTTTCAATCCATATATTCACACGTTCGCCACTTTTAAAATAATCATCAACAATCCAATGTTGTCTTTTTTTGATGCTTTTATCATTATACGCTTTATAGCAACTTGTGATGACAGGATGTTCGATGGAAAAAATAAGTTCGCCACCTAGTTTTAAACTTTTATGTATTTGGTTAAAAAGGCTTTCCAAATTTTCAATATAATGAAAAACTAAGCGAGAGAGTACTAAATCATATTTAGCTTCTGCATAATTATGTTGCTCAATGTCTTGATGTTCTACGGTCGTATTTTCTTTTGGTAAATTTTTTAAGGCCAATTGGTACATATTGGAGGAGCCTTCGATGCCATGATAGAATTGAGCACCTTTTTGTAACAATTCTTTTCCGTATTTTCCATCGCCACATCCTAAGTCTAAAATTACTTTGCCTTCGACGGATTGAATTAATTCATCAATGATTGGTTTTTCAATTGTTTCATTAGGGGAATTTCCTTTTTTTCTTTTAGCAATATATTTATTAAAAAAATCATTATCATCGTAAGCTTTATAATTTTTGTATTTCATTTCTTTTTTTACAAATATAAAGAAAGTTATTTGGAGAAATAACGTAGTTTTGATAGCCTAATTTAAAAACTTTTTTAACTACACTCTATCCATAAAATAATGATACCTAAAATTCATCTTACCTTTTTTCTTTTGATTTTTGTATTACCGCTTACTGCCCAAGTCCAACTTTCAGGAGTGGTCAATAATTATACAAAAGTAACCGCTATTGAAAAAAATGAATGTCAAACCCGAATTACTGTTCAGAATACTGGCTCATTTGTAGAAGAGAATAGAGTCGTTTTAATACAAATGCAAGGTGCAATTATTGATGAATCTAATTCAGCCTCTTTTGGAGATATTACGGATTTTGGAAGTGCAGGTCTTTACGAAATTCACGAAATAGATTTCATTGACGGACAAGATGTTTTTCTTTCAAAACAATTGGTCAATGACTATGATGTAAATGGAAATGTTCAATTGATTTCAATGCCGACATTTGATGATGTGGAAGTAGTGGATACTTTGACGGCAACTCCTTGGGATGGAAATGTTGGAGGAGTGTTGGCTTTGAAAGTGGACGGACAATTATTATTGAATGGAACTATTGATGTGAGTGGATTGGGATTTTCAGGTGGAGTGACGAATACTGCCGCCAACAATAATTGCACATGGTTATTTCAACAAAATGATTTTCATTATAATTTTGGAAACTGGAGAGGTGCTGCAAAAGGAGAAGGTATTGCTGAAATCATAAATGGAAAAGAGTTTGGAAAAGGTGCTCAAGCAAATGGTGGCGGTGGTGGAAATGATCACAACTCAGGTGGCGGAGGTGGAGGGAATGTTACCAATGGGGGAGTGGGTGGAGAAAATTTTGAACCCTCTAATTTTGGATGTCAAGGCTCTCATCCTGGAGTAGGAGGAAAGGGGATTTCTAATTTTCAAAACCGTTTGTTTTTAGGTGGCGGTGGAGGTGCGGGTCATGATAATAATGGAGTAGGAACAAATGGTGGCAGAGGTGGCGGTATTGTTATTTTACAAATTAATAACTTGACGCCAAATGCATTTTCAATTAAAGCTAATGGAGTAACACCTCCTGATGGTGGAGGTGATGGCGGCGGTGGTGGAGGTGCAGGAGGATCTATTTTAATAGAAGCTCAAAGTGTAATGAATACGATTCAATTGGATGCGATAGGTGGAAATGGTGGACTTGTTGCTAATCCGGGAGAGCGTTGTTTTGGACCAGGTGGTGGTGGAAGTGGAGGGAGAGTCGTCACAAATTTGATGACTAGTGATCCACTTACAGTTGCCATCAATGGAGGTCAACCTGGATTGACGACGGGTTCTACAAGTTGCGCTGATGGAAACAATGGTGCACAAAATGGAATGGATGGAATGATTGAAAATACAACTTTAGCGATTGTAGGAAATGAAGAATTTTTGATACCTAATGCTGATTTTGATTTTACCATAAATATGGGTGAAGTTACCTTTATCAATCTTTCCAATAATGATGAAGAGGTAGTTTGGGATTTAGGAGATGGCTCGACTTCGACGGTGTCGGAACCTATTCATACCTATAGTCAAGAGGGTGTTTATGAAGTGCAATTAATTATTTCAAATGTTTGTGGTACAGATACCGTTTCTCAAATGATAGAAATATTTTTTCCTCCTATTGCTAGTTTTGATTTTGGTACTTCGGAAGGTTGTATTCCTTTTGTGATGGATTATAACAATTTATCTACGGGGTCGATTAATTCACTCAATTGGACTTTTGAAGGAGGGATTCCTGCATCATCAACGGATACCAATCCGCAGGTGATTTATGAAACTGCTGGTGTTTTTGATGTTCAATTGATAGCTGATGGTCCAGGAGGAAGTGATACTGTTTTGTTGGAGGATGCGGTTGAGATAGTTGAGGCACCAGTTGCCGATTTTGATTTTGTGATAGATGGCTCGACGGTTACTTTTACCAATAATTCCAATAATGCGATGGATTATATTTGGAGTTTTGGAGATGGTTCATCTGCGAGCGATACGATCAATCCGACACATCAATATGATAATCCAGGAACGTACGAGGTGACACTTACTGCGTTTGCAGAATATTGTGAGGTGACATTTACTCAAGCCATATTTTTAGATTTCGTTGGTGTAGAAGATTTAGAAAAATTGAATATTAAAATTTATCCAAACCCAACCAATCACTTTGTTTTTATTGAAAAAGGATCAGAGTCGATAACGGAGTTAAAAATACATACGGTGGATGGAAAAGAAATTTCAAATTTGACAGATGAGTTTTCCAATGATTATACATTGGATGTAAGTGCTTTGTTATCAGGAGTTTATTTTTTGACATTGAGGCAAGATGGAGAGGAAGTAAAGTATCGATTAGTGAAAATGTGATACTGTCCTTTTTAAAAGACTCATGTTTGAAACATCGCCCTTTTACTTATTCAATATTTCCACCTACAGGTAGCCCGCTAGGAACTTGTTCTAATTCTTCTTTTGGAAAAGAGTCATCGTTGAGCGTCTTGATAAAAGCAATGATTGCATCTGTTTTATCATCTGCAAAATTAAGGTCTTTTAGTTTCTGATCTAATTGATCGCTAGAAATATTTGGATTTTGACTTTCCCCATCTACATCATCATAAAATTCTAAAACATCTTCTAAGCTTTCAAAAATTCCATTGTGCATATAAGGTGCTGTAAATTTTAGATTTCTCAAACTTGCCGTTCGAAATGCGAATGTTCCGTCACCATCGTCGGGGGTAGTTAGTTTATCATTTTCAGGAACTGATAAAATATGCAATTGAAAATCTGAAAACATGGGGCCACTATGACAATTAGAACATCCCACTTCATTAAAGGCAATCATGCCTCTTTTTTCTAAAATAGTTAAGGCATCTTCGTCACCTCTAACATATTGGTCAAACCTACTATTAGTTGCAACAAGCGTTCTTTCGAAAGCTGCAATAGCATTTCCAATTTTTACAGGAGTGATGGTTGGATTCCCAAATGCACTTTCAAATAAGGTGACATACGCTGGAATTTTTTCTAATCGCAAAACAATACTATCTAAAGCATCTGCTTCTGCATAGGTATTTCCTCTCATTTCTTCCGCAGAAAGCATCGGTTGAATGGCTTGTAATTCCAATGACTTTTCTCGATTATCCCAAAACATTACAGCGTTATTTGGATCATAAAATTTCTCCTCATCAATTCCATTAAAAGCTGAGTTGAGCAGCGTTATTGAGTTTCGTTTTACGAGTGTGCCACCATTTCTTTGGGTGGATAATCCTTGACCGCCTACTCCTATACTGAGGTCTAAATTTTCGGTATAACCATTTTTGGGATGATGACAGGTGACGCATGCCACATCCTTTTCTCCAGATAAAATAGGATCCCAAAATAGTGCTTCGCCTAATTCTATTTTTTTTGGAGTAGTAGGATTTTCTTGGGGTGAAAAAGGGATTTTAGGTAGTGCTCCAAATTGATTTTCTAATTCAATTTCTAAAGGTTCAGGTGTACATCCATACCCAAAAACTAAAATTAGAATTAAAATATTAAATGATAATTTTTTCATTGATTTGATTTTTTAGAAAGATAAATTAAAACCCAGTCCTACGGATGTAGCGTCGAGATTGATTTGTTTTAAAATTAAATAGGTAGAAAAATGATTTGAAAAGTGAAAGGCAAAATTGAAATCGCTAGTAACTGCAAAAAAGGAATTTTGCCAACGATCAGTTCTTTCCAGTAGTTGAAAAGCATGATTTTCATTAATGTAAATGGAGCCTATTCCTAATTGAAAAGAAAACCTTTGGAAAGGCTTAAATTGAACTCCTGCTGAAAAGTCAACAGCAAAGAGTGTAGCGTCAATATTCCCTAAATCAGTATACCCTCCCAAAGAAAAATAAGGAGTCCATTTATGAATTGGATGGAGATAATATTTTCCTTTTACACCTATCAGAAAATCATAACTGGTATTCATTGGCCCAGCTATCATTAATTGATTTTCTACTCCAATGGAAAATTTAGGATTATTCTTTTGAGCTAGAATGGTTTTGCTCATGAATAACAAAAGGAGAATAAAAAATATTTTGGATACTTTCATATTTAGTTTTTTTTACAACTTTTTGAAATAGTTGTATAAAAAACCTTTTGATGAAAAAAAAATTATTGACCTATGTCAAGAATTTAGATTTGCACGTATCCTACTTAATGTTTCTGGTCTGATATTGAGGAAAGAAGCAATATATTGGTTGGGGATTTCATTGACAAGGTTTGGGTAGTCATCTAAGAATTTTAAATATCTTTCTTTAGAATCTAATTGATTAAGTGCAATTTCTTTGAGTTCTTTTCCTTTGAATGCCATTGTAACACTTCGAAGAAAAAAATGATACATCTTTGGATGTGCATCAGCGAATTCAAATACTTGCGCTCGATTCCATTCGATAACTTCTAATTCAGACAAGGTTTGGCAATAAATACTTGAAGGTGTTTGCAAAAAGAAATCAGTTAAAGAAGGAAGTATAAATCGAGGACCTCGGATAAAGTTTTTTGTAAACTCCTTGTTATTTTTAATTACATAATGACGAATACATCCTTGTTTTAAATAATAAACTTTGTCAACAATGAGATTGGGTTGAGTCAGGAGAGTTTTCTTTTTGATGGTTTTTTGAATACCAAGTGATATAAAATATTGAACCTCTTTTGGAGATAATCGAGTGAACTGTTGTATTTGTTGACTGGTTAAATCTGTATTCATATTAAAAACCTCTTTTTGTTTTTCTATTGTTTTCTTTCAAAATAGAGCACGGTATCTTCTATTATTTTTTAGGACGGATTTTCTTTTTAGATATTGACATCACAATACTTTTTGGTTTAGAGGAAGAATCAATCAAATCTGGATTTAGTTTCTCTGATAAACTTACCGCTTCATAAATCATTTTTTCTATTTCCTTTTTTGGAAAATCTTCAAATGACTGAACTGAAATGTGTCGAATTAATTTTCCCTTCCCATTGAGTTTTAAATCCCTTGGTGTTAATGCTGCACCTCTGTTAAATCCGAAATTCACATGTTTGGAATAAACTGCGATATGACAAAATGCATCTTTTAATTTTTGAGATTTGGAATAAGCGATAGCCACAGCATTGTAATTATCCCAAATTAATTCATTTGCTTCGGCACAAGTTCAACAATAAAATTCCGTAATTCAATGGTTAGTTTTTGAATAGATTTATCGTAGGGTAAAAGGAACTGCTTTAATTTTGGGTTTGCTTTCATTGTAAATTAATTTATAGAACTATAAAAATTGCTTAAAATCTCACTTATTAATTCAGGTTGATCTTCTTGGAGAAAATGTCCACAGTTTGGAATAGGTGTGATGACCATTTGAGGTAAATCCTTTTTTACCCGTTGCATTGTTTTGGCAACATGAGGTAAGATTCTATCATCCACGCCATAGATTGCAGCAACAGGAACAGTTAATGTTGATAGCTTTTCTTCTATTTCTTTAAACGCTTTCATATAAGTCCAAGGCGATGACTCGATGTGTTTCTGCTATCTTTGGCATAATGTTTCGCCATAAATATGCAGCAGTAGGGAAACCATGTAACATTAAAATTACATCGCCTTCTCCTGCTTCTAAATAGTGTAGTTTAATGTCTTGAACGGTGATATACTTGCTGGAAATTTGCGAAGGTATTTTTGAGGAAGGATGGTTTTCCATGATGTGAACAATTTATGTTAAAACAGTTTTACGTTGTCAAAAATGAAGATAAGGATTTTTTGAAGTAACAAAGCTGGAATAATTCTTAACTGTTGAATTCATTGATAAACCAATTGATAATAAAGATGAATCGTTCTTTATTTAAGCCATGCTGACCAAGGAATTCTTGATGATGTAAATTTTTCTTCGAATTTAGTTTTGAATAAGAAGGTTTAATTTTTTCATAAATACTTTGTGCGTCTTGTGAATATTTATCCTCACTTCCTGAAAGAAATAATAATTTTCGAGGACTAACACATTTTAATAAATCTTCAATTTTAAATTTTTCTACAAATCCAGGAATTACTTCTGCCATTTCGATTCCTGTTCCAAATTCAAATTTAGTTTGAAAACTACAAACTGAACCGCTCGAACAGCTGTACTTTATTCTTTCATCAAATGGACTATGAAAGATTACTGTATTTCCTCCATATGAATGTCCCAAAATTCCAATATTATCCTGTATATTTTCTTTTAAATGATATAGAATACTAATTGCAATTGAAGAATCTTCAATCACTTTTTTCATCAATGATTTACCTTGTAAAAGTCGATAGCACATTTCATTATAATGTTGTAACCAATCATTATCAGGTTTAGGATCGGGGATGATGCCTTGCATGTTTTTTCGTCTATCTTCAAAACAAATAGAATCTGGTGCAAGTGTAATGATTCCTCTCTTTGCTAATGCTGGGCAAAAATACTGGAATGGATCACCAACGATTCCAGCTACTTCACTTTTGCCTAAATGTCGTTGACCATGATGTTGATGATGGACTAAGATAGATCCTATTATTTTTTGATGAGTTGGTAAAAATAAGTAAGCTTTAATTTCATCATTTTCACTTCCTTGATATTTTATTAAATGCCTTTCATAATCATCGGTAGTTTGTACTTCAATGGTTTTAAAATCTACATCATTAGTATGGATTTTTATTTTTAAAAATGATTGAATTTCTTTTCTTAATTTTTCTAAGTTCATTCTTTGTGAGAGTTAATGCATTTTAAAAATAGAATCAAGAAGCTTTTTGGGAATGATTTCAAATGCGATTAAATAATTTGAAGTCTTACTATGTAGGTCAAGCCATTTTTATTTTAAAATAATTCCAAAGGTGATCTTCAAACTCTTTGTCATTCTTCACTATTAATTTATTAGTAGAATCATTTTTATGAATAATTAATCCCTCACTACTTAGTGTAATCCTTCCATCAATAGTTGGTATAGAGATTACTTTTTTTTGAGTAAAATGAGATTCATTACTAGTCTGATGAAAGGCACACATTTTTTCAAAATCTTTTAGCACTCTTGGTTGGTCTTTAAAAATAAAACCAGGTACATTTTTACTATCCACCACATTATTAACTCTTAGATATTCATCATTATATTTATCAAAAATAAATACGCCATGTGCATCATTTTGGATATGGTTTAATTCTATATTCAAAGGAGTAAATGAAAATCTTCCGAATCCCACATCTGTTAAATATTTGATGCCGTCAATAGTTACGATGAGTGATAAATGCCCGAATTCATTATGGTATTCATCATCTTTTTTAAATACGCCTCCTGCAATGATGTACACATCAAAACCAATTGATTTTAATAATTTATAAAAAAGTCCATTTAATTCGAAGCAAAATCCACCTCTAGATTTTGTTACTATTTTATGAAAAAAATTATTTAAATCTAATGTAATTATATTGTTATAATGTATGTCGAGATTTTCGAAAGGGATGTTGAGTAAATGGTGCGATTGGAGATTTTTCAGCGTATGAAGAGTAGGGGAGAGTGACCCCGAATAATTTATTCTTTCTAGATATTCCTTTTGGTTAAATAGATTGTCCATTTGAGTCAAAACTTGATGAGAGAATTAAAACATATTTTGTACCTATTCAGAATTGGCTTACGCCAATTTATTTTTTTACGCAGAGACGGGGAGACGCAGAGTTTTTTTAATTTTTCGAAGAAAAATTCTTTGCGCCTCCCCGTCTCTGCGTAAAAAAATAAATAAAATTCAGCGTTGCTGAATAGTTACCATATTTTTATAACAACTTTTCCCTTAGCACTTCCTTCTAATAAATATTGAAATGCATCAGCAGCATTTTCCAAAGGAAAAGTTTTATCAATAATAGGTACTATCTTTTTGTTTTGCAAAAGTTCAACCATATAATTAATATCTTTTTTATTTTGTTGATGAACGAGAATGCCCATGTTTTTTTTACTCATTATAGAGATAAGACCTCCTACAAAAAGCGTTTGTAATAACTGAGGAATAGCACCACCTGCGACCACATATTTCCCATTGGAATTTAAGGCACGTTTATGATCAAAGATGGAACGATGGGCGACTAGGTCAAAAATCAAATCGTATTGTTTTCCTTTTTTTGTAAAATCTTCTTTTTGATAATCCACTACATAATCGGCTCCTAAGGAACGCATCAATTCTAATTTTAACTCATTGTCCACACCTGTTACTTCAGCTCCAAAATGTTTAGCCAGTTGAATTGCAAATGTACCTGCACCACCACCTGCGCCATTTATCAAAACTTTTTGCCCTGATTGAATTTGACCTTTGTCCCGTAGTCCTTGCAAGGCAACGACACCTGCTTGGGGAAGCGCAGCAGCTTCTTCAAAAGTCAAATCCTTTGGTTTTTGTAACAATTTATTTACAGGAATGGAAACGTATTCGGCAAGTCCTCCCCAACGTTCAAAATTATCGCCAAATACTTCATCTCCAACTTTAAATTGACTTACATTTTCCCCAATAGCTTCAACTACTCCAGAGATGTCAGATCCTAAGATGTTGAACTTTGGTTTGAAAAATCCCCACATTCTCACATAGGAAGGATTGGCGGTAAGCATCTCCATATCTGATGCATTCAATGAAACCGCATGGACTTTTACTAAAACTTCATCGTCTTTTGGAACAGGTTTTTCTACTTCTTGGAGCTGAAGCATTTCGGGAGAACCGTATTGGAAGTATGTTAATACCTTCATAGGATGATATTGATTTTTTTTTAGCCGCAGATTTATGCTGATTTTTTATGATTGTCGAATAACGCCATTTTCGACAATCATAAAAAATCAGCGTAAATCTGTGGCTAAAAAAATTAAATTGTAATAATCACATTCCCTATCTTCTGTCCAGTTTCGACATAGGTAAATGCGTCTTGAATTTTTTCAATTGGATAAGTTCGATCGATGACCGCTTGAAATTTTCCTGCTTCAATCAATTCTTTAATATACAACAAACTAGTCTTGATATCTTTGGGCAATGGGAAAATTACTTTTTTCTTTCCAAAAACTGAAGTCGATAAGGTAAAGAAAAGATTTTGAGCCATCCATCCTAATTCGGAGGAAATATAAACACCACCATCGTTTAACAATGGCTTGCAATTTGGAAATGAATTTTTCCCAACAGCATCAAAAATGTAATCGTATTTTTGACTTTTTTTAGTGAAATCTTCCTTCGTATAATCAATCACTCTTTCTGCTCCAAGTGATTTTACCAATGCGGCATCTTTTCCTTGTGCGACTGCGACAACTTCCGCGCCCAAGTGTTTTGAAAATTGTAAAACTGCGGAACCAATCGCTCCTGTTGCTCCATTGACTAATACTTTTTGCCCTTTTTTTATTTCTACTTTATTGATGGTGTTATGTGCATAGTATGCCCCTTCCGCACAAGCAACGACTTCTTTATAATTCATGTTTTTGGGCATGGTTAAAATGGCCTTGTATGCGGCAATAGTAAGATACTCTGCATGTGAATTTAGTCCCTCATCATTAAATCCAAAAACTTTGTCACCTATTTTAAAATTGGTGACAGCACTTCCTATGGCTTCAATTTCTCCTGCGAAATCCGTTCCCGTAATTGGATTGTTAGGACTAAAGAAACCTACGACAAATCTCATGATAAATGGCTTCGCCCGGAGTATG
>Ga0114957_1001630_pt1 | contig 23795 bp, 10 predicted proteins | sample BantaG_FD_87175 | JGI IMG/M metagenome (GOLD analysis project Ga0114957, IMG submission 87175) | Marine algal microbial communities from Bantry Bay, Ireland - BantryBay_4 metaG | ecosystem: Host-associated > Algae > Red algae > Unclassified | place: Bantry Bay, Ireland | collected 2014-11-21 | reverse complement strand
TTTCGCCAACATTTATTATTCCCAGTTCTTTTTTTTGTAAAAAATATTCTGTGGCAAAAAAAGGAATCGGTTCTAGACGTAATTTCTCATCAATTGGCATCACCCCCGCCATAATAAACCTATCGTAATGTGAGTAGATAATATTTACTTCGTTGGCGGTGAAAATAGTTTCTATTATAAAATCTTTTCTAAGTCTTTTGGTATCGTACGCTTTGGCGTCATCAGGGTGAGCTGCGTATCGTACTTCAAAATTGGTTTTCATTCGTTATCGTATTTGCATTTGTTCTTATTGAAGGCAAGGTGCCATAATGAAACTACTATTACGTGTCGTAATGTAGAAGGCATTGTTCCGTATGTTGAATAATCCGTTTTAATCCTGCTTATAAGATTTGCAACAACAACATCGTATACCGAATCATTTGAACTAGATGAAAAGGGTTATTGAGAGTAAATTTGATAAAATCAATGTGCCTTCAATAGGTCATAGAAATCAAAAAATAATTTTATAAAATATTTGAGAAATGAATGTATTGGATAAGTTTAGTCTTCAAGGTAAAATTGCTTTGGTGACGGGGTGCAAACGAGGAATAGGTGAAGGTATGGCAATTGCATTGGCAGAAGCGGGAGCCGATATTATCGGAGTAAGTGCGACACTAGCCAAAAAAGGTAGCCGTATAGAAAATGCTGTCAAAAAGATAGGTAGAAACTTCACTGCCTACACTTGTGATTTTAGCGATAGAAAAGCTTTATACGAGTTTATTGCCAAGGTCAAAGAAGATTTTCCGATTATTGATATACTTGTAAATAATGCAGGTACGATCTTGCGAGCTCCAGCGGTCGAACATACTGACGAGATGTGGGATAAAGTGATTGAAGTAAATCAGAATGCCCAATTCATCCTTACCAGGGAGATTGGAAAAGAAATGGTGAAAAGAGGTCATGGAAAAATCGTATTTACCGCTTCGTTATTGACTTTTCAAGGAGGCATTACCGTGCCAGGATATGCTGCGAGCAAGGGTGCCATAGGTCAACTGACGATGGCGTTTACCAATGAATGGGCTAGCAAGGGCGTTAACGTTAATGCAATTGCACCGGGGTATATACATACGGATAACACGGAAGCGTTGCGAAATAATAAAGAAAGGTCTAAAGCTATATTATCTCGAATACCGGCAGGCAGATGGGGTGAACCAGAAGATTTTGGTGGCCCATTATTATTGCTTTGTTCCGCTGCCGGAACTTATATTCATGGCAGCATAGTGTTGGTAGATGGTGGATGGATGGGAAGGTAATACTGCTTTCGATGTAATATAAAAACCTGCTTCAATTTTACTGAAACGGTTTTTTTATTCTTGATTATTATCCTACTTTTTAAAGGTAATTACTTTAGAAGAGTTCTTTTTTACGGTCACTTCATTTGAATTTAAAAGGTAGTTTTGCCCTAAAAACGATTCTCTATCTTTAGAATTCTCTTCCCAAACTTTAATTTTCGCATCTAAATTCGTTGGGTTTTCCAGCTTTACTTTAATATACTTAGGTGTGTCTTGTACAATTTCAGCTATGATATTATCGAAGGATACGACCTCAGATTTATCTGCACATACGTAGACCCCCGGGATTTGCATGTAGGTCAACATCAGCGCCGTTTCTGCCCAAGTGGTACCTACGAATATTTCGCCAATACCTTCATTCCAATCCGTGGTGCTCAAGCGTTCGCTCATCCAACCATCGGGGGCATCCATTATTTTCCGAGATGGTACGGATAAGCATTGGGGAATAGCATGGGTAATATCGGCCAGTAAGTCTGCATAAAAGGTATCGCCTGTTGATCGAAACAATTTTAATAAAGCTAACCCGCTATGCGTGCAGATACCTGGAGACCCATGCGTATTCTGTGTATTCGCCCAAACACCACCAATCGATTTATTACCCAATTTACCAAAGGTAGATGTCTCTGGAAATTGATAATTATAGGCGATTACCCATGTGGAAAATTGTCTTGCGGCTTCCCCAGCTGCTTTTTCCCATTTTTTGTCTCCAGTAGCTTCATATAAGATATAATAGGATTCTACCAAGGCATAAGCCGATTCGCTATCAAAATTTTGCAAAGCATCACCGGGCCCTCCACAAGAAATTCCTATTTCCGTAAAGTTTTTATAAAAGTAGTCGCCGATCGCTTCGGCAGTCTTTAAATAATCTCGGTTATTGAAGTAATTTGACGCCAAAACCAAACCACCAGGTAATACCCCGGCAGAAGAAGAACCACCAACTTGTACTTCGCCGGTCTGGGCATCAATGAATTGGCCTATCTGCTCATTTTGATTCCAAACGTCAACCAATGCATCGCAAACCGTTTTCAAACCATTTTCCCATTTCTTTTCTACAGGGATATTTCTAGCTTTCATCAATTCCAATTGATTGGTTATATAAAAAATAGCGTCTGCGTTCTTTCGGGTCAATATCCAGTTCTTAGTATGGTACTTTCGTTTGTCGCCACCGAACCAATCTGTACCGCCCTCACAAAAACCGTATAATAGGCCACTTGGCGAGATGCTGTTCGGAAAGTACCAATTAAAGTTCTTGACCACGAGATTTCGGGTTTCCTGTTTCTCGGAAAACAGTAGAGGGTATGTAGAAATCATTCCACCTGTCCAGCCTGTTTGAAAATCTTGAAGAAAGTTTTCTCTCATGCCAACCGCGAAATAGCCATTATCGCCAACATCGACCCAATTATCGCGTTTAAATTTAGATTCTAAAATCTCGAAGGCATGTGACATGGGAATCACATTATTGTATGATTGTTTTGGATTCAATTTTTTTCTGACCATGGCAAACTTATCATACAGAGCTTGAACGTTTGCTGCAGGAAATTCGTAAAGTGTGAATCTAAAGGTAACGACATCACCAGCCTTAAAATCTACAGGTTTGTCTTGTGACGGTGCCAAATTATCGTTGGCCAAATATTGATGGCGCTCTCGAACTAAGGGTGAAGTAATTAAAAACTCTGCTTTTGTTCTACTTCTAGATTCCTCAATTTCCAGACCAAAATCTCCAAATTCGTTGGCTTGTGTTGTCAATAGGATAAATCCTTTTTTTTGTATGGAATCGTAAAAAGAAATGGAAGGCGATGTTGTGGCACCACTTCTTAGCTGTACCCGAGATGGCCCTTCTGCATTATTGAGACGCGGTACATCCGATAGTAATATAGGAACATCTTTACCAATATCCCTTGGGTCCATCAATTTAGGGGAATAGCGTATTCTACGATAATCATATTTATTTCCGTTGTATAAAGCCCCAGGCATTAACACGAAGTTTGAAGGATTCCATTGATTTTGTAAAAAAACTAGACTAACACTACTTTGGTCCAATTTTCCTTCCAGGCATTTTAAGGTGACTTGGTAATCATGATATTCGTGTTCAGAATCACTAGAAAGTTTACGGATTTCAGTTTGCCATTTTGATGAATTGTACTCAACTAAATCATTCTGAGATGCTACAAACTCTTTTTCGCCTACAAGTAGGTTATAGCGCTCATAGTCATAGGTTTTAAACCTTACTGAGAAAATATCGTTGACGCTTTGTGCTATGCCTGAAGAAACAGACAAAATGGCCAACAGCGTAACGAGGATTATATTTTTTGAATTATTCATAGAGGTAGATAAAAAATTAGAGTGATACTTTGAAGCCTTTCTTTTTAGGTTTTAAAAGCTAATGGCCCACTAATTGAGCTACTTTATTTCGACTAATGTCTTATCTCCTCTTTTGAGGTTCATTAGTGTTCTTCCATTTTCAGATTCTAAAAAGTCGTAGCGGTCGATTTGATCCTCAAATTTGACCTCTAGAGAAGATGTATTGGAAAATGTCGTTTTTGGTATGGGGTCTACTTCATGTAAATAGGGATAGATCAATATTTTGAACTTAGGGGTAATTGACCGACTCGGTACGACTAATTTTTTGTCGAGCCCAAAAGAACGGCCTCCCGGTTCGCTACGTACATCTTTCTTTTCAAAAACCTCAACTCTGGGCATTGGATTGCCGTCATAGCCCAAGGAATCTTTCGTGGCCCTTACTTCCAATACGCGAATTAGTAATAATGGTTCTCCCTTTTTTGGATAATAGCGATTATTACGTCTTTCGATTTTATCACTACCCAAAATAATATCGGTATAAATATTCTTGGGTACCGGCTCTGATCGTGGACCTATGGAAATAGCTGCATCATGAACTTCGATATTAATAGGGACGATGTCCATATTCAACATCATGTTCCACTCATAATAATGCTCTTTTTCATCTTTTTGAATATCGTCTAAAATCAACACATAGGGGTGTTTTCCTTTAATCATGCCAGCTGTTCTAAATGCCTTTTTTACCGGATTGAAAGAAGACCGAATGGTCCACGGGTCTTCGTCCCACATGCCTGAATCGCCTATATCAAAACCTTTAAATCGATTCACCACATTCGGGTGCGTCTCTTTTTCGAAACTATATTTAGCTTGGAATTTTTCTGCATCGGGCTTAAAATGAGCAAAACGTCCACTATCGAACTTAGGCCCGTTAAGGTCAACGCCAACGATACTTTTCGGCCAAAACCAATCGTAGGCATATTTAGTATCACAAACCAAAAAAGATGCATCTTTCGAATCATAAACGCCAAGCACTTTCCCTGGTGGTGGAAAATACCCTTGTCCGCGGCCGTCGATGGTTACCACATTATGATAGCGCGACTCTACAGAGCGAAATCCTTCAGGTGCCCACAAACGACCATTGGCCATGATATTAAAATTACCACGGTCGGCATGTTCATGGCCCGAATAATAAGAATCAGTGCGGCATTCAATATTAAAAACAAACGCGTCTTTGCTCCACTCATTTCGTGTAATCAAGTTCCCACGCTCTTCATCATACCATGTTAAATCATGTGACTTTCTTTCAAAAAAAGGATTTTCAGCAGCAGTAGGGTCTAATCCCCATAAAAGTACGGGAATTGAAAATTCCCTATCATCTGTAATTCCTTGGTCTATATATTTTTTGCTGACCAATGAGTAATTATAATCGACTAATTTATCCTCTGGGTAGAAGAACTTCATGACCGACATTTCAGTAATACCGGGCCCTCTTTCACCACCATCGCCATGGCTCAAGTAGCCGCTTCCATCGGGAAGGCTTATTCTAAAATGCCAATGTTTTATAGCCTTATACCGGTCCATGAGCATGAGGTTGTCACCTCTTCGTGCCATCGCAGCAAGCGCCGGTGCACCCCAAAGCCAACCGAACGACGTATAGCCGGCAGCCTCGGTACTACTGCCTTTTTTCGAATAGTTGTACGAGAGATAATCTCGCATCATTTCGACTGATCGATCATAAATACGCTTCTCATAACCTGCTTCTCCTTCAATGGCTAATGCTAGTAATCCAAAGCAATGCCCTACGTTTATCCAGTTCCAAGAGCGAAGGTGCGGAGGTAAATTCATACCAAATACATAACTGCCGTTCGTAATGGCAGCTATTGTCGTGCGAACGTCTGTTTTATGCTGCTCGGTCATAAAATTATGAGCGAAATCATAAGCATAACCCAATTGTTGCCATGAAAAAAGTTCTAAGCTGCCCGGGTGATGCCAACTACCCCAACGGCTGGCATTGTTCGGAAATTCTGATTTCCGCCATTCTTGAATACTGGGCTTTAAATAAATGGCGTACCCTGCAATGGCTGCGGCCGCCCTCGCTCCCTGTTCCGGTTTCCCGAAAAGTAAGGCATCTAATGCGGCGAGCTCGCAATCATAAAGTGGGGAAAAGCGATTGTAGCCCTCCCTTCCAGCTGGATTTTTATTTTCTTTTAATTGTAGCTTTTCATAATTTTCGAAGTCACGGTCTATAAGTGCCTGCACGGTTTTATATGTCCAGCTAGAGGTGTTTAGAAAACCTTTTTTCAATCGCTCGTACATAATGCCCTTAGAGACCTTGCCCACTTCCGTAGCCTCCAGTCGTTCGACAATAGCGGGTATTTCAGAAGCACTAAAAAGAATTCTAGGGTGAACGCCGGCCTTTGGTACTTTAGAAAGTCTATCCATTGCAAAACCTTCTCTAGTATATGAAATCTCTACTTTTTGGGAATCGGGAAAGTCTAATTTTCCGTTTAGTATTTTCTCACTTTCTACTGCAGTACGTACTTGTGCTTGAATGTATATCGAAGAAAATAACAGAACTAGAAGTAGTCTTAGTAGTCTTGAAACTAATGGCATATTTTTCATTTTGAATGTTAGTGTCGTGAAGTTTTTAATCTAAAAGTTCTATTGCTGTACGCTCTACCTGCGGCACCGCCGGTGATGTATAGTTGCCCGTCTATGGTAAAGCCTGTTCCCCAAGCCAATTCCCTTGGAAGATCTGGACCATCGCTCCATTGCTTGTTTTTGAAATTGTAAACCTGCACGGCGGCTTGGTTTTCTTGATCGCGCCCTCCCATTACCCAAACCTCGTCATTATAGCATGCTACTTGCGCGGAGCGAACCTTTCGGGGAATTACTATACTCTCCCACTTTTGGGTGACAACATCAAAAGTGACCACCTGTCTGTTCGCGACAAGAATGCATATTTTATCTTTATATGTTGCACCGTAGATTGCACCTTTACCCAACGGACCATTTGGCTCTTGCCGCCACTTTTTCTCACCTTCACCGATGCTTTCGATTACCAAAGGGGTTTCAGATAAGTTATCAGAATATGAAAAACCCATTACATACAATCTGTTTTTTAAATTAAATGCAATTGGGGCACCAAGGTCATGATTCAGGGGTACTGTGTTTTTTACAAGGCCTGTTTTTGGGTTTACTGATTGTGACATTCTAGTGGTATATCTCTCGCGATTTTCCTCCAAAATATCACCGCCCATCACCCACAGTTCTTCTTCTAAAGCGCCAGTCGCGCAATATATTCTCTGGTACCCTAAATCAGCGACTATACGCCATTTCTGGGTCTTGGAATCGAACTCGAATAATTCTGAATACGCATGACTTTTCATAGGGTATCCATACTGTGCCGTTAATCCACCGGCCATGTAAAACTTACCATTTTGAACATCGCCCCTTAGGTCATGATTACTTCCCGGCATTCTAGCTACTACTTCCCAATGTGCTTTCCAATTTTTGTTATTTTCATAGACTGAAAAACTAGTCTTATATATCGTGTCAGCACCATCTTGTAATTTTAAAACATCGACTTCAACATGACTTTTAGACGATAATTCAACAATGGGATTACCATTCGGGCCTATTTTAAGAGCGATTATGTGACCTTTAGGGAATTCATTTTTTGTTATAAATTTCATCCAACCTTGGGCTGTTTTATGGGCATCGAGAAACATCAGATTGTTACTGCTTGCTAACCAAACTAACCCATGCTCGTCTGCAAGTATCGTATGCCATAAATCTTGCTTTAAACCTAACATCAGTTCTTTTTGCCAAACTTCGCTAGACGCGGGACGCACCATGACCATAGTTTCATTATTTTGGATCAAGCACCAATAGTTATGACCGATATCATACGTGGCCGAAATCGTATTCTTGGGCAGTGCTATTTGAATTTCAGAAAATTCCTTGACAGTCTGTTTTTTGCCCTTGGTATCGGCACAAGATGTGAACAGTAAGATTAAATAAGCCAGTCCGATGGTTACCGTATTATTTTTCGGCATTGTATATTGTTTTAATTTCTTCTGCCGCTAATACCCTGTCGTAAATTCTGCATTCGTCCATTGCCGCATTGGTAGTACCTTTTCGACTTACCATCAAATCGATTTTTGGGGCAAGACCGCTTCCTCTTCGAATGTTCTTATCAGTTACTTGAACAGAGTTGATAAGTTGACCATTTACATAAATGCTATTTTCTTCTCCAAAAGTGATTGCAATGTGAAACCATTTACCGGGGGCCACGATAGATTCGTCAAACTCATTTTCTACGTAACCTACACTTCTTGAAAACTCCGCAAAAAGTTTATCATTTTTAATGCCTGCAGCGTATTCTTCATAGAAATAAGGTAAACCGGTTACAAATAACAAGTTCGATTTTTCTTTGATTTTCACCCACATTGCAACAGTAACTGCATCTTCAACAGCACTCATCTTATCTATAATAGCCTCTGATGCTGTATTATAGAAACCTATGGCTTTTCCACGTTTACCGTCAACGATTTCTCCCGCTTGTACCACCGTAGTAGCATTTATAGAGTTTTTCATCGGTGTCATACCGTTTTCAATACTTTCACAAGGCAAATAGGCAATCAATGATTTTTGGGGAATTGTATTTTTTGAAATATGTAGCGTTCTTATCTCACCATAAATTTTATTATTTTTGAATAGCGCCGTATGTAGTGTTGCACTCTTCTCAATAGTAATGGGCTTGGAATATTTCTTATGTAATTTTGAACTATCAAAACTATATCTAATTTCAAAACCAGTTTCTAGAGCATCCAAAGAAATGGTCCGTTTTTTCAGAATTTCGAGATTATTTTTATTCTGTAATTCATCATTAATGTAAACATCGGGTGTTGCTTCTCTAGTCAAGGATGAAGCAGTTATGGGCACAAAATCTTTTTTGCCCGGGCTCTTGATGTAAATAAGTGCCTTTCCCAAAGCTAAATGTAATTCGACTTTATGATTACCCTCTTTAAGAAACAATTTTCCGGATGGGGTCTTTATATCGACCCTTCTTTTCAAGATGACTTCATCGTCGATAAGTAGTTGGGCAGAGTAATTTTGTCCATCAAAAAGGTCAAATTCATAAACGCCGTCAGCAGTAATATCAATATAGGTTGTATAAACCATAAGCTTACGTGGAGAATCGTTCGAATTCATAGTTTGAACAAATTCATTTGAGTATGGCTCACTATCAGTGATATTGAAATACTTCGGTGCTAAACCATTAGCAGGAATCTCTCCATCGGGAGGTAGTTGGCTAATTCTATCATATTTCTTAAGATTTGCCCCCGGGATCGTTTCAATTGATATTGCATTTTTAGCACTAAGAATAGCTACTTGTTTCTCCTGAATCCCTACGGGAGCACCATTTTTAAAACCGACGATTTTTAGGGTATGTATACCTGGTGTAGTATATGAAGTAGTACTGTTTGTATCGGCGTTTTCAAGCTTTGGCATAGTACCGTCCCAAGTATATGCATATTGTAATTCATTACTGATTGAATTTATTTGAATGTCGGCTACATCAATATAATAATCGTTTACGCTAATGGTAAAAGGAAGCGTAGTACTAAGCTCTTCATTCGTAATAGCGGTATAGAATTTTTGATTTGGTCGCTTCGCATTTACCTTGATTTCATAGGGTTTTTCTATATCTCCTTTCCAAAACATGATATCACAAACCAGCAGCGAAAGTTCATGTTTGCCCTTGGTCAGGATGACCTCTCCATAACGCTTCTTATAGGAAAGGCCATATTGCTCGTCTACTAACAAAACCTGTGATGAACCAATTTTAAAATCGATGGGGCCGCAAGATTCTAATTCGAATCTATACACGCCATCTTCCGGAGCCTCGTAAAACCCTTGAAAGACATAAAATGCTTTCGCCATGGCGTTTCTAGAAGCTTTTCCTTTTGCATAGGGAATACTGAAATTTGCGGTGGAAGAAGTAACTATAGGCTCATAAAGAGTTATATCCGGTATCGATTTTTTAGAGCCTTGAAAATACCCTGCCTTATCATAAATCGTAGTTTTTATTTCATATGCTTTTACGGAAAGTCCTGCTAGCGAATTTTTAATATTTTCTGTTCTTTCAGGCGCTACTTTCTTAAAATCGAATGTCGCCGTCTTACTCCAATTTTTTCCAAATTTCCATGATTTTTGATAAGCTTTGGCCTTTAACATACTGCTGTTTTTAATATAGATATCTCCTTTGACGAGTGGGGAATCTACATTAGGTTCGGTACCATCAAGAGTATAGTGAACTACCGAACCAATAGGTTGCGTTTCGAATTTAATTTCTTCCACATCCGAAAATAATCTGGGAGCCCTCCAATCAGGACGGTTTTGGTCTGTTGTCCAAGCGCCTTTTTCAATAATTTTAGGCTGTGGAGGTGTCGCTTTAGAGTTGATGATCAGTGCGTCATTTCTAGTCATTGAATAAACCGTTCTGTCATTATCGGTTTTATCAAAAGAGTAAATATCGGTTTTATCACCTGTTTTTACGGTAAGTTGAGACATGTCATCTGACCATATGGTTGTTGGCAACTTTTCACCAAATCGATACGGATAAACCATTACTTTGTACTCGGGGCTAACGGCATTTGCGGGTATGCTTATCATATTGTAACCCCAAGACCTTTGTACATTGGGTACTGGAAAGGGGAAATTTGTATTTCTCCATAATACTCTAACAAGTAGCATAGGTTCTCCTTGCTTCGGAGTTGGCTTCATGATAGGGTAGGTATTTACCCATGTCGGTGCTTGGCCTCTTTTTACATTGGTGTTGGCCATCGCCAAGATGATATCGGTACCAATAACTCCTTCGGTATTAAATTCTAAATGCCTCTTTTGTACAGCAGGATTAATTTCATAAACATAAGCATCGCCTGTAACTGGCATGCGCCAATCGAACTGATGTCGATTTCCGTCTTTTTTTAAGTCATCAAAAATAAGCAGATAGGGATTTTCTCCTCTTGCGAAATGCATCGTTCTAAAAACATGTTCCATTTCGTTATTAGCCCAACGACCATATCTCTCGACTCCTCTTGTTTCTCCGTGCCAAGGCCCATAATCTTTATGACCAAGGCCGTCGTAATGTTCTTTGATTTGAGGTTGAAAAGGAAGTTCCGTAAAGCGATTTAACTGATATGCTTGTTCTTTAAAGCCTCCCATTATATGATTGGCTTGTTGAAGCGTAGGATGATCTAGTTCTAAAAGTTTTTCATATTTTCTCCATCCATACGCAGTAGTCATTTCTGAGACCGAGATAGCAGCTTCTTTTTCATTTCTAGCCGTCATCCAATCTCCTGAAACTGGTTGGTATATACCGGCTAAACCATCTACCGTAACCATAGCACGGTAAGAAGCATCTCTATATGCACCAACATTAGGAGACCAGGCAATACCGTCAGCCCAGACTTGAAAATCTCCTTGTTGTGGTGTTTCATGACCTGCATAATATTGGTCTACCCTATTTTCTAAATGTACCATCATTCCATCTTGATTCCATCCATTTCGTACGGTGACCATTCCCCGTTCTTTATCATACCAGAATTCAGGGAGTTTCTTAAATTTTTCAAGAACCTCTAAATCATTGTAATCATTTGCATTGGAAGCTGTGAGCATTGTTAAAGCAGGGAGCTCTGACCATGAAGAGTGCAGGTTTCGATTGTAATTTTCGGTACTATCTCCCTTGAACGTATCCGCATTGAGATTGGAATTTTTGATACTATATACAAAATCGATTTTCTCATCATCTGGATAGAAGTACTTCAAAATATTCCAAAATTCAACATGACCGCCCGTTCCACTACCTGCACTAGAACGCCAAAACCTGGGCTCATCATAACCAGTCTTAACTTCGGTTAATTTGGGCATGTTAGGGCGCTCTCTTCGTCGAGAGACGTATCTATTATATAATTTGCGAGCGTTTAGCACTTCTGAATTGGCTCTTGCCAAAAGGTGACTATGCTTTAGTAATTTACCTGCATACCTTTTGCTGACTGCCAGAACGGGTAGCATTGGAATAAATCCTTTCGTGTTCTCAAACGTCATACCATCAGATGATAGGTCATAATTGAGTTTGTTTTCTAAACTCCAGTAGGCAATGGGTAGAATTCTTGAATCATAACCCTCTTCATCTTCAATTGCTAGTGCCAAGGCAATCCAATTGGCGCCTGCAGACATGTGATTATTAATATACATTTGACCAGGTATTGCCATACCCGTATCAAATTTCCCATAAGTAGCCTTAGAAATAACTCTCCTTACAATGTCCCGTTGCTCTGGAGTCATGAAATTATAGGCGTAGTCATACTCCCAGCCTAAGGTCAAATAACTGCCAGGTGTATTTGAAAAAAATAAGGTGACGCCATACTTTTTTTTAAGCTCTTGAACTTTTTCTGCGCCCCCAAGATAATAGGCTTGTTTATAGGTATACGGTCCAAGCTGAATATCTGTTCGGCATAGGTCGTAAGCAACATTATTAAAGCCAGAGTATTCTGATTCGTTTAAGATATCAAGACGTGTTTCTAAATAAAGCGCATGTTCGGTCGCGGCAACTGCCGCCTTTTTCCCTAATGCTTCATCATCGGTCAATAAAGCATATAATGCCCATTTCGCGATATTACTATCTGCACCAAAAGGGTTAGCGTAGTAATCAAAATTTTCTGGAACTTGCCAGTCAAGTGCATTTCTCCTAAGTATTTCCAATTGAATTCGAAAAAAATTGGGTGCATTATCTCCTTGCCTAACTTGAGCTTTCATTCTTTCAATATCTGATGGACTCATAATCACCCTAGGGTGTGCACCTGCTTCAGGAACTGCACTTAATCGAGAACCATCAAAACCTTTACCTTCATAATTGAAATCTATTTTAGGTAATGGAGGCAAATCCTTAATTAAACCACCATTTAATATATAGTCCGCATTAGGAGCATGATTGCCTTTGTAGAAATCTTCTTCTCCTTTTTGGATTTCACTTTGGGAGTTAGCAAAAATTGAAAAAAGAACGACACCGATATTAAAAAATGTTTTTAAACTAGATTTTATCATTTGATTGTAGCTATATTACTTAAGAATGGAACTTTTGATTCGTCTAGACCATCAACCTCAAATCTTGGTTTCTTGAGAAATTGGCCATTATACGTTTGAAATCTAATGCCCTCATCAATTGGGCTATATTCTGATTCTAATACGATTCCATCACGTTTATAGCTTGTAAAGCGATGTGGATTTTTTCTATAGTGTTGGTAAGCACGATATTCATCGGTGAATTTAGAAGTGCTGATTACATTTCGAAATTGCTCAAAAGAATCGTATTCATCTGAAGAGGCAACTTCACAAACAAAACCATTACCGGTCATGGCGAATTCATTTCTTGTAAAATCTTTTGATTTGCCCTTATAATTATAAAATTCTATTATCGTTTGACCGTTTCGATTACTTACTTGTACGGCATTTTCAAATTCATAATTGGTGGGAACCAAAGGTATGTAGGCCATGTAAATAGACCCGTCTTTAATAAATACTGTTTGAAATGAAGCGGAAACTCCTTCGAAAGATGTTAGCTTTTTTTCGCCTATAAACAACTCATCAATAGTGCGTTCACCTTCTCCCCATTGGCTATTAGGAATATAAATATTGACACTAAGGCTAGAGACATTTTTACGACGATATCTTTTGGGTTTGTATAATACAACAGCTGTATTGTCATGTTGTGTTACCAATCTTCTTCCGCACTCGCTAAATAAGATACCAGTAGTACCATAACCATCTGTTTCAGCCGATAGCATTTCTTCTTCATTTACCACAAATCTTGAGAAGATGGTTGCTGTATTTCTGTATTTATTATTATCGGAATTTCTGGGGTAGGTAACCAAAAAGCTCTCCGTTTGCTCGCCCGAATGATACGGTATATTTGATGAGCCCATTGAATATTTCTCGGTCATGAAAGTTGCTATTCTTGAATTCCAAGCACCATAAGGCTCTAGATCATAATCAACCCCGGTCGCAATTGTATTCGAGTCCAAGCCCAAAAGTCTCATTCCCAAATCATCATAACTTGCGCAGCCGTCAGCCGTGGCCAGAAATCGAAATGGGTATTCTCTATTCTTAACCCAATCAATGAGATACTGTGGGCAATGGTATTGATTTCCATAAGAAGAGGCGGCTCTAACTTTTATCCATTCTTCGCTAGCTTGAAAATAATCGTCTAAAGTTACGAAAGGCGTTAAATCACCTAATACAAAATCGAACATTGAAAAAGGTAATCCAACTCCTCTTAAATCCCATTGGTAACCTCTTGACCATGGTCCGGCCATTTTGCCAGAAGGTAGGTGGTAGTGCCCTAAAACATCTATCCATAAACGTTCTTCTATTTCAAGTGCTAGCTTTCTTATTTCATCATCTTTGGTCAACTCGGCAATCATTGCGATAGGTTCGATTTGAATAAAGCAATATGCCTGCGAACTGAACTCCGTATTTACGCCACTTCTAGTAAGTTGTGTTTTGAATGCTTTTAACCGTTCCCTTCCCTTTTCTAAATGTGCCTTGTTAGCAGTTCTTTCAGCATATAAGATATTGCCGCATGTTGCCATGCAAGGGTAGTTGTCATTGGTGCCAACAAAATCCCAATGGTCTTCCATAAACCCTTCGGCTATTTCATCTAGATGGGGAATAATTTTTGCTTTGGCCCTATCTGTAAGTAAATTTTGATATTTAGCCAAAAAGTAATTTGACCTATACCATTCTTGGTAGAAGTCAGGAAGATTTTCGAGGTATAAATTGGCTTGTGCTATAGCTTTTATATTGCCAGATGCAAATGCTGCCTGACAATAGGCTAGAGGCTCAAGTGAACGTGTAAAAGCCCACTCGTTTTTTCCCTGCCATTTTCCAGTTGAGGAAAAGTAATTTAAACGCTCTGGAGTAAAAAAAAAATCTAATTGACGGCTGGCCCTTTCATAGTTGAGGTTATTTACTGATCTGTTCAATTCTTGAGAAGACTCTGAAGAACTTTCCTCGCTTTGACATGAAATTGAAATTAATAGGCTACCAAGAAGCATTAATTTAGCAATTGCTTTTAAGGTTTTGAAGTCTGCCTCTCGGTGGTAATTCATAATATTTTTACAGTGCTATTTTTCTTTTGAATATTTTTAATAATCATATTACTATTTGAGCAATCTTAAGAGTTCTAAACACATCTAATAGTAAGATGTTAAGATTGAATATCTTACCTTCCAAATTTATTTTGCATGTAATTTTTAAAATCTGTTATTTGTGGATAGTTAGTTTTCTTGATATCTGATAAAAGGCCGAAGGACATTTTGAAATTTTTAACTTTCAAAAATGTCATCCGACCATAGTAATCCAGTAAGTTTTACTGGATAAGCTCAACTAAAAACTAACTCAAGCTTTTAATTCAGAAAATTAACTTCGGAACCTGGCATTTTCGCGAACATTTCTGAATAGGGTGCATTTATGGCAGGAACATCTGCGCCCAATTGATCTTTTCTATTACCGTCAATAGGTTTTTGCATTCCTATGAGATAAAACATTCTATCGCCATGCTCTGTGGCCATTTCTTTGATTCGTTCAATCTCTATATCATCTTCGGTAAGCGTGCCTATAAAGTCACCAATACCGGCCCTGTTACGCACTACATTAATATCTTGGGTTGCACCCGTTATATCTCCATTGGTCAATCGAAGTGTTGCCCTTGATAAATGAAGTTCGGCTAATCTGATTAGTGGAATTTGAGAATGCCAGCCTACGGGAGCCCTATAATATTTATCGACCCAAATGGCATTATCCTTTTGCTGCGGGTATTGTTGCTCATATTCATCAGCTGGATAAAGATCAGTATCCGTCGTGATGTTTCCTTTTAAAAACCAGTACAATTGCTGGTATCTCAAATCTCCCAAAGCTGCTTCGCTTGGTTCTTTTGTAGCGGGGTCCATCCATCCGATTCTTTCTGAGGCCCATTCCGATAGGTACATGGTCGTTGCCCATGAGTGCACATAATCTTCACCACGACCTCCGTTATTAGCTCTATAGTTGCCGATTTTAGTCATACGAGCGGTAAGTTTGGGTGAGAAATTTGCGGAAATAGTCTGAGTTCTTTCCCAAATTACCTCTTTGGAAAGTACCCCATCTTCAAAATTCCTGTTCCAAGCGGCAATAGGCTCTTCAGACAAGTCGAAAGGCCCATCCATAACGAAATTTATTTCTGTTAGGGCTTCACTCTTGTTGCCCATGAGCCAGTGTAGCCTATAAAGCATTGCTGCCGCAGTATATTGATTAGCTCTGCCGGCCACGGAATACGATAGGGGTATCATTTCCTTTGCTTTGGAGAAATCTGATAGCATCTGTTCGTAAATTTCAGCTACGGTGCCAATTTTAGGATTCCGAATAGCTTCTGGGGTCTCATCAAAAGTCGTTTTTAATGGAATTGTCAACTTACTGTTATCCCCAGCAGAATCATAGGGTGGCACAAAAAACCGTGAGAGTATATAATAGGTATAAGCACGCATATGATAGAGTTCGCCCATTTGCCTTACAATTACTTCTTTATCGGATGCGCTCATATTCGGAAAAGGATCTTCACCTGCCGCTTGTTTGCCCTCTAGAAAACTTAAGGGCGCGTTCGCGGCCGTGACCGCTCTGTATAAGGCTTTCCAAGCTACTTCATCTTCGCTTCCAGTTGTTTCGTAGTCAAATTTACGTGGAAACCAAAAAATAGCGCTGTGCTCCAATCGATCTGGCACGTGATCTGAAATATCAGATGCTACAAAATCCCGAAAGGCGACCATGGCCTGTGGATCTACCCAATTGGTAGAATAAAATAGTGCTTTGTACGAGTCGTTCACCGAAAATTCAATATCCGCTACAGTATTCCATGGGGTTCCGCTCGGACGTTCCGCTTCAAAAAACTCCTCGTCTTCACAGCTGGACATAAAAAAGACCAAACCCAATAATAATACCATTTTTGTTAAATTCTTTACTTCTTTTTTCATAATTTTTTTTTTAAAATTTAATATCTAAGCCTATTGAAATTATTTTGGATTGGGGTAGTTCGCCCCCGCCAAATTGAATACCCCGAATATTGCTGCCACCCAAAAGTGTCATTTCTGGATCGTAACCAGTAAAGCTGGTTTGTGTAAATAAGTTCGTTGCGTTCACATATATCCTTGCACTGTTCATTAGCATGTTCTTCGCTACCTTTTCAGGAAATGAGTACCCAAAAGATAAGTTTCTTAATCTAAGAAAATCTCCTTTTTCCAAGAACTTGGTATTGTAACCGTTATTACCTATGAAAATCGAGGCGGTACCTTCCACACCATCGTCGTCGTAATTATATCGCTGACCAGCTGTTAATTGGGGGTATTCGGCAATATCACCCGGTTGTTTCCAAGACTTATCTAAGATATCTGCTATTCTTCCGGTAGCACCGTTGCCTGCAAATGTCGCATCCATACGGTGGCGGTTATAGATATAATTACCACCTTGAAAATAAATGTTAAAGCCAAAATCAAAGTTCTTATACGTAACCGTATTGTTAAAACCACCGAAATAGGTTGGTAATGCACTTTTTCTACCAATCGGAATTTTATGCGACCGCGCATTATTTTCTGTTCCCGGTATAATATTGCCTGTTAACTCATAAATACCTTCTTCGGCAACTTTCTCTAAATCGACTTCTTTTATCATGGGAATACCCCTTTGCGGATCTACGCCTGCATATTCGGCCATAAAGTATGTACCAATAGGGAGGCCTTTTCTAGTAAAGGTTAGCGTTTCTCGAATACCGTCTCCGGTAGCGTCGATTTCCGGTGAAATACTGGTCACCCTATTTTTATTCGTCGTGAAGTTGAATCCGACTTGCCATTTCAGGTCGGGGGTTTCTATCAAAAGACCATTAATATCGAACTCAATACCGTCGTTGACCATATCACCTACATTGCCCCAAATACTATTGTTGCCAAAATCACCGTTATTGTTCGCAATACCTGCAGATGCTGGCAGGGTAACTTGTAGCAGAAGGCTCAAAATGTCTTGCTTGTAATATGCTATCGATCCATTTAATCGATTGTTGAAAAGTCCGTAATCCAGTCCTACATCGAGATTATTCAATTTTTCCCAAGTAACATCGCTATTACCGATTACACTAACATGCAATGATGGTTGTTCTGCATATAGTCGTCTTCCAGTATTTAGATTGAATCGGCTTTCGGTTATCCCACCGGGAATATTTCCATTACCTGTTTGCCCATAACTACCTCTTATTTTCAATAAGGTAACCACTTCGCTATCGGCGAAAAAATCTTCTGACAAAATCCAACCTGCAGATACGGAATAAAAATCACCCCACCTGTTTTCAGGTTTAAATTGAGAGTACCCTTCTCTTGTGTAGCTACCGCTCAGTAGATACCTGTCATTGAATTTATAGTTTAAACGAGAAAAGTAACTAACACGCTTCGCTTCGCTCAATGGGTCAAGAAAAGCTTCGGCCTGAACATTGGTTCCTGGTACGTTTACTTCTTGAAAATTACCGACCAGATTATCACCGCCGACCAAGGTTCTATGAATATACTGTGATTGCCTTTCGGTACCGACTACTACATTTACACTGTGTTTTCCAAACTCTTTTTCAAAGGTTGAATAGAAATTAAATAATTCGTTTCTACCCGTATTTTTTGTTTCCCTACCACTATTGCCCAATGCGTCACCCGAGTTTCGTATGGTTCGCGAGGTCCAATCGACGCCCTGAGTCTCATTGAAACTTGGGCTATACTCGGCACGTACCGAAAGACCGTCGACAGCCCTTATGTTTAATTTTGCAAAGACACTACCGCTCACGTTGATATTTTTGTCGTTGTCACGTCTTAAACTTGAATCGGCATTCGCCAAGGGATTATTTCCCGTTTGCCCGTTCCAATAACCGCTGGCGTTATCCGAATCTCGTAAAATTACCCAAGGTGCTGCTCTGGCACCGTTCCAAGAATTTATAAAGTTTCTATCCGAAGCTTTTCCAAAAATTCGCACGCCATATTCCAAGGCACCTTTATTAAAGGTTAGATTCATTCTTCCTGTAAGTTGAGAATAGTCGGAATTCAATAAATTTCCTTCATCATTTCGGTACCATACCGAAGCATATATATTTGAATTTTCTGTTCTTTGTGCTGTTGAAAGGCTTATATCTTGAAAAGACCCTGATTGTGTTAATAGGTCTGCAAAATTATTATCAGTAGCTACTACTTCAGCTCTTGTTACCGGAGTAAAATTGTCCCACCGTGGTGCTAAGATTTCATTTTGAACGTCAAAAACCTGTCCTGAATTGGCGTAGGCTTGATCCATTATATCAAAATAGGTACCTGAGTCGGCCAACCCAATATCATTATTTGTCCAAGTTGATAGCCCCCCGCTGATTGATAAGCTGAATTGTGGTTCTGATGAGGTCGCTGACTTTGTAGTTACTATAATAACGCCGTTGGAGCCTCTCGCACCATAAATGGCCGTAGCCGATGCATCTTTTAATATTTCAATAGAGGCTATATCGTTGGGATTTACGCCGCCTATGCCTACACCGACGATTCCGTCTACTACGAACAAAGGGTTAGATCCCGATGAAATAGAACTGATGCCCCTTACCTTAACTTGGACGTTTGAACCCGGAGCACCGCCGCCAGAGGTAACTTGTAGGCCAGAGGCTTTACCCTGTAGCCCTTCTACAAATGATCCACCAGACATGCCGCTAGCATCTAATTCATCGGCTTTTACTTTTGATATCGAACCTAGAACATCCCGTTTTTTCTGAGTTCCATAGGCCATGACTACAACTTCATCAAGCTCTTCTGAAGATTGTTCTAAAATAACATTAATAGTACTTCTGTTTCCCACTTTTTCTTCTTTGACCATAAACCCAATATAAGAGAATACCAAGATCGCATCATTATCGGCAGCAATGGTGTAGATACCATCGAAGTCTGCAACCACACCCTGCGTGGTGCCCTTAATCAAAACATTTACTCCAGGTAGTGCCTCTCTATTAGAGTCGGTTATCGTGCCCGTAACATTTTGTTGTGAAAAGGCTAGATGCCCACTGCCTAAAAGAAACAAAAACATATAACATGTTTTTAAGTAAATAATTTGCTTTTTTTTCATCTTAGTGTTATTTGAATTAGTTGGTTGACAAATACCAATCTCTATTATTGGATATTTGATAATAACAAGTTTTTTAACATTTTCTCTTTCGTTTGGGAAAAGTCGTTATCTTTTAATCGCTTTACCCTATTCAATAGGTCAAAAACTTTTCTTGATGTTGCAAATGACATTCCCTTGCGAATAAATACGGGCAATTCAACGTTGGGTATGGTTTTTAGAACCTGTTACACAGTCGAGGTCGAAAAAGAGAGGTACCATTATATATTAGCATATAAATCTGAATTTATTAGTCCAAATTATGAAAACAGAAAATCTCAGACTTTTTGATAGGTGGCCAAAGCGAAAGCATGTGATAAACATCTAATTGCTCGCGGCAATTATATTCTTAACTTCCTTTATTATTCTAACTATTTTGTAACGCGAATGATATTGAACATTAATTTTACGAAGTTTCGAAATATTCTCGTTTTAGTCCAGTTATACCTATTTTCCAATCTGCTCTATTCGCAAAGCCTGCAAGAGCCACATGGGCTCACGAAGGGGTTGGTATTCGAAAAGTTTTTTATCAATAGCGGTCTGCCCGATAACCGGGTCAGAACAATATACTAAAGTAAGAAAGGCTATTTGTGGCTTGGTACCATGAACGGTCTGGCTCGATATGATGGCTATTCTTTTGAATATTATTCGAAAAGAAAAAATGGAGAAAGAATTTCTGGAAACTGGGTATACGCCATTACCGAAGATTCTTCTGAAAATATGTGGATAGGAACTACTGAAGGTCTTAGTAAAATCAATACTTCTGAAGGTAAAATTTCAAATTATTCACTATCGGAACACTTGACCCATAAAGAGGTTAGGGCCTTGCACGTCGATGACAATCAAAGAGTTTGGATAGGCACGAAACTAGGACTAAGTATTTATGATACTCAGACGGGTGAAATTAAAAAATTTAGTGGACGACCTTTCAACAACACTATTAACTCAATAGTACAAGATACCAATGGCCGTGTATGGATGACCTGCGAAACTGGGCTTATTTCTTTCAATACAATAGATTTATCGTATACCTATTTACCCCTACAGGTGAATAGTAATCCGTACGGAGATAAAATGTGGACTATCTATCCGGTTAAAAATGAAATATGGTTAGGAACAGGGGGGGATGGAATTTTCCGTTTTACTAGCGAAATGGTCGGCTCGCTCGGCAAGATTGGCGCAAGTACACCTAAACCCGAAAAAATAATCGACGATTTAGAGGTTTTCGATATCATTGACGATACAAAAGGCAGTGTATGGTTGGCTACAGGAAAAGGGCTTGGTAAGGTAGGGTTTTCGCAAAGCACTTTAAAAGTGGATTTTTTTAACCACTTAACTTCTAATGATTATAGTATTAGCAGCGACCAACTATTCAAACTCTATTTTGATTCTTCTCAGAACTTGTGGATTGGAAGTGAAATGGGGCTAAATGTACTTCTCGCCAAAAACCTTAGTTTTCAAAACTATAATTTTGATGAAAGTACAACTATTGATGCTGTTAGGGGCATAACTTCCGTAGCAGATTCAAGTCTCATAATTACGACTAGTTCAAGAGGTACCTACAGTTTAGCAGAAAACCATCAGCTCACCAAGAAAATTTCTAAAAATGAAAATAATGAAAGACTAAATCTAGGTAGGTCGATTACCGCCATTGGGCAGACCGTATTTATCGGAACATTAAATGGTGTTCTGGTTAAAGACCTCAGCTCAAGAAAAGAATTTCACATCTTATCAGGAAAGAATATTTTCAGTTTGGCAAAAGACACCTTGGCGTCAAAGGTTTATATCGGAGCCACTGATGGCCTGTATGTGTATGACCAGCGAATTTCAAAGTTGATTACCGAAAAACCTATCATAAAAGGGTTTACGAGAGCGTTGCATCTATCGGAAAACGATGATTTGTGGGTCGGTGTAGATGGCCCTGAGATTTTTGTTAAAAAGAAGAATTCAGTAAGTTTTAGAAAAATAACGATTCCACAAATTTTCACGGTTTTGAAATTAATGGTATTGATGTTGATTTATTAGGAAACCTTTGGATTGGTACCCAAAGTGGTTTAAATAAATTATCAAAGAATAAAAATGGAGAATACGAGTGTATGTTTATAGATGAATCTGACGGGTTGATCGACAAATCGGTAAACGGGCTTATCGTAGACAAAAACAATAGTGTATGGTTAAGTACCATTAAAGGAATTACAAAATATCAACCGGAAATAGGCAGTTTTGAATATTTTCTTCCAAAACTTATTTTCAACCCTTCCAGTTTTTATAAAAAAAATGATACTGCTTTTTTCTTTGGCCACTTTAAAGGCTTCTTGGAATTTGACCCTACGAGAATCTCAAGTCTCGATACTGCACCCAGCATACAAATTACCGCCTTGCGCATTTCAAACGAGAAAATTGATATAGGCCAGAAAGTAAACGGAGATTTAATCTTGAAAAATAAAATAGAGAATACCGACGTCATTGTACTTAATCACAACAATAATATTTTTACGTTGGAATATGCAGATCTCAACGGTAATTTTGACGAGAATAGACAGTATGCCTACAAATTAGATGGTTTTGATACAGATTGGACATATAGCAGAAAAAACGAGCATACGGTTACCTATACCAATCTTGACCCTGGAACCTATACCTTCCAAATAAAGACAATTAATCAAAAAGGTGCCAAGGGGTTAAAAGAATTACAGATTGAAGTACTTTCCCCAACATGGAAAAGTGTGTGGGCCATTCTCTTGTATATTCTACTACTTAACGGGGTCATCTATTTATTTCTAAGGTTCAGAATTGAGAATGCCAAAAAAGAAAACCAGTTGGTTTTAGAAAAGCAGGAAAAAGAGAAAATAAAACTTCTGAACAATCAAAAACTTCAATTCTTTACGAATATTTCTCATGAATTTCGAACTCCTGTCACGCTCATAACCGGTCCCATTAAAGATATTATAAACGATGCTTCAATAAGTATGCCGCTTAGAAAAAAAGCTCAAATTATTGAAAAAAACAGTAACAAACTCAACTATCTTATTGATGAACTCATAACTTTTAGAGAAATTGGAAGAGGCTTAAAACTAAATCTCGAGCCATTAAATCTTCTACAGTTCGTTGAAGAAACCGTAGAGAATTTTCTTCTTTTTGCAGAGAAAAAAGAAGTCCTTATCAGTTGCCATAGCCTTTTATCTGAGAATCTGATTTTAGCCGACCCCTTCAATTCTATAAGGTAATCAACAATTTGATTACTAACGCCTTAAAATTTTGCCCTACGAATAGTACGGTAAAAATTATCATAAAAAATGTAAAAAAGGAAGGTCTCACTAAAGCACAAAAGGCCATAGATCCACGATGGATTTCTTTAGAGGTAAGTGATTAAGGCCCAGGTATACCGAAAGAACATATAAACCATTTGTTCGAAAGATTTTATAAAACAGATGATATTCATGTAGGAACGGGTATTGGTCTTTCACTTGCAAAAGACATTGTAGAGTTGCATAAGGGTTTTATTATCGTCGAAAGTGAGCCCGGTAATACCCGTTTTGAAGTTTCATTTCCACAAGGAAAACCAGAAGATATGGAAATGCCCATTTTAAAAAGTACTTTTTCACTTCGAGAAAAATTGAAGCCGGAGTCATTATTAATTGATGAGACCATTGATTTGGAGGAAGTTTACAGTAAAACGCTTGATGATTTTGAAAAAAAGAAATTGCTATTAGTGGAAGATAACAATGAGCTTCTTGAATACTTATTTATCCTTTTAAAGGAAGACTATAAAATAACGACAGCCTCCAATGGTATCGAAGCCTTGAAAAAGATTGAAGAAAACAAGCCCGATGTAATTGTATCAGACGTTTTAATGCCGAAAATGGATGGATTTGCGCTTTGTGAGATTGTAAAAAGTAAGCCAGA
>Ga0114957_1001629_pt1 | contig 23816 bp, 23 predicted proteins | sample BantaG_FD_87175 | JGI IMG/M metagenome (GOLD analysis project Ga0114957, IMG submission 87175) | Marine algal microbial communities from Bantry Bay, Ireland - BantryBay_4 metaG | ecosystem: Host-associated > Algae > Red algae > Unclassified | place: Bantry Bay, Ireland | collected 2014-11-21 | reverse complement strand
TACCAAATAAAGGTGGCGAAGCTGATGGCAATTGTGTGGTAAGCGGAGAAGCTGGTAAGCACAAGGTGTTGTATGCTAAAGCTTATTAAAATAAAGTTTATAAATTTCGTGGTTGGTTTTTTTAGCGATACGCTCATTGTGTAAAGCTGTATTGAGACATTGCGATTAGTTTGGTAAAATAGCAACTATTGTATTACAATATCTGTTCATAAAGTTCGTAATTTTTTGAATATTCCACAAATAAATAAGCATCTAATTTATATTTTTTAGATCAGGATTTTTAATGAATTGACTTTTTATAATTGAAGTTTAGTTATTGCCAATAGTGCTTTTTTCAGTCATATTGAAATCTGCATTTAGCAATTAATATTTCTCCTTCTCTATATTGGTAAATCAGTCTATGTTCGCTATCAATTCGTCTCCACCAAAATCCTACATATTTATGTTTTAGCGGTTCAGCTTTTCCAATTTTATCAAAAGGATTTCGAGCGATGTCTTTCAGAAGTTCATTTATTTTCTTCAACTTTTACTTGTTTGTTTTTTGCCAATACAAATAATCGTCCCAAGACTTGTCAACGAATATATAATTCATTTTAATTTTCGATGAGGTCTTTGCTAAAAGTCGTTTCGTTTTTTAGCTGGTCAATTGCAGCATCTAATCTTAATTCATTTTTCATGAAGACAGTTCGTGATTTGTGGCCATTAAAGAATTGTATTCTTGCAATGACATAATTACAATTCCAGCATCTTTTCCGCGATTTATTATCAAAGTCTCAAAGTTCTTTACAACGCAGTCCAAGTAACTTTTAATATCTTTTCTAAAATCAAAAACAGTTGTTATTATCATAATTTTGTATTTTATGATGTACAAATATATGTACAAAAATAGTTTAGGCAATTTTTTACGTATTACTGATAACATAAATATATTATTATCATTTTATTCTTTAAAAGGAATTGGTATTTTAAATATAGCGAACATTTTTGTTACGTATTCCTTATAAACCAAGACGATATTGAAGCGATATAAATAAAACATGTTGCAACTTGCTTATTAGATCCTCTACCGCAAGTTTTTTCGACTTGTGATTAAATTCGCTCAAGTCTTGTTGACTTGGAGTTTTGCTTATATTATGGTGTTTTAAATTAAAAAAAGCAAGTCAAAAAGAATTGAAGTTCAAGTTCCAAAAGTCGAAAAGAATTGCGGTAGAATGAGACGATAAGATTATTTTTGGAGTTCAATATTTGGGTTACTGCCAGCTTGGCCGTTTTATATGCTTTTCATATTTTTAGGCTACCAACAACTCACGAGGTTCAATTTTAAGCTCAATTAATAATTTACCGATCTCTTTTACAAATTTGTCTCTACGATATTTATACTGACCAAGCATAATATCGTCATTGTCATTTTGGTGAAGATGTATCATTTTATCAACAGACTTTATCTGCTCCAAATTATCAGCAATTCTAATAATCCTTTCATCATCCATTTTTAAATCTTTCATGCTTAAAAATTATTTGAAAATTAATTCTATAAATCCTTTTGGATGGCGTTTTCTGTTTCTACTTAGCCTAGTTTTTGTAAACCAATCTCTCCAATAAGCCAAATCTAATTGAACCTGTTTATAAAGTTCGTGGTTTTTTGGATATTCCACAAGTAAATAAGCATCTAATTTATATTTTTTTAGACTGGTATTTTTAATGAATTGACTTTTTATAATGGAAGTTTTCAATTGATAAATTTCATAGTCCACGATTATTAAAAAATCTATGTCCGTTGGATTTACTTTCTTTGTAACAAAACTACCGTTTACCCACAGTTTAAAATCTTTACTTATAAACTTTTTAAAGTCTTGATTGTAACTGCTAAAGTTTCTAAATATTTCGTATCTACATGAATCTTTGTTAAATGAATCAACAAATATTTCTCTAAAGTCGCCTTCAGATAAATGTATCTTATCGTATGGTTTTAAATTACCCTTATATCGAAATTGATGTCCATTCATTCAATTAAAAACTTTTAAAGAATCTGCAAATTAAATATTTTATGTTTTAGATTAGAATAAAATGAAATAGATTGGTGGTTAATAAATAGTATTTGCATTGCAACATAGCATAACTAGTCAAACAACCCAATCGGGTTTAGGTTGATGGCTTCGGTGTTTCGTGGTTGGTTTTTTTATCAAGATGCTCATTGTGTAAAGCCGTATTGAGACATTGCGATCAGTTTGGTAAATAGTAACTATTGTATCGCTCTCGTTTGTAAAGAGGGTGGGCGAGAAAAGCGTTTCTAAGGCTTGGGTGCATTGCAAATGCACTGCTCAAGCATCCTCGTTGCAAAAGAGGACGAGGTAGGTGAAGATTCTCATTTCAATTTTGTTTGTAAAAGTGCAAGGTCTACTTCTTCAACTTCTAAATAAACTTTATTTAAGTGAGCAAAATCTTTATCGGCAGTTAACAGTTTTAAGTTGAAATGACTTCCGGTAGCGGCTATCCATAAATCATTCTTTCCCATATTTCTGGAGGTGAATTTGACATGGGCAACTTTAATTTTGCCTTAACTGTAGGCATCAATGTCACCATATTTTTTAATCAATTCTGTATACTCTAAACCTATTTTGTAAATACTGTCAAGTAATTTTTTGATTTTATTTTGCCTGCTTGTGCCAATATCATTTTTCTTAATAATGGCATCAATTTCACCCAAAGAAACAATTGAAATATACAGGTTGTTTTCAGGCGAGAATAAATTATATTGTTTTTCTAAGGCTTCAGCCAACTTGTTTTGGCGGCTGTAGATGATAATGATGTTAGTATCTAAAAGATAGTCCACTTTAAACAGGTCTTAGTCTAAACTATTCAACAAATCATCCAAAGAGGCTTCCCAAACCGCATCTTTAAACATTTCTTGTATGGTTTCAAATGAAATTGGTTCAATTTTTTGAGATTGTCGAATATCCGATAATGAAACACCAGTTTTTAATTCTACCGGTTGCATGGTTTGGTTACCATTTGCGGAGTTGTAAGCCTTAGGTAAGGTTTTTACAAAGTCATTGATTTTAGATAAAGCACATTTATCCTCTATTTGCAGTATGGATTCTATGATATTTGACTTTAATGATTCCATTTTTATTAGTTCAATGTTTATTTTATTTTTTAAAGATAATCATTTTTGGATTTTGGTGTTGAATTGTTCCAAATATAACTCGAAATTACTATTTACTTATTCCCTTTTCAAACTTAAAATTTTAAATGATTAGAAAACAAATACCCAACATAACCGAAGGGCAGTCCCGCTTTCCGTTCAAATGCTATTGCTAACGCTTCAGATTGCTCTGCTTCAAAATAGCATAACCACTACAATCGGGTTTAGATTGGTGGCTTCGGTGCTTCGTGGTTGGTTTTTTGAGCGAGACGCTACGACCATTTTGGAGATCCTACGGAACACTTGCGCCAGCGGTGGACTTTATTAGAAGCACTAAACTTAATTTTAAGCACTAAAACCCGTATTAATTATAGCTTTTATTGGCTGTAGTATTTATTCTCGGTATACTATAGGTCTAGACATTATAGCCTCTAAATTTGGGTATTCTTCTTCTTTTTTAGGCAGGTTTATTTGTTGATTATGATATCTTTCATACTCTGTTTTTTTTAAAAGAGGACTTACATTTATTCTATAAGTGTCATCAATACAAATTAAATTCAAGTCAAATAAGTCGTGAATATCTGACCGTAAAATAATTCCATTGGTTATATGGTTTGTGTCTTCACCTTTATAGGGCAAAATATGGGCTGCTTGCAAAATTTGAATAACATTTGATTGAGTTATAGCACATTTATTATCATAAGCTTTTAGAAGTTTATTTCTAAATTTTTTTTGACCTCTTCTTTTAATTATCGATACTAAAGTTTTTTCATTAGCTTCTTGAATGTTTTTTGGATTAAATGTAACACTCTCTATAGTATCCACTGTGTCATCGATTAGTATTTCCTTATTTGGTCTAACTATTTTTTCCCAATTAACATTGCTCCCAGGTGATGTTAAAAAAAATTTTTTAGTGTAATTCCCTCCTTTACTTTCGGAATTTACTTTTTTGTTTGACAATGCAGAACCAATCAATCTTTGCAACTCTACAGATTCATATTTTAAAAGCGAAATATCAATTTCATTGTTTATACTTAATTGCCTATCGTCAAGATTTGGCCATTCTATTTTAGAATTAGAAGAGTTTATATAAACATTGATAATTCTAAATCCTTTATCCTTTAATCTTTTTAAAACTGTCTCTACACCTAATGAATAGTCAATATTTCTTGAGTTTGTTGAGTTTTTTTGCCCCTCCTCTTGAGTTAAAAGTTATTCCTATGTTATTATCAAGCGTTTCAACTGAAATGGTAGCGTCAAGAATTAGATTGTTATCTGTGATAATCTTCATATGTCTATTTTTATATTATAGCCAATGTCAGTGCATACAGCGACCCATTCTCGGCAAGATTTGCAATCTCCCCACATCTTTTTAACTTGTAATAAGCAAGCATTTGTAATGCGATTCTACTTTCAGGCTGTTTGCTTTTCCTTTGTCTTTTTAGAAACAGCAATTTTTTTAACTTTACCTGTCTTTTTGTAGTGAGCAATTATATTACTGATTTGTTTTTTTTCCCAATCTTTTAATGGTCTTGGGTCAACAACAAAATTAACTCCTTCTGGTTCTCTAATTAATCCCATATACTATCCTTTTTTTATTTGTTGAAGGTCAGCATTAAAAATTGGAATCAATTCAGTGTCAAAACAATCGCCCGAAAATGCATTCTCAATACTATTGGTCAATTTATCAATCTCTACATCAATATACTGAACTTTTTTTGGCATTAAACAAATTTACCAAAAATTGTTGAGAAACGGCACTTGAATAAACACAACCGGAATGAAGAAAGGTTTATGCGGCGAACCTCCCTAACAATCATAGCCCTGATAGGAGTGGTTATGCCGTTTTGCAGCGTGGGCTTTTGTGGGTTGTCAACGGCATTTGAACGGATAGCAGGGAGCCCCTTTCTGCGTGTTTTAAGGTTTCGCTTCTTAAAGTTGCTTTCTACAAAACGAAAAGATTTTCACAAACACTCAATCGGGTTTAGGTTGGTGGCTTTGGTACTTCGTGGTTGGTTTTTTTGTGCGAGGCACTCCCTAATATAAGAGCCTTTTTGGCCAGTTTGAAACACTACTACGATTAAAGAATTATTGAATTAAAGCTATCGTATTTTGATTACTGTTTCCTTCTCAAAATCAAAAAATCCTCATCGTATTTAAGTGTTACTTCATTTTTAGTTTCATTAAAGTGAAGATGACATCCTCCATATCTAGAAAAGTTTTTAAAAAGCTGCTGTAACAGTTTTTCACTCTGGCATAGTTTATCTACAATTGGCCTGTAGCGTAAATGAAAATCATTGGTTGGCCAACTGCGGGATGAAATAGAAATAAAATTACTGTCAGAATAATGGTAATTAAAATACAAATTGTCGTGATCATTATCGCAGCCTTCTCCATCTTTGTATTTTATAGCCCCGTTAATTTTATCAGTATCAAAAACAACCTCTGCATCATCAGTAAATTTTTCTACCATTTTTCTTTTCAATTTCCCTTCAACAGGTTTCCAAGTACCAAACAAATCGGTATTAAAATCAGGACGGCTATTATCATGTATTTTTTCTAATACGTACTTTTCATTTGCTAAACTAAGTTCTAATAATTGTCCATTGTTGGTAATAACTGCTTTGGTTTTTGCTCCTCTCATCTTAAAAATAAATGATCCCAATACAACATCAGTTTTATCACAATACATAAGTGTAGTTCCTACCAAACCTTTTTCTTGCACTTCAATAATTCCTTTATCGGTATGTCGAAAACATAAACCCCAATTTGCATTACAGCCGTCATGCCAACTTAGTTGACCTGGTAAAAAATCGGTTGGAAAAATAAAAGATAGTTCTGAATCCCATTTTTTATTAGTTTGATCAATTTTGCGCTTCCCTTTCTTATAATAAACAGGTTTCCAAGTTCCACTTAGTTCAGCATAAGGCTCGCTGCTTTCCCAAGGGCAAACCTTAAAATTACTTGTCATTAATATTTCATATACTAAAGTATCGCCTGCCTGTACTATTATTTCTGTAGCATAATCTTCATACCCTAAATAGCTTGCTTGTAAAAGATGCTTACCAATTGGAACTACCAATTCAAAAAAGCCGTCAATATTAGAAACGGCATAAATTTGCTCCTCAGCGGAAAGATCAATAATAATACTTGCACCTGGTAAAACATTACCGGTAATGTTATCAGTTATGCTACCTTTTATAATACCAGATTGATTGGTTTGACCATATAGTTGAGGCGATAGATTTAAAAGAAGGGTAATAAGGGTTAAATTAAAAATATTAAAATATATCATATTCGAATTTAGCTCCAAATTGTTAGTAATAAATTAATTTCTATTAATTTAACGAAATTAATAGAATTGTTAACAAGATGAAAACCATAACCTTTAGCAACCCGCACAGGAAAAAGCATTTTGATTTTTTTAATCAAATGAATCATCCGCATTTTAACGTTACCATTGAGTTAGAGGTGAAAAAGTTTGTAGTTTTTTTAAATGACGCAAAAATAAAATTTACGCCTGCAATGGTTTTTGCAATTTCGCAGGCAGCAAACAAAGTTAAAGAATTTAAATGGCGTATTAGAAATAAGGAAGTTGTAGAACACAAATGGGTAAATCCATCTTATGCCATTTATACTGAGGCCTCTTCTGTATTTAGTTTTTGTACAGTTGGCTTTAAACCTAATTTAAATGAGTTTATTAAAGATGCGCTTGAGGTAGAAATAAAAATGCAACAAAACCCTTCTTTTGAAGATGAACCTGACAGAGATGATTATTTGTTTATGTCCTCTATTCCATGGTTTCATTTTACGGCTATTCAACATGCCATGCAATATCATCCTTGCGATAGTGTGCCTCGTTTTACTTTTGGTAAATACATTGAAAAGCAAAATAAATTAATGATGCCATTGTCAATACAAGTGCATCACGCATTGGTAAATGGTAAAGAGGTAGCCAATTTTATTGAGCTAATACAAGCTTATTTAAATGAGCCATAGTATTTTTAAAATTAGTTTTAAGTTTTTATTAACAATTTTAAAATATATAACACTTAAAATATTAAAAACAGATGTTGTAATTATGTAGTTAAAGCTGATTAAATTTTAGTATATTTGTTTTAGTTAAAATTTATCAAAATTTATGTTTCAAAAGACTACGACAACTAAAAAGGTAAGGTATAAAAGTACTAAACAAAAAGATGATTTTTTCAGAGATTTAAAAGGTCGGGTAAATAATTATTTTAAAGAAAAGGGCATAAGCAAATATGCTAATGCGGCTATGGTTTTTAAAACGGTTTTTGCTTTTACAGCTTGGGGTATAATGTATGCTATATTAATAACCAACAAGTTAAGCTTTAGTTATGCGGCTACAATTGCTGGTTTTTGTGCATTAGGTTTTGTAAATATTTTTATTGCTTTCGCGGTTATGCACGATGCTTGCCACCATGCCTATTCAAAAAACAAAAAAATAAACCGTTTATTAGGTTACAGTATGAACTTTATTGGTGGTAACAGCTATTTGTTTACCAAAATGCATAACTCGCATCACGCTTTCGTAAACATACACGGTATAGATGTTACTTTAGAATCGCACGGTTTATTTAGATTTACACCACACGAGCCACATCAATGGTTTCATAAATTTCAACATATTTATACGCCAATTTTATATATGATTGCTAGTGCACATTGGGTTATCGTAAAAGATTTTAAATGGTTTTTTGTTGAAGACAGTATTGGCAACAAAAAAAATATTAAGCACCCCAAATCAGAATTTTGGATGCTTATTCTTTCTAAAATCTTTTACTTTAGTTATGCTATAATATTACCAATTATATTTTTGCAAGTGCCAGCCTGGTTGGTATTTATAGGCTTTTTAGCTATGCATATACCAAGTAGTTTAACTTTTGCTCTAATTTTTCAAGTAACCCATGTTTATGATGGCACACACTACCCGTTGCCTGATAGTGAAGGTAATATAGAAAACAATTATGCTTTACACGTATTAGAAACAACTAGTGATTTTAGCCGTGGCAAACCCGCAGCAGCTTGGTTAATGGGCGGAATTAATTTGCATGTTATACATCATTTGTTTCCTACAATTTGCCATATACATTACCAGCCTTTAACCAAAATTGTAAAAGAATGTGTGGAAGAATATGGTTTAGAATATTACGAACAACCTTCGTTTTACGCTGCAATAAAGTATCATATGAAAATGTTATACAACTTGCGTAAACCAGATGCACAAGTTCCTCAATACGGCAAGAGTTTAATTTTTAACTAAAATAAGAATAATTTATATATATATTGAGAAGAATTTGGTTACTTGATACTATTGATTTAGACAAACTAACGGAAGGTGGCAGTAACTCTATGCCAGGCCACGTTGGTATAAAATTTATTGCTATTGATAATAGTAGCATTACTGCAACTATGCCAGTTGATGATAGAACTAAGCAACCTTTCGGACTTTTACACGGAGGTGCTTCTGCGGTTTTAAGTGAAACTTTGGGCAGCGTAGCTTCTAACCTTTGTATTGATTTAGCAAAACATAATGCAGTAGGCATTGAGATTAATGCAAACCATTTGAAAAGCGCAACAAGCGGTTTGGTAACTGGCATTTGTAAGCCCATAAAAATTGGTAGAACCTTACATATTTGGCAAACCAAAATTTATAATGAAGCTAAAGAGTTAATATGTTTAAGTAGATTAATGACGATGGTTGTGCCTGTGAAAAGGTAGTTAGTTCAACATATTGGTTATAGTCAGCTTTTTGGATTTTTACAATCAATTGATCTCCATTTTTTTGAACGGTAAATTGCTCTTATTTCACTAACTGAAATCGGTAATTTCATTTTCTTGACTTTTAAGTAATTCATTAAAAAAAATCCAACAACAAATACTTAACTAGCTCTTCCCCAAAAAGGCATTTAAAGTCACAATCGGTAAATAATATACATATTTATTATAGGTAGAGAAATAAGTTTTATGCGGAAAACTACTTTCAAAACCATAACCCTGATAAGGAGAAGATTTGTTTACAATCAACTCGAGAGTTGAATTTACACTTAATCGAATTTTTTCAGCAATACGTCAGCTCTCATTAAAACCCATCTTCTATTGGCTATCTGGTTGGTATTTTCAATAAAAGTAATTATTTTTTGAGCATCTGCTTTACATTTATTTGGGTTACAATTAAAGCGATACATATTATTTACACAATAAATAAAATTTCTATACACTTTTTTATTCGGTTCAGGAATATTTTTTTCACAAGAAAGTGCTACTTTAATTTTATTAATTCTCGATTCTAACATTCTATACTCTCTCATTTCATACGACAACATAATCTCTACAGCTCTTAGGTCAAACTTATACAGGGTATCTTTAAAATCAATGTCCGCTATTAATTCATCTGCGTTTTTTAACTCACCTTTATATATATGCAATTTAGCTTTATTGTAAGCGTACATTTCTCTGGCATAATCAACTGGTAGTAATTTATTTTTATATAGATCAATAAAACTTTCCACATAATCGTATTTTTCTAGTTCTAAGCCAATAGAGACAATATTTTTATAAAGATTTCCAGATAGTTTACCATCAGTTTGTATATAGTTTTGATTGAGCATCATATCATACAATTCAAAAAGTTCTTGATATAATTGAGTTTTTTGTTCAATAAGCCACTTTAAATTATTGTTTAAAATGGTAAACAAAACAATCACCATATCTTTGGCTATTTTTTGATCGCTTTGTCGCAATTCTTCATTTAAGTTTTCAAAAGCTTTTTTCTTATCGCTACCTGTTAGTATTTCATAAGCCTGGTACAATAAATTAGTTAATGGATCTTTAATGGCAGGTTTAGTTTTAAAATAATCTAGCAAATAAGATTTTAAACCAAAATCATAACTTGCGTTTGTAATATTTCGACGGTTATGCATTAAAACTAAAGAGCATAATTTTTTAAGTATAAAATCTCTATCTATAGCATCGCACGTGGCTTGCAAATTCGAGTCTCCCCTCCTTTTGTCTTTGTAAAGTTTTTTATAGCAATCTAATAGTTCTTCAATTTGAAATTTATTTTGATAAAAATAAGTATCTATAGGTGATTTCTCCAATTTTCCTTTAGCTTGTTTGTATTTACTCATAAAAAAAACACCCTTGCCTCGATAAAGATAATCTTCTAAAATAATTTGATTATAAAGTGGTCCGTTTTTTTCAATTTTTTGCGTCGTAATAAAACATTCAAAATGTTTCCCTAATAATAGCAGATGAGATTGGTAATTGCGTTCATCTTTTTTTGTCTCCTCTTTTGTCTCTTTTTTACCATAAGCCTTTATTATGAAATCTTCTTCGCAGTATGGGTTTTTGTTAATTTTAAATTCTGTAAAAATATGATTACAAAGTTGCAGTAAAAATTCATTTGTGTTAAAATAAGGAGATTGAAGGTACGATTTGAATTTTTTACATTCATTATAATCTAAAGATAACAGCAAACGAACAGTTTTTGGAAACTTTGACATTATCGAATATAACTAAAAAAAATTATTTTAAAAAAACAGACACGTAAAATTGATTGTCAATTTGTTTTTTTTAAGAAATCAGTATTTTCTATAATTATTATTAGTTGCTGTAAATCATTAAGTTAACTACATATTTATAAACCTTTCGAATTTATATTACAGTACTATAGCTATGTTTTTTTACTAAAAACACTAATTGTAGGTTAGATGACACTAATTTATATTTGCCATATCAATTGATGAAAAAGTACAAGGCGAGTTACCGAAAAGCCTTAAAAGAGTAGGTCAAAAATTAAACCAAGAAAAGAAATGTTAACAGCAAGAATTAATTTAACAGACACAACGCAGGACGAATTATTATTATCAGCACTTATTGAAGAATCAAATTCTTATAGTGTAACTATTAATGGGAAACCTCAAATATTAGATGTTAAAATTCCTGACAATCCACCTGCCTCTCAAAACTTAAAAATGGGAAAGGTTTCTTTTATAGATGTAGACAGAAGATTAAATAACAAAATTTATGATGTAAATATTACGCCGCAATCTATAGTTAACCAAGGGAAGAATATGCGGATAAACATATTTATGGAGAACTCAAATACTTTAGCAATTGTTATAGCTACTGTTGATAATCCGTATGTAGTTGAAACAGAAAATGAAGAAGGTAAACGTAATCGATACAAAATTAAACACTAAAACTATATGAGCATTTCATGATGATTTTTTTCTCAAGCGATGCAAAGTTCAACCTTATTCTTAAACGCTAAAACGCACCCATTTTTTTATCAGACAGTCAACTATTTTTGACAAACTGATACAAGGCGAATTGCCGAAAAGCCGAAACAGAGTAGGTGAAAAAGTAAAAAAACTAAAACATGGTAACCGCAAGAATAAATTTAAAAAACACTTCTGAAGATGAGTTGTTATTTACAGCACTATTAGAAGCAGCAGATTCGTACGGCATAATTATTAATGGCATAACAAAACAAATAATTATTGATAAAGCAAAAAAAAATACTAAAACTACTTTTATTATAGGTGAAGACATGGCTTCAAAAGGAAATATTGTTGATGTAAATATTGCTCCTTTAGTTCCTTACAGATCTGCGCAAAATATGCGAATAAACATAATAAAAGAAAATTCAAATACTTTTGGTATTGTTATAGCTACCGTTGATAATCCTTACATCGTTACAACTAATGAAATGAAAAGGTATAAAATACAACATTCAAATGAACCTGTTGATCCAAAACCTTTTGAAGAACCAGCTGTAGTTGTATCAAAATTCAAATAATAAGAATTACTAACTAACACCCATTTTTTATTTAAAAAATAAACTAACAAAAATTAGTAACTATTCAGTAGAGGTCAGAAGTCAGACCGCTTCGCTTTCAGACGTTAGATAAATTCGGCTAAGTGAAGTCAAAAACGCTCTTTTTAGCCCAAATTATGTCTGATGTCTAATGTTTGAGAATGAAATGGTCTGATTTCTGAATAGTTACAAAAATTTATAAATATAAAATTCAACATTATTTTAATTAACTATAAAAACCAACAGAATGATTAACACATTTTTAGCCGATCTCAATTTTAATGATTTCGACCCCAAAAAGGACAACATAGCCGTTGTTATAAAAGAGTTCACTTTAAAGAAAAAAGCAGATGGACCTTTTCAGCGATACAGCGAGCCTTACATTGTATCAATGGCAATTGACCAGAATGGCGCAAAAAATCCGGCTATTGAATTTAATGTTTTACCTTTTCCAAATGTAAGAAAGGGGCAAAAGGTTACTTTTAACGGACAAGGTCATTTAATTTATGGTCCAAAAAACCCAGGTGAGTTTTTAGCTTATTCAATATTATATATGGAAAGCGACAAAGACATTAGAAAGTTGGGTAGCGATATTAAAAAAATTGTAAAAAGTGAAGCCATTAACAATAGCCTTCAAACGGTATTAGCGGCAGCACCAACTTACCTGATGGCAGCAACCGTGCTAACCCAATTAACAAGCTTGGTTTCTGTTAGAATGCAACAAAATAGAGACGATGAACTCTATAGACAAAATGGAACATTACTTAGAGATGTTTCGCCACCTTATGATATCTTAAGAACATACACCGAACAAGCCAATGATTTTATTGCACCAGTTACCAGCATTCTTCCATTAGTAAGCTCTAATAATTTAGGGAAACATTGCACAAAAATAATGCTACAATAAATTTTTATTAGCTAATTTATGTGGGAGGCGAAAAATTGTAAGCCATTTCAATTTTTGGTCTCACTTTCCGCTAAATAATTTTACTCCACTTCGTTGCGCAAAAGGGATACCACTTCCATCGGAGCTAAGGCCATCCCAATAGTTATCGGAATGCAGGCTTCGGTTTTTTCGCAAAATAGTAATAAATATTAAAGGCGTAGTTAGTTACTTCACAGTAATATTTACCATTATTTTATAAAATCATTTTTTTTATGAGGTTTTCAAGTAACAGACATTTTACCTTTTAAAAACAAGTGAGTTTAAAAAATAAATTCACCAAAACCCAGTAACATTTTCACCAAACATGGATATAAGAGTATAATTAATAAACGAGCAGATTTAATGAAAGACAGAAAAACAGCTAAAACAAACAATTTTTTTTAACATCAAAAACAAAATTAAAACTAAAAGATGATTAACAGAAAAACAGCAGCCTTTAACAAAAGGCAGGAAGCCAACGAACTGGCAACAAATCGTCCGCATCCCGAGCATAACAGTAACGGAGAGGAAACCAAATTTCGCCACAATGACAAAACGGCTACAGAACATCATTGCGAAAAAGGTGCACCTAAAAACAAGTCTTCGTATTTAATGAGTTTTACCAAAGGAATGCCTCATAACGAAACTACTGGCTTGTTAGAAGATCCTGATAACTATCCGGCTTTTGTTAAAGCCATTGATAGTGGCGACCCGAGAGACTTTAGAGATGTGCCTTTAGGTCACAAAAATCATGTGGGTGGTAATGCTTGTGTATATCCTGAAGTTGGAATACTCAGCAATAAAAAACCCGATGATGTTAAGGATGCCAAAGGAAAAGTTATTAGCGATTATGGGCTTACATGGAAATCGGATAAAGTGAATAACTTAAATAAGTTACTATTTAAAAAAGGTGAAAAAATTAAACTTCGTGCCTGGGAAAGCCAAAGTGCCGGCAATGCTTTTGAATTAGAAGGGCCGGATGCACAAGCAGTTACCATGCCACCAGCACCTAAATTGGGTAGTGCCGAATTAACGGCAGAAATGGCAGAAGTATACCTACAGGCTTTATTGCGCGATGTACCTTTTACAGCACTTAACAAAGGCGTTTTAAAAAGAGAGAAAAGCATAACAAAAAAGGGTTATGCTTATGAAGAGATTTTAAGCATTTTGCAAACCAATATTATTGATGTAAACAAAGTGGAATTATTAACCAATAAGTTGAATGATTTAGATTGGTTTAATGGTAATAATTTAGGTAAACTTTCTGAAAGTGAAAAAGAACGATGTCGTGCTTTTGAACAAACTCCAGAAAATGCTTTTAGAGGAATTACAACTGGCGATCAAGTAGGTCCTTATATTTCACAATTTTTACTGGCAGGCAATACCGGCATTAATGGAAATGATAATGAACGAAGCCCAGCCGAAGGCTTAATTACCTATGGCGCAATTAACGCAGACCAAAAAATACGTAAAGCAAAAGTTGGAGTAGATTATATGACCAATTGGGAGGAATGGTTAGATGTACAAAACGGTGCTGATTTAAGAGGTTTTGAGCAATACGATAATATTCAAAAACGGAGGTTTATTTATTCGCCGCGCGACTTAGCAACTTATGTGCATTACGATGCTTTATACGAAGCTTACTTAAACGCTTGTTTAATTATGTTGGGTAATAAAGTGCCTTTCGATTCTGGTATTCCATTTCAACAAAGTGATAATATTGACCACCAGCAAGGCTTTGCACATTTTGGTGGACCACATATTTTATCTTTAGTAACCGAAGTTGCTACACGTGCTTTAAAAGCGGTTCGTTTTCAAAAATTTAATGTGCATAGAAGATGCAGACCAGAAGTATTAGCGGCACGTATTCACCTAAATAAGAAATTGCAACATAGTGCCCCCGAATTGAAAGCTTTAGTTAATGATCTTGGAGTGAAGAACTCAAATATTCTATCGGAAGTAGCCAAAGCAAATGGTGAAGATAATTTTTTATTGCCCATGGCATTTTGCGAAGGTTCACCAATGCACCCTGCTTATGGTGCGGGCCACGCAACGGTTGCAGGAGCTTGCGTAACTATTTTAAAAGCCTTTTTCGACCATAACCATCCTTTACAAATTGTACCAGTTAATGAAGCATCAGCAAAAGTGAAACATTTGATTAAGCACCTTGGTCATAAAACGGGTGTTCATTCGGCAAACCTAGCTTACGTTGCGGCAAACAATGGCGAAAAGTTAGAGGTAGTTCCGGTATTGAATAAAAATTGCGAATTAGCCAAACTTACCGTAGAAGGTGAATTGAACAAACTGGCTTCTAATATTTCTATAGGTAGAAACTGGGCAGGTGTTCATTATTTTACAGATTACTACGAATCGTTATTAATGGGCGAACAAATTGCTATTGGTATTTTGCAAGAGCAAAAACTGATGTTTAATGAAAATTTCTCTATGACAGTTCCACTTTTTGGTGGAGACACCATAAGAATTTAAAGCTAACAAACGCAGACATAAAAGCACATTGCCAATTGGGTGGTGTGCTTTTTTTTATGATGATTAGGTTAGAAAATATTGATTTTTTTTAGTATTTTAATTTGAAATAAAAATAATCAGCAGAGTATTTTTTTTATTAAAGACAAATACTGCCTGCTAAAAATTAAAACTATAATGAAAATTTGGTTCTACTGTGATCTTAGTAAAAACAAATGGAAGACGAAACAATATAATTTACTAAGCTACTTTCTATAGTGCTTCTGGCTTAATTTTTGCTTTGGCCAAACACTATTTATTTTTTGCGAACCACAAGTTTTCCATAAATAACCCCGTTTTCTATGGTTTACTCAAATATATTTTAATTTTTTTTCAATACATAACTTGTTTTTTTGTTTTATCTACTTTAGTTACACTAACAAGGTGTTATTTTGAAGAACAGATAGAACAAGCTAAAGAGACTTTTAAAAATATAAATACTTTGCCTACTTAGTATTTTTTACTACATCCCACGCTCGGCGAGATTTGGAAATTTCACCGCATCTTTATTTTAAAAACTAAGGCAAGCATACTGGATCGGAGTCCAGCATAAAATTGTAATGCGATTAGTTTTCACAAATGTCATTTTCAACGTTATATTCATTTACTATCGTCTGATTGGTAAATTTTCTACGAAAAACCGAAGCCTCATCTACCGCAAGTCTTTTTGACTTGTGGTGTAATCTATTTTTTAATTAGAAAACGAACACTTGCGCTTCGTTGAAAGGGTAGTCCCGCTTTACGCTATATCTTTTTATTCCGCTTTGCTCCATAAAAAGGATGCCGCTAAACACCCCAATCGGGTTTAGGTTGGTGGCTTCGGTGCTTCGTTGTTGGTTTTTTGAGCGAGACGCTCAATGGTGAAGGACGCAGCAAGACGCTACGATCATTTTAGGGGCTTTGGTGCTTCGTTGGAGATTTGCAATTGCGAAACTTTCGTTTTATAAAGGGGTGATTATATTAACTTATTTCGTTTCTACGTGTTCCTTTCTAAACTTTAAAAACCCTTCAAAACTCAAATCTTCATCAAGCGCTTCCCAATAGATGCCAAAAGGTGAAAGCTCGAAGTTGGTTCGTTGTTCATTACTGGCATTCATTAATTTGGGAAACCATTTTAAGGGCATAGATTGCTCTATACCTTCCTTTGTTTTGAGATAGATATTTTCATTGTCGAACCATACTTTTTGAACTTCCATAATTATGTATTAAAATAGTTATTCCAATAATTGATAATTAACTCCTTGTTTTCTTCAATAATTGATTCTGCCAATTTTAAGTCTTTGTTTTTTATCCCTTTGTTATCAATCCAATTCATAGTTTCCACATTATACCTTGCTTCTCCGTCAGCATTTCTTACGTGAACGTGAATTGGTTCGTGTTCGTTAGAATAAAAGAAGAAACGCAAACCGAATACTCTAAATAAAGTTGGTATATATCTATGTAAAAGTAATCATTTAATTCAAAGTTCGCAGATTTTAATTTAGGAAGTTCTTAGCAAGCATTATTTGAATAATTTCGGTATTCTTAGGCTTGTGGAGCATTTATGTTGATTTACCATAAAGCTAAAGGCTCTATAAAAAACTCTTTAGGAAAATATTTTTCACTAAACTTATTTTGGTAATGGTTAAACCACATTACTTTGTAAAATATCTCGGAAATCTTTCTTTTGGGCTTCCCATTATGATAAAACAAACCATCTGAAACTTCTTTTTTAATGCCCGTTAAAACAAAATTTGGAGAAAAAAATGTCATAGGATACCGCTGCAATCGGGTTTATACCGATAGCTATCGGTATGGTGGCTTCGGTGCTTCGTGGTTGGTTTTTTTGAGCGAGACGCTCAATGGTGAAGGACGCAGCGAGACGCTACGACCATTTTAGAGAAAATATCGAATCCGCAAAGCCTTACCAGTTAAAGCTTTGCGGTATTTTTTATCTGATACTTGCGGATTTAAGGTACAAATTTCACAGATTGGAGATTAGCAATTTTGAATTAGTAGTTGTATCTTTAAATCCCAATCTATACTTCTATAAATCTTGATTTACTGGTAAAACTATACTTGTAATACTGATACTTAATTATTATTCGTTATATTTATTCTATATTAATAGAATATCTTAAAATGATTCAAAGTTAAAAATTTTCAATATGATCTGTAACAATTGTCAAAAACAAAACTCCGAGGCTGCGAATTTTTGTAATTTCTGCGGTACTACACTATCATTGGATCATACCAAAACAAAGCCGGAAGAAATAACTGAAAGGAACACAATACCAACAGAGACAGGATGGCAAATTGAAACAGATCAAAAACTGAATAGCGATGTCATAAAAAAGCAGCAATCTGTAAGCCATTATTCAGATGACCTAAATACTTATGGAATTAGTGCCAAATCAAATAAGAAAATTGATTCAATACTCTTTAAGCTAGCAATAATAACTTTTATTCTGCTAACACTTATTGCGGTTCATATGATTTTGCAAGTATTCTTTTTCGCACCCAGACCAAGTAGTTCTTATCATTGGGAAAATTTGTGGATTTTTGTTATAACTTGGCCAATACTGTCTTTTGTATTATGGAAGTGGTGGAAGAAACGAAGAGGCAATTATGCAATAAAAAATAGCCAACCTGAATTAATAGGTGAAGTGCGTGGTTTTACACAGCGTTCTGAGAATATTTCAACCAGTCATTTACAACATACAATATGGAATTTTCGAATAGAGAGATACATTGAAGGTAAACAACTACCTCCAATACCAGTTGAAATGCGAGGGCAGAAATTTGAGGGTTCTATCAATGAAGGTGATTCAATCCAGCTTTTAAAAAATTGGCAAAAGGGTTTACACAAAACAAATAAAGTATTCAACTTGACCATCAATGTTATGGTGAAAGCAAAACAAAAGGGATTGTTAACCATATATCCCTGGCTTTGGGGGTTACTTTTTTTTATTATTTTTTGGATTATTGTTTTTATTAACATAGTTAACAATTAAAGTTAATACCTCATCAATAAAACGAAAAAATGGCGAACAATTTAATTTCAACAGCGCATTTGGATTACTTGCAAAGAAGCGGGGTTAAATTACCTGATGCATCTTCTCTTCAGAAATTTACTACAGCTCAAATGGAATCGCGATTACTTTGGCATATAAATGGAGTTGGACAAGTTGACAAATCTCCCCAAAAAACACCAGAGAAAGAATATCGATCACCATACGAAGACTTGATTATCGGAATGCATGGATTAAGAATGCCCATGGCATTTTTTGTTCAAGGTTCTAATCAAGGTGTCAAGATTCACTGGGGTACATGGGGTCGAGAAAGTGTAACACAAAATATTACAAATAAGAGTCACTTTCGGCAAGCAATGCTTAAAACTTCTTTGGAAGCCATTTATCCCGAAATCTACTTATCTGAAAGCAAATTTGGCAACTTGAATTACACAAATGTTGGTTTTTCACTAGGCATTCCAACTTCAAAGCCTTTTAATCCTATTGATGGTTCAATGGCAATAGATCGACTTATAAGAGCTATGGGAGATTCCAATTGGGGGCTTTTAATATTAGCAGAACCCGCCGAAGAGAATGCAATTAGCCATCTTCGAGGAAATATTGTCGAAGAAACAAGGAGAATTAAGAGTGCAGTTGAATCGAAGCAAGCACCACTTCCATTGATTAAACATTATGAGGAATTACTCGGAGAATCTCTTAAAAACGCCACAAAAGGAATTGCTCTTGGTAGTTGGAGAACAGGAGTTTATTTGATGGGGGATAAATTAAGCTATTATCATTTAGCAAGTTTATGGCGTGGTTTGTATACAGGAGATAAGTCGCTATTGGAACCCATTAGAAATAAGCAATTCCAGCCGGTCTTTGACTGGATCAATAACTGGGCATTACCCGATACAAAAGCTACTATAGGTCCGGGATTCTTTTCCCATCCTCTTGCATTTCAATCCATACTCACCTCACAGCAACTGTCTGCTTACTGCCATTTACCTCAATTAGAAACACCAGGGTTTTTTATAAGTAATGTGCCAGATTTTGATACTGTCCCAGAAGAATTTTTTGAGAAGGAAACAATTAAGTTGGGTAGGATTATGAAACATGGTAAGCTGATCAATCAAAACTATGAAATTGCGCTTTCGAAATTGACCAAACACGTTTTTGTGGCAGGTGTAACAGGCTCGGGGAAGAGTAACACTATTTTTCATTTGCTTAAGGAAATTTCAAAAAAAGAAATCCCATTTCTGATTATTGAGCCGGCAAAAACGGAATACAGAGCACTACTAAATGATCCTGTTTTAGAAGACAAATTGCATGTATTTACTTGTGGGGATGAACTGACTGCTCCTTTTCGGCTCAACCCATTTGAAGTCATTTCTGGAGCATCCGTTTCGGTTCATATTGATTTATTGAGATCCGTTTTTACTGCAAGTTTTGGATTGTGGAGCCCGCTGCCTCAAATTTTGGAACGCTGTATTCATGAAATATATGCTGATCGCGGTTGGGATATTATAAATAATACCAATTCCCGTTTAGATGACTTGGAATATAGTTATTTAGCCTATCCTACCTTGACTGACCTTGCTGCTAAAGTAAAAGAAGTAGTAATCTCATTAGGATATGCTGAGCGAGTGACATCAGATATGTCTGCTGCCCTTTTGACTCGTATTACAAGCTTGAGAACAGGTGGAAAAGGCCGACTTTTTGACGTACAACAATCAGTTCCAATAGAAAAACTTATGTCGACACCAACAGTTCTGGAATTAGAAGCAATCGGTGATGATGATGACAAGGCGTTTTTAATGGGTCTGGTGCTAACCAGGCTAGTTACTTATCAACGGCAACAAAAACAGTCGGCTGATTTACGACACCTATTAGTTATTGAGGAAGCGCACAGGTTGTTAACTAATGTTGGTGGCAGAGGAAAACAAGAAGATGCAAATCCAAGAGCAAAAGCGGTGGAAACCTTTTCCAACTTGTTATCGGAAATTAGAGCTTACGGACAAGGTGTTTTAATTGCCGACCAGGTACCAGTTAAGTTAGCTCCTGATGTAATCAAGAATACCAACTTAAAGATTGCACACCGAATAGTTGCCATTGACGATAGAAAGATAATGGCTGGAGCTATGGCAATGAATGAAAAAAGGGCAAACGCTTTGGGTATTTTGTCCACTGGTGAAGCGGTTTTGTTTAACGAAGGAGATGATGCTCCTTTATTGGTGAAAATAGATTTTGCGAAAGTAAAGAACGATTTGATCCCCAATAAGCAAGTATCAGACACACTTAAGCGAAGTTCAATTTACACTAAAAGTATTTTTTATTCAAATAGTGCTTGTTCTTCTGATTGTTATACGCACATGGATTTGTGCAATATATCAAAGAAATTATTAGGAGATCCCTCATTTCAAAATACCTTTTCAAGAGTTGTTCTGTCATTGATTCATGATGAAGAGGCAATAGACCGCTTATGGCCAGATTTAAAAACTTACGTTCAGGCGATTAGACCAGCTAATGCTAAGCTCCAATATTTATGGCCAAGCATCGCCTCTCATGCAGCTTATTGGTATGCAAATAAAATGGGTGCACAAGCCCAATGGACTTACTCCCAAACCCAAAAGCTAACAGAATTACTTGAACAAGTAATCCTTCATAAGTCTATGGGTAAGGCTACGGCAAAAGATCGCCGTGGTCTTCAACAATTCTTAATATCTCTTCACGAACGAAAATTTGATCCATTTCCCTTATGCTCAAAAATTTGCAATAATCCTTCTACTTTGTGTTTATATAGAATGTCTACCTTTAATTTAATTAACAAGCCTAATTTTTCTAAAGACTGGTCATTAGCGATAGAATTGGATAAAGAACAAAATACATCGTCATTCACTTGGCATGTTTGTCGCGATGTTGCGTATGAATTAATGGAATTTGCTGATGATCTATGGGAATTAAAAAAGAAGCAATTGAATCATACCGAATCACAAAAATTGAGCCTTTGTTTTGCACAGCAGAAATTAATGAATGACCCAAATATGGCAAACAGTAAGGCTCTTCAAAAAACCATTCGTTTAATTAAACAAGCTAATCATGGGTAAAGGAGATATGCCTGCTAACGATAAAAGCGCGGCTATAGAAAAAGCGGTAGCGAATGAAGCAGCAAAAGAGGTACAAAAAGACAAAATGATCGAAAGAGCAAAACAAGCTAAGAGGGAGAAAGATAAGGAAACCAAAAAACAGAAAGATGCATCATCTTCAAAAGATGCCAATGACAAATCAGGAAAAGGGAAAGGTTCATTAGAAAAAGAATCGGAGAAGGCTGAGAAACGTGAAAAAGAAACAGAGGAAAAGAAGAAAAAAAAGGAGGTTGGAAAAGAAAAAAAAAGGAAAAAAAATGATGCTGTTGGCAAGAAAGATGTTATAGGTAAAAATTATAATCAAGCAGATAATATCCAAAATCAAAATGACAAAACATTACCTAACGATAACGCAAAAATTGCATCCTCAATTTCAGATAGACTCGATAATACAAAAAAAAATGACGCAGGCGATCAGGTCAAAAGAGATGCCAATGCGGAATATAAAAAAATGATTCAGAATGGATATCCAATAAGTACTAATTACGAATCTTTAACTGTGGAAAGAGACAAAGTAAATGGCCTTACACCTAAAGAATTAGAAGATACCATTCATGCCAACCTAAGTAAACTCGAATTTTACTCGAATACTACAGATCATATACCTCCTGGCACCTTTGAACGCTTATTGGATAATGAAGAAATACTTAAAGATGAATGGATCACCCGAAAGAAAAAGGCCTTTGAAAATGAATCGAAGATTAATGGCAAGAATCTGATTTCCAATGAGACAGACAACAAAGATACTGGCAAGCAAAAATCTGATAATACCTATAGTCAAGCCTCTATATTTTTCAGTCATACCCTAGAATCTGTAAGTACTTTAAAAACAGATGAAAAACAAGAGATGATTCAAAATATCAAAAAAATTTTACCTGATTACAATGACGTAGGAGATGCAAGATATGATATGACGGGACAAATTAGCGATGAAGAAACTAAAATTTTGAATAACAACCTTGATCTTTTGGAAAACCAACCCCGAAAAGACAAAGATGGTAGCAAGCCAATTTATAATGATTTTTATATTGGAAATAGAATACATTTACAAAATGCCACAGCCGAAATAATCTTGGCATTTCAAACATCTGAATTAAATTTGGTGGTAATGAACAATGAAACTCTCTTTGAAGGTTCAAGTGATGCAATTGAGAGGTTTAATGAACATAACATCATAGCGAGAATTTCTGATTTTTGTTCTGGTGCTAATCTTATTGAAGCAAAGGAAATTGTAAGTAAATGGAGCAGTATCAATGATATACTTACCGAAGCTCGAGCAGAGATTGCAAAAGGCAACATAGAAGAGGTACAATGGAGATTAGCCATTGCACAGGAAATTATTGAACGTTGGGATCAAAAATTATCGGATTATACTAAAGACACAATTATTGGAGGTGAAAGATCTGTTACTACTATTAAGGTAATCCAGACGGGTGCTGATTTGACCTTTGCGGGTGCGGGAGGAGTTGCTTTAAAAGGTGGAAGTTTTGTCATAGAAGTTGGTGGTGGTGCCTTACTTGGCGCAACTAACAAGTTATTGCAAAATACAGCTATGCAACTAAGTGAGGTAGGCTTTGGTTTGAGGAACGGTATGGATTTTGGTATGCTCATTCAAAAATTTGGGATTGATACAATAGTCAGTACTGCAACAGGTTCACTAAGTAAAGCAGCAGAAAAGTGGCTAATTAACAATATCTTAAGGGTAGAAGGAATTAATGTGGATATAACTAATAAACTCAAACTTGATATATTATCAGATTTTTTGAAATCAGTGCATCCACATTTAACTGTTTCGGACAAGCTTGGAAAACCTTTTATTGATAATTCAATTAAGAAGCAAGCAACTACATTTGTTATTAAAAAGCTTACAATTCCATTGCAACTGGCAATGGATACTGTGATAGAAAAGGGGATTACAAAAGGGAAATTTCCTGAAGAGAAAGACTTTGTGGAGGCGGTCAAAAAAGAGTTTTGGAAGAGCAATGCTAAGTTGGTAATGAAAACGATTATTAACCATTGGCAAGGTAAGTAGTGACGGTTTAGTAAGAGAAGGCTTTTTAGTGCAATCAACTCTCGGCGAGATTTGCAATCTCGCCGCATCTATATTTTAAAAACTAAGGGTAGCGTACATTTTAGTGTGTCTAAAAAAAGGTTTTCAACTGTTCACATTTACCATCCGAATATTTTATCGCTCATTTTTTTCATACTGAAACCTAAAGTTATGAATTTTATAATTATATCT
>Ga0114957_1001628_pt1 | contig 23824 bp, 11 predicted proteins | sample BantaG_FD_87175 | JGI IMG/M metagenome (GOLD analysis project Ga0114957, IMG submission 87175) | Marine algal microbial communities from Bantry Bay, Ireland - BantryBay_4 metaG | ecosystem: Host-associated > Algae > Red algae > Unclassified | place: Bantry Bay, Ireland | collected 2014-11-21 | reverse complement strand
ATTTTTATCGCTTGTTTAGGTCTTTTGGCACTCGCAACATTTATGACCGAACAAAGGATGAAAGAAATTGGTATTCGAAAAGTGCTTGGTGCAAGTGTTCCAAATATCGTTTTCCAACTCTCCAAACAATTCTTAATCTATGTTGTAATTGGATTGTTAATCGCCGCTCCAATTGCTTGGGTTCAAATGAATAATTGGCTCAACAACTTCGAATATCGAATAGAAATGCAATGGTGGATGATTGCTTTGGCAGGAGTATTGGCAATTGGAATTGCATTTATAACTGTTGGTTCTAAAACGATGATTGCTGCTTTGACGAATCCTATGGAGAGTTTACGGAATGAATAAAGTAAATCGGTTTTCCAAAACCGAAAAACCCCAGTTTTCATTCATTCATTAAAAAACATTCGGTTTTGGAAAACCGATTTACATCAAAAAAAAATGAACTTAACAAACCTCAAACTCATTTGGAGAAACTTACTGAAAAATTCAGGAATCACCTCAATTAATGTGATTGGGTTGTCGGTAAGTTTAGCAGTTAGTACATTGATTATTTTGTTTTTGCAATTTGAATTTAGTTTCGACCAATCAAATGCGAAACATGAGGAGATGTATCGATTAAATACCACTTTAAAATATCCTAATTCGCCTGAGCAAAAAACGGCATTGGCTGCTATCACAATGGGCCCATATTTAAACAGACAATGTCCTGATATAGAAAATTATTTACGGATTGTAAATGGTAATGAAAATCGCCTTTGTCGAGCGAATGGTCGTGAAAAAGTTATCGCTAAAAATATTCAAGTAGATTCCACTTTCTTTTCTTTTTTCGATTATAAATTACTTTATGGTGATCGAAAAAATGTTTTTGACAAACTAGAAAATATTTTACTTACTCGTGAAGTGAGCGAAGCTCTTTTTGGAAAAGAAAATCCTGTCGGTCATTCCTTAGAATATTCTTATCCTATTGATGCAGGAAGGGACACCACTATCCAACATATTATTGCAGGAGTTTTTGATGACTTTCCTGTTAATAGTCATTTACAATTTGAATCATTAGTTCCGCTTGATGATCGATTTCTTACATCAAATAATATTGGAAACAATTGGCATTCTATAGTTTCTAATACTTATTTCCAGGTTCGTCCTTCAGCAAAAGATCCTTTAAAAATTGCAGCTCAATTTCCTGCTCTTTTGGAAAAAGAAATGCCAGGTCATGATATGGTTAGTTTGGGTTTACAATCTTTTAGTGATATTCATTTGGATTCAGGTGAACTACAATATGATGATATCAATTTCCAAAAATCTAATCGACAATATTTACATATCCTAGCTCTTATTGCAATTTTTATTTTACTCATTAGCAGTATCAATTTCGCTAATCTTTCTACCGTCTTAGCAATGAGAAGAGTGCAAGAAGTTGGCGTTAGAAAAACATTAGGAGCTCGTAATTCAGATGTGTTTTTTCAGTTTTTAGGTGAAGCTATATTGATGTCAATCCTTGGCGGTGGCTTGGCATTCCTATGGGTAATGGGCTTGCGAGATTCTTTTCTTTCTCTATTGGGAAGAGATATTGAATTGTCATTTAACCCTACAATAGTTGGGGTTTATATTTTCGGAATAGTATTGTTAGGAATTATGGCTGGTTTGTTTCCTGCTGTTCAAGCTGCACGATATTCAGCAGTAGAGGCATTTAAAAGATTAGGAACTTCGGTTTCGATAAAACGACCTTTTATCCAACGATTAGTTATTCTTCAATTTATGCTTTCGGGTATGTTGATTATTGGTTCCATTATTTGTTATCAGCAATTAGATTATTTACAAAATAAAGATTTAGGATTTCAATATAACCAAGTGGTCGAATTGGATTTGGGTTTTGATAATATGGAGAGAGCCTCTATCATAAAACGAGAATTAGCTAATATTTCAAATATCATAGATGTAAGTGGAAGCGAGGCCTCTTTGGGAACTATTGAAGGTCAACAAGGGCTAATGGTTAGAAATGAAAAAACACTTGAAACAGAAAATTATCCGATGACTATTAGGCATGTGAATCATAATTTTTTTGATTTATATGAAATGCAATTTGTGCTTGGTCAATCTCCAACTCTGGAGGCCGAAGTTAATGAACAAGAACTCGTAGTCAATGAATCTTTTGTAAAAAGAGTAGGCTGGAAAACATCTCCAATCGGAAAAGAAATTTTCAGATATAGCGGAAGTGAAATCATTACTGGAAGGGTTGTGGGAGTAATTAAAGACATTCATCACAATACATTGCATAATGAAATTAGTCCGATTTGTTTTGGAATTACATCAAGTGCCCTGTTTCTTTCTTTAAAAATTAATCCTGCAAATGTAGAACAAGCACTTCCTCAAATTGAAACAGTTTGGAATAAATACATCAAAGATCGGCCATTTAATTATAAATTTATGGACGCTCATTTTGTTGAACTTTATGATTCTGAAAGTCGATTAGGAAAAGTACTTTTTATTGCAACGTTACTCTCCATTTTAATTGCTTGCTTAGGATTGTTGGCACTATCAAATTTTATCATCCAACAACGCACCAAAGAAATTGGGATTCGAAAAGTATTAGGTGCTTCTACTTTTGGAATACTCAGTTTACTGTCTAAAGATTTTTTAAAGTTAGTTTTTATTGCCTTCCTCATCATCACACCAATAGCTTGGTATGTGATGAATCAATGGCTCCAAGATTTTGCTTATCGAATAGAAATCAACTGGTGGATTTTTGTTTTTGCAGGAGCGACTGCGATTCTCATTGCATTTCTAACAGTAAGCATACAAAGTCTAAAAGCAGCATTGACGAATCCTGTGGAAAGTTTGAAAAATGAATAAAAATAGGATTATGGATTAAGGATTTCGAAAAATTTTGAATCTACAATCGTGAACACATAATCTTGAATTACAGTTTTTCGAAATCCTTAATCCATAATTTTTAATCCATAATCATTAAGTTATGTTTTTTAAAAATCTAAAATACGCTTTTCGAAATCTCAGACGAGATAAGTTTTACACCTTCTTAAATGGGGTTGGGTTGACCATTGGGCTGACTGTTGCCATGCTTATTTTTATGTGGGTGCAAGATGAAACTTCTTACGATAATTATCATTCACAAAATGGGCAGAACTATTTTGTTTTAAGCAATTCCAGTTTTGCAGGCGAGCGAGATTATGGAATGCGAACACCTGCCACACTTGCAGAAAGTGCCAAAGATCAAATTCCTGAGGTACAACAAATCGCACGAGCTTATTCTCTTTGGAAATCAGTTTTGGAATTTGAAAATTTCTTATTTTCTGCTAAAAATGGTTATCTCGTAGATCCTTCGATTCTAAAAATTTTGGATTTTGAATTTGTAAAAGGAAATCCTGACCAAGCACTTAGTGATCCCAAAAGTATTGTTATTTCAGAAAGCGTTGCGTTCAAAATATTTGGAAATGAAAACCCGATTGGCAAAACGATAACGGTTCAAGATAAATTACAACTTCAAGTAACCGGTACCATTAAAGATACTCCAGTCAATACTCATTTTCCAGTTGATTTTTTTATTCCTTTTGAAGGAAACAAAATGAGTTTTTTGAATGAAGGGGGTTTGCATTGGGGAGCATATAATTTTAATACTTATGTACTGCTTCGTCCTAATAGTGACCCCGAAAAAGTTTCCAAACAGTTGACAGGTCTACTTCCAGAAAAACGCAGAACAGGTAAAGATCAAGCTTTTTTTGAATTACATCCGATCAATGATATTCACCTAGGATTAGAAAAATTAAAATATGGTTTTCCATCAAAAGGAGATTGGAAAGTCGTTCAGTTATTTGGGTTAATCGGCTTTATCATTTTATTGATAGCTTCCATCAATTATATCAACCTTACAACTGCAAGAGCAGGGCATCAAGCGAAGGCAACAGGAATTAGAAAAATAATAGGCGCATCCAAGTCTCAACTTATCAGCCAACATATTTTAGAAACATTTTGCCTCGTAAGTATTTGTAGTTTTGTCGCACTTTTACTGGTACAGGGATCTCTTCCTTTTTTTGAAGAAATATCGGGTAAAGAATTTTCTCATAACACAGTATTTACAAAAAACACTTTATTACTTTTTGGAGGGATGACTGTGTTAACGGTTTTATTGAGTGGCATTCAACCAGCCTTTCAATTAAGTGCATTTCATCCGCTAGCAGCATTAAGAAAAAATGGAGGAAACAAGATTTCTAGAAAATTTAATTTACGGAAAACATTAGTCGTCGCTCAGTTTTTTTGTTCTGCGGTATTAATTATTTGTACCGCTTTTATGCTTCGACAAATGGATTTTGTTCAGTCCTCAAAATTAGGTTATGAGAAAGAACACATCTTTTCATTTTATCAAACACATGATAATCCAAACATATTTTTAGAATCGCTAAAAGGAAAACCGGGAATAGAAGATGTCAGTATGAGTAGTTCCAATATCGTTTCTATTACGAATCAGTTAGGGGGGTTTACTTGGGAAGGCATGGAAGGCGAACAAGATCTTTCTCTCAATAATATTTATGTCGGAGAGCACTTCAAAGATTTTTTCAACCTTACTTTAAAAGAAGGTAGATGGTTTAATCCTGGGAGATTAGATTCTGCTTCGTTTGTCATCAATGAAGCAACTGCTGAATTATTACAACTTGATAATCCTGTTGGTAAGTGGATTGACTTTTGGGGTTCTCGTGGAACTATTGTTGGCGTAACCAAAGATTTTCATTTTCAATCCTTGCATAAAAAAATAGAACCATTAATTTTTTTACAAAACCAAAATTACTTCCCAACTATTTATGTAAAAACCACAGGTGAAAAAGCAAGTCAGGCGATTGCATCTGCTCAAACAGTTTTCAAACAACACCAACCCAAAGCGGTTTTCAAATATGAATTTTTAGATGATAGTTATAATGCATTGTATAAATCGGAAAGTAGAATCGGTCAGCTATTTATGTTTTTCGCATTTATCGCAATCATTATTTCTTGTTTAGGCATTTTTGGTTTAGCAACTTATACTGCCGAGAAAAGATTTAAAGAAATTGGGATTCGAAAAGTGTTGGGTGCTTCTGTAATTAGCATCGTTCAATTACTTTCCAAAGATTTTGTAAAGTTGGTAATTGTAGCTTTAATTTTTGCGACTCCTATCTCTTGGTATTTTATGTCTAGTTGGTTAAATACTTTTGCTTATCGAGTGGAATTGGACTGGTGGATTTTTGCTTTAGCTGGATTGGGTGCCATTGTAATTGCATTGTTGACAGTTGGGATTCAATCGGTGAGAGCGGCAGTTGCAAATCCTGCGGAGAGTATTAAATCTGAATGATTTTTTTGGCCGCAGACTTACGCAGACTTTTTATGACTTTTCGAAAAACGCGTTAAAGAAAGGTCATAAAAAGTCTGCGTAAGTCTGTGGCTAAAAAACACAAAATTATTCGAAACCTAGAATCAAAAAAAACAAATCATGTTAAAACATAACATTAAACTTGCATTTCGAAATTTCCAAAAAGACAAAAGTACCTTTTTGATTAACTTAATTGGTTTATCAACAGGATTGACCTGCGCCTTTCTGATTGGTTTATGGGTTAATGACGAATTAAATTTTGATAAATTCCATGCTAATGATAATCAACTCTTTCATGTTTTTGAAAATCAAGATCATGGAGATGGTATTTATACGATTCCGCATACCTCAGGACATTTAGCAAAATCCTTAGCTGAAGAAATTCCTGAGATAAAATTTGCTACTCCGATTGCTTCGGAAAAGGAATATATTCTGTCTTTAAATAATAATAATTTAAAAGGAAGAGGAAGTTTTGTTGGAAAAGATTTTTTCAATACGTTTTCATTTGAATTGACACAAGGACTGAAACATCAAGTATTGGAGAACAAAAATTCTGTTGTTATTTCAGAATCATTTGCGGAGCGAATATTTAATCGAACAGAAGATGTGGTTGGACAAGTCCTAGAATGGAAAGATGGAGATAACGTAGAACAACTAACCGTCTCAGGGGTTTTTAAAGATTCCCCTTCCAATTCATCTCTCCGATTTGACTTTCTAATGTCCATTGATTTACATGAAAGCTTGCACCAATCAGATTATGATTGGGGAAACCGAATTCTGAGTACTTATGTCGTTTTAAAGAAAACAGAAAAACTTGATGAGTTAAATAAAAAGATGACTGCACTCTTGGCAAAAAAAGATGAAGGAACAGACTCTAATTTATTTCTAAAAAAATATTCTGAAATTTATTTATTTGGTAAAATGGAAAATGGTGAAACGGTAGGTGGAAGAATCGAATACGTTCGCTTATTTTCCATAGTCATTCTTTTTATTTTACTGATTGCATGTATTAATTTTATCAACCTTTCCACAGCAAAAGCGGACAAACGTAAAAAAGAAATTGGTATCAAAAAAACAATTGGTGCAGACCGTAAAAGTATTGTTTTACAACATTTAAGTGAATCTGTAATGCTATCATTTATAGCATTATTTGTTGCAGGTATTTTTATCTTTTTCATGCTTCCTTCTTTTAATGAGATTACAGGAAAACAATTAGCACTTAATTTTGATGGGAAAATATTCTCCATGTTTTTGGGGACAACCTTGTTGACTGGTTTATTGGCTGGTAGTTATCCTGCTTTATATTTATCAGGGTTCAATCCCGTAGAAGTTTTAAAAGGAAAAATTAAAAGTAGTTGGAGTGAATTTTTTATTAGAAAAGGTTTAGTTGTTTTTCAATTCTCTATTTCTATATTATTGATAGTCGGCGTTTTAGTCGTTCATCAACAAATTGAATTTGTAAAAAATAAGAACCTTGGTTTTGAAAAAGACAATATAATTTATTTTACACCTGAAGGAAAAGTCGCAGAAGATTCTAAAACTTTTATTCAAGGAATGAAAAATATTCCAGGCGTTTTAAATGCATCTAGTTCGAGTCGATCTATGGTTGGAAAAGCACAAAGTACAACCGCAATTGCTTGGCCTGGAAAAACAGAAGAGATTCAATTTGAAGCTGTTTATACCACATACGATTTGATAGAAACCTTAGGAATAGAAATGGCAGCAGGTCGAACTTTTTCAAAAGGATTTGGCGAAGAAAATAAAAATATCATCTTCAATGAAGCAGGAATAAAAGCGATGGGATTAAAAAATCCAATTGGAAAAAGAATTCAACTTTGGGGTCCTGATAATTATTTGACGATCATAGGTGTAACAAAAGATTTTCATTTTGAATCTCTCCATGAAAATATCAAACCAATGTTTTTTGAATTTGATCCAGACGACGATATTTTGATGGCAAAAATTACAGCAGGTCAAGAAGCAACTGTAATACCATTGTTACAAGAATTGCATAGTCAATATAATCCAGGCTATGATTTTGATTTCAAATTTTTAGATGAGACTTACCAAGCTCAATATGTTTCCGAAAGCAGAGTTGCAGTCCTCTCCCGCTACTTCGCAGGGTTGGCCATTTTGATTTCTTGTTTGGGTTTATTTGGATTGGCAGCATTTACCGCACAACGAAGAATGAAAGAAATTTCCATCCGAAAAGTCTTGGGTGCAACTTCATTTTCTATTGTTCGATTATTGGCAAGTGATTTTACAAAGATGGTCGTTATTGCCATTTTGATTGGTCTTCCAATAAGTTATTTTGCCATTCAATCATGGTTAGAAAACTTTGCATTTCACATTGAATTATCACCACTTATTTTTGTTGGCGCAGGTTTATTGACATTGGTAATTGCATGGCTGACTGTGAGTTTACAAACTGTAAAAGCGGCGCGTGTTAATCCAGCGAATAGTTTGAAAGAATAGAGGAATACTTGAACGTAAAAAAGACGTTCATATATGTACAAGCATTGTTCATATATGGACAGTAAAAGAGTAGTATTAATTATTTTTATTTTATAAAAAACTGACAGTCAAGGACTTACAATCTTGGCATACCCATTGGTTCTATATTAGTAAGAACCTACAGTTTAATAAAAAATAAAAACATGAAATACCTAATTATCTTTTTTTCCAGTCTATTCCTATTTCAAAATATTAGCTCGGCATGTAGCATGTACAAGATCACTCACGATGGAAAAACCATTGTTGGAAATAATGAAGATTGGCACAATCCAAATACACAAATTTGGTTTACGCCAAAAGCAGACTACAAGTATGGATTCATGAATATTGGCTTTAACGATTACTTCGCACAAGGTGCCATCAATGAAGGAGGTTTGATATTTGATGGATTTGCGATGCCATATTTAGAAATTAAAAATACAGCGGGTAAAACAGAAATGTCAATGGGAAATATGGTTCGACACATCATGCATTCTTATCATTCTGTAACAGAGGTAAAGGATTATTTATCTAAAATTAATTTAGGTGCTTTCACAAATAGCATGATTGTATTTGTAGATAAAACTGGAAAATATTTAATCGTAGAAGGTGATGAGTTAATCATCGGAGATGATGCAGAACAATCGTTTTCTAATTTTTATCCTTCTCAAACTAAATCATTAACGGATGTAGATTTACCATTTTATCAAAAGGGATTAAAGTTTATCAATAATTCCGAATCTGAAGTTTCGGTTGATTATTGTAGTTCTGTAATGAAAAATTTAGCACAAGATCGTGCAACACAATACTCTTCCATTTATGATTTAGAAAAATTGACTGTTCGAATTTATCATTTTCATAATTATGAAAGTTATGTAGAAATCGATTTAAGAGATGAACTCAAAAAAGGAGAGCATATGCTTTTAATTCCTGAACTTTTCCCAAAAAATACCAAAGGCTATAAAAATTATGCGAAGTATAATGATACTCAAGACCCTGCAAGATTTGTAAGAGATGCTTGGGAAAAAGATAGCAAGGGCAAAATAGGGAAGGAATTGGAAAACTTTAAAAGAGGATTTGCAAACTTTTTAAATGGTATCGGTTACGAATGGTTATATGATAAAAAAAATGCAAAAGGTGCTATCGCTATATTTCAATATGGAATAGAATTATTTCCAGATAATTCAAATTTATACGACAGCTTAGGAGAAGGATTATATGTTGATAAAAACTATAAAGCTGCGATTAAAAATTATAAAAAATCCCTAGTACTTAATCCTGAAAATAGTAATGCTACTAAGATGCTTACAAAAATAAAAGCAGCGCAAACTACTACTAAAAACTAGAATTCAAGATTTTTCAAAATCCATAATTAGACAATCATGCTAAAACATAACATTAAACTTGCATTCCGAAATTTCAAAAAAGATAAAAATACTTTCTTGATAAATTTGATTGGTTTGTCTACGGGGTTGGCATGTGCAATTTTTATTTTCATGTGGGTCAATGATGAAATTAGTGTTGATAAATTCCATAAAAATGATGCCCAGCTATTTCGAATTTTTTCCAACTATGATGAAAATGGACAGATCTCTACTGAAACTGTTTTACCTACGGTTTTAGCCAAAGCACTCCAAGAAGATATTCCAGAAATAAGAGAGAGCGCAAGTTATTCCGAACCCTTCGATTATTCGGGATTGACTTCCAACGGAATATATTTGGATGCCAAAGGACGATACGTGACCGATAATTTTTTCAAAATTTTTTCTTTTGAAATGATGGAAGGAAATGCCGAAAAACTTTTCCCTAACAAAAATGGGATTGTCATTTCTGAAAGTTTAGCTAATAAGTTTTATAAGACTACAGAAAACGTATTAGGAAAAGTCATCACCTATAAATCGGAAAAAGGAGAAAAAGTGGAAGCGGTTATTTCAGGTATTTTCAAAGATGTTCCAAAAAAATCTTCGCTCCAGTTTGACTACCTACTCTCCAATGATTTTTTTGTAGAGAGCATCAATCAAGAGATTATCTGGTATAATTACATTTCAGAAATTTATGTCCTCCTCGAAAAAGGGATAACCAAAGAAATGCTCGACCCTAAAATTGCAAACTTCTTAGCGACCAAAAGTAGAAATGATGAAGACGTTTTATGGGCGCAACAATTCTCTCAGCAATACTTGCATGGCGATTATAAAAATGGAGAAGTCGTAGGTGGTCGAATTACTTACGTCCGATTATTTTCAATCATCGCCTTATTTATTTTATTGATTGCCTGTATCAACTTCATGAATCTTTCTACCGCCAATGCCACGAAAAAGTTTAAAGAGATAGGCGTTAAAAAAACGATTGGAGCAGACCGCCAAACTTTGGTTTTTCAATACTTAGGCGAATCCTTGATGTTGAGTTTTTTATCCTTGGGTATTGCCTTAGGCTTAATTTATTTCTTTCTCCCCCAATTTAATTTGATTACAGGAAAAGAATTGGCTTTGAATTTTAGTGGAACTATGCTCCTTTCCATTTTTGCAATCACCTTATTTACTGGGATTATTTCGGGGAGTTATCCTGCTTTTTATTTGTCGAGTTTTAAACCGGCAAGAATTTTCAAAGGCAACGTCAAAAACTCTTGGGGCGAACTTTGGGCGCGTAAAGGATTGGTGGTTTTCCAATTTTCCATTTCTATTATTTTGATTGTTTCGGTCTTGGTCGTTTATAAACAAATTGAATTTATCCAAAATAAAAAACTAGGTTTTAATAAAAATAATGTCGTTCATTTCAAATTCGATAAAACCGAATCCGTCAATCAAGATATTTTTATTAATGAAATAAAAAATCTTCCTACCGTCATCAATGCGTCGAGTATGTGGGGCAGTTTAGTTAATGATGTTTCCGATACCAACGGGTCATTTGATTGGGATGGAAAAAATCCAGATTACAATCCGACCTTTCATTTTGTCGATGTGAACTACGATATGCTAGAAATGCTAGATGTAAAAATGGTGCAAGGGCGAACCTTTTCCAAAAAATATAACAATGAAAATACAAAAATAATCCTCAATGAAAAAGGTGCGGAAATTATTGGTTTGGAAAATCCTGTGGGGAAAACTTTCAACCTCTGGGGAACAGACTTCGAAATCATCGGTGTCGCACAAAATTTTAATTTCGAATCTTTGTACAAATCTATCCAACCATTCTTTTTCCGCATGCTCAATAAAGATGACGCAGATAAAATTATGGTGAAAATCCAAGCAGGGAAAGAGCAAAATACATTGGCTCAACTAGAAACGATGTACAAGAAAATTCATCCAAGTATTCCCTTCGAATATCAATTCTTAGATACAGATTACCAACGCCTCTATGAATCTGAACAGCGGGTTGCGGTGCTGTCCAAATACTTTGCGGGCTTTGCCATTCTACTTTCTTGCCTTGGACTTTTTGGCTTGGCAGCCTTTACGGCTCAAAGAAGAATTAAAGAAATTTCCATTCGGAAAGTGCTCGGTGCAAAGCCTTTATCCATCGTTCGTTTGTTGACTTTAGATTTTACGAAAATGGTATTGCTAGGTATTTTTGTTGGCTTACCCATTAGTTATTTTATCACAAAAAAATGGTTGGAGGAATTTATTTTCCATATTGACTTGTCGCTTTGGTTCTTCCTTTTTGCAGGAGTGACCGTACTTGTCATTGCGTGGATAACAGTAAGTTTACAAACGGTGAAAGCTGCCAATGTAAACCCTGTAAATAATTTAAAAGAGTAAAACTGATTAAGGATTATGGATTCAAGATTAAGGATGCCCTCAAATCTTGAATCCATAGTCTTGAATCAAATTCAAAATTGAGTTGGCAATCCATAATTCTTAATTTTGAATCCATAATCATAATACCAATGCTTAGAAATTACATCAAATTATCGTGGAGAAATTTAACCAAAAACAGAAGTCATGCCCTCATTAACTTGTTAGGTTTGGCGATAGGAATCGCTTGTTGTTTGCTTATCATGTTGTGGGTGACCGACGAGTTGAGTTTTGATAAATGGAACAAAAAAGCAGACCGTATTTATCGGGTTGCTTCTGAAATAAAGTTCGGAGGAACGCACAAACATTATGCAGTTACTCCCCCAACCTTGGCGGTAGCCTTGCGGAATGATTTTCCAGAAATAGAAACTGCTGTTCGATTTAGACAATATGGGGGTTCGATGGTCAAAAGAAATAATCAGAGTTTTAATGAATCAGATATAATTTATTGTGACTCTACTATTTTTGATGTTTTTAGTTTAGAGATGATAAATGGTAATCCCAGAGAATCATTGACTGCTCCAAATACGGTTGTCATTAATTCAAGCATGGCTCAAAAATATTTTCCGAACGAAAATCCTATTGGAGCGATATTGAAGTTTGATAATAAAAATGATTATACGGTTACAGGAGTGATAAAAGACATGCCTGAAAATTCTCATTTTAATTTTGATTTTTTTGTTTCTCTAACTGACATGGAAGAAGCACAAGATGGGCTATGGTTAGGTAATAATTTTCAAACCTATTATGTGCTTCGAGAAGGAGTTGATGCCGCTGCATTTGAAGCTAAAGCTTTTCCTTTTTTATTAGATAAATATATTGGACCTCAAGTGTCACAAATGTTTGGAGCGCCTTTCGAAGAAGTTGAAAAATCAGGTTCTTTTATCAAATACCATTATCAGGCTCTTACAGATATTCACCTCACTTCCGATTTGGTAGGGGAATTAAGACCTAATGGAAACATCCAATATGTTTGGACATTTTCATTAGTAGCTTTATTTATTTTATTAATTGCTTGTGTGAATTTTATGAACCTTTCTACTGCGAGGTCATCAGTAAGAGCGAAAGAAATAGGCTTACGAAAAGTCCTAGGTTCTTTGCGAGGTAATTTAGTTCAACAGTTTTTAGTAGAATCCATTTTGATGGCAGGAATGGCCTTTGTAATTGGGTTGTTATTCACTTTTATTGCTTTACCTTATTTCAATGATTTGGCAAACAAACAACTTTCTTTGCCATTTGGAAATATTATCTTTTGGATAACTTTAATTGTAGGAGTATTGTTAATTGGTTTATTAGCGGGGAGTTATCCTGCGTTTTATTTATCAAGTTTTCAACCTATCAAAACTTTAAAAGGAAATTTTTTAGATAAAGGTGGCAACCTTAATTTACGCAATAGTTTAGTTGTTTTTCAATTTCTAATTGCCGTACTCCTGATTATTGGAACACTAGTCATCAATCAACAAATTCATTTTATCCAAAACAAAAAGATGGGTTTTGAAAGAAATCAAGTTTTGATTTTGGATAATGCTGAAACGCTTGGTGACCGAGCTTTTACGCTAAAAAAAGAACTACTCAGCCATTCTAAAATATCTCAAGTATCTGTATCTGGTTATCTTCCTGTCCCTTCCAATCGAAGTGAATCACCGCTTTGTAAAACACAAGAAATGCGAGAAGACAATTGCGTATCTATCCAAATGTGGGACGTGGACGAAGCTTACATTCCAACCTTCGGTATGGAAATAATTGCAGGCCGAAATTTTTCACCTGACATGCCTACCGACTCCAATGCTGTGGTCATCAATGAAACGGCTGCCAAATTATATGGCTTTGAAAATCCAATTGGTCAAAAGATATTTGGAGGACAAAATTTCACCCCACAAAGTGATGAACCATTAGAAACTCAAACTATTATAGGAGTCGTAAAAGATTTTCACTTTGAAAGTCTACGGCAAAATATTAGCGCATTGAGTATGTGGTTAAATCCTCGCTCGGGCAATCTTTCATTAAAAATAAATACAGAAGAAATTCCTACGCTGCTTGCCGATATAGAAAAAACTTGGAAAAAAGTAGCTCCAGAATTACCTTTTAGTTATCGCTTTTTAGATGAGTCATTTGACCAAGTATACCGAACCGAAACCCGAATCAGTAACCTCTTCAGTATCTTTTCAGGGTTGAGTATTTTTATTGCTTGTTTAGGATTATTTGGCTTGGCTGCTTTTACGACTGAAAGACGATTTAAAGAAATAGCCATTAGAAAAGTACTCGGTGCATCTGCTGTAAATCTAGTTGGATTGTTGTCAAAAGACTTCCTAAAACTGGTCATCTTCTCTTTGATTATTTCTATTCCTATTGCATGGTATCTAATGAATCAATGGTTATCTGACTTTGCATATCGAATAGATTTCCAATGGTCAAAAGTCTTGTTGGCAGGAGTAATCGCAATTTTGATTGCTTTTATAACAGTAAGTTTACATACCGTAAAAGCAGCGAGAGTGAATCCGTCGGAAAATTTAAAAGAGTAAGCTGGTCAATGTAAGTTGGCTTTCCAAAGCCGATTATTTCCGCATCAAATTTGTCCGTTTTCACAATGGGGGTAAATGATTTTGATAAATAATATTTAAAAACTAATCGGCTTTGGAAAGCCGACTTACACAACATTATGCTAAAAAATAATTTAAAAATCGCTTGGAGGCAATTAAAGAAAAATCGTTTGGTTTCTACCATTAATATTGTTGGATTAGGATTGGGGTTGACGGTTGGAATTTTTATTCTTTTATATATTCAGCATGAGACAAGTTACGACACTTGGATTCCAGATCAGGAAAATATTTATCGCGTCTATCGTCCTTATGCAAATGGAACTAAGGGGAATTTAACCACACCTGTTCCCGTAGCTAGGGCATTACAAGAAGAAATACCTGGAGTCGTTTCTGCTTCTCGATATATTAATTGGGGAGATAAAATAATAGAGTGGAAAAATGTGCGTTACTCCGTCCAAAATGTAGCTGGTGTCGATAGCACATTTTTCCAATCCATACCTTTACCTTTTAAATATGGTGATCCGAAGTTTACTGATAGGAAAAAAAACTTAGTGGTTTTGAGTCATACAATGGCTCAAAGAATTTTTGAAAAGATGAATCCTGTAGGTGAAAATATATTACTAGAGAATACGGATCTTTTAGAAGTCGTGGGTGTTTTAGCACCACCTTTAGCCGCTACTCATCTTGATAGAGAAATGTACGTTATTACAGAAAGAGATGAAGGATTTTGGACAGGAGGATTTGGAAATACGTACGTTCGTTTGAGTCCCTCTACTAAGGTCGAATCTGTTACGGCTACTTTATTTGATATTGCTAAAAGAGAAATCATTAAGGAAGACTTGGCAGAAGGTGAGACGACAGACGAGAGTACTTTACCTCAATGGGAATTACAACCCATGGCAGAAATTCATATGAATTCCCAACACCTCGGTCAACGAGGAGCAAGTAGTGGAAGCCCTTGGCAAATTAGAATCATGGTTTTGATTGGAGGTTTAGTGCTTCTAATTGCTGCTATCAATTATATTAATTTAACCACAGCGCAAATGAGTACTCGCGCAAAAGAAGTCGGTATTAGAAATGTAATCGGTGGAACTCGGAAACAGTTAGTGGGACAATTTTTATCTGAGGCAGTTTTGACCACCTTTCTTGCGTTGATGTTTGCAGTATTGTTATCTGGTTTTCTGTTACCTTTTTTTAATGAAATGATCAGCCGAGAGATTCCTTTTCATGCTTTATTTTTAGGATGGACACCTCCTTTGATTATCGGGATGACATTAGTTTTAGGGTTAGCAACAGGTATTTTTCCTGCTTTCTATTTATCAAAAATAAATCCCGTAGATAGTTTAAAAAGTAAATTTTTTAGGGACAATGGATCAAGTGTTTACAGAAACAGTTTGATCATTTCTCAATTTGTTTTATCCATTGGTTGCGTATTATTTGTTACTATGGTATGGCAACAAGTTCATTATATGATGGAAAAAGATTTAGGTTTTTCGAAAAATAAAATCGCAGTTTTTAGAATTAACGGAGATGACCTATTAGATAATTTTTATTCTAAGAAAAGTCAATTTTTAAGTATTCCTGGTGTAGAAAGTGTTGCTCAAGTATCTAGAACTCCTGGAGGGAGAATTTCTAATTATGGAATTCACATTGAAGGAAAAGATATAAAACCATATGTAAATATATTGTTTGGAGATCCCGACTGGAACAAAACTTTTCAAGTTCCTTTGAAGGCTGGTCGTTTTCTTTCCAATGATATTCCAACGGATACGTCTTCTGCTTTTGTAGTCAATGAAACCTTTGTTGAAAAATTTGGAATAGAAAATCCTATCGGTCAGCGTATTAAATTTTCATACGATGAACACTACAGTACTATTGTTGGAGTAGTAGAAGATTTCCATTATAACGGTCTGCAATCTAAAATTTTACCTGTTGCCATATGTGCAAAAAAGGATAAGGCATGGATGGGTAATGTTGCTTTTCGATTTGAGTCCGATAAATTATCAAGTAGTTTAGCAGCAGTCACAAAAGCATGGCAAAAGTTAGAACCAGATTTTCCCATCACCTATTCTTTTTTGGATGATGAGTTTAACAAGCAATATAAAACCTATATAGATTTTGGTCGAAACATGACCTACGCTACTGTCATTTGTTTTTTCCTAGCATTGATTGGATTATTTGGATTGACTGTTTTTATCATTCAAAGAAGAACCAAAGAGATTGGTATCCGAAAAGTGTTGGGTGCTTCTGCTACCAGTATCGTTGGTTTGTTGAGTAAAGATTTTTTAAAATTAGTAGTGATTGCATTTTTAATTGCAGCGCCATTGGCTTGGTATTTTGTCAATGGTTGGTTGGAAAATTTTGCGTATCGCTTGGAAATTCAATGGTGGGTATTTTTATTGGTCGGTGCTTTAGCAGTTGGGATTGCATTTTTGACGGTAGGTTTTCAATCGTTGAAAGCGGCGTTGACGAATCCTGTGGATTCTATTGGCACAGAGTAAAATGATTAAGGATTTAAAATTATGGATTAAGGATTTCGAAAATTTGTGATGTACTTTTTTCGAAATCCTTAATCCATAATTTTGAATCCTTAATCTATTATTTCTTATTAGTTTCCGAATCTTCAAATTCAACAAATTCCACTTCTTCATCCTCACCTTCCTCCTCTTCATATTCAGGAATGACATCTTTCCAGTCCGTCGGTTCTTCGATGGAAACTATATTTCCGAATTGTTTTCTGAGTTCTTTTTGAATTCTTTTCTTGCGAGTATCACTTAATTCAAAAGAACGTTTTACCCGTTTTTTCTCAGACTCATAAGTGAAGGTTTCCATTGGTCCGTAAATTCGATAATACAAATTAAACCATCCTTTTTTCTTTGCCTTCTGAGGTTTGTATTTAGAATTATGTCTTTTGAATTTATTCCAAACTACTTGCCCTGCATTCACTTTTACGTTGTAATCAATTTTGTTTTCAAAAGTATGTGTTCCACTCACCGTCATGTTCATTGCATTACTTTGGATAAACATGGCAGGGATATACAATTTACTTTTTTTAATCTCCATATAATTATGAAGGTTAGTAAATTTGATTCGTTGAAGATCTTTTAGTTTGACGAAATCAGAAAAATCGTACAACATTTTTAGCCCAACCAATTCTCCATTTGTCCAACCAATATCACCGAGGATATGTAATTTTTTTGTTAAAAAAGTAGCATCCTTATCCCAATATGCTTGAATAAAAAACTTTGCATCCAGTTTTCCTTTGAGATTTTTTGACACCAAAACCTCTTGTCCAAAGTTTTCAGATTGCTTGAAAAATTCTTTGATATTAATTCTTTCGCAAGTGAGTTTAGCTTCAAGTCGAGGACGATCTTCAAAATAAGTTGTTCCATCTACCAGCATTCGTCCTTCCATCATTTGAACTTTTCCCTTAACCGCCATCTCGCTATCTTCAAATTCTAACGTTCCTCTAAAATCTTCTCCCTCAATCTTTTCATAATTAAATTCATTAATTTTCGCTTCAAATTTTCCATTTAAAAAATTTGTAATCCGCTCTCGTTCTTGCGTCTTAGCTACTTTTAAGGAATCAAAAGTCGCAGCACTTACATCCCCTTCTTCTACAGGAATAGCAGTAATTTTTAATAAATTATCAAAGTCGATTGAAGTCGCATCTAATGCCGCATTGAATTTTAATTCTGCATGTTTACTATTCAAAGAATCTGCAAAAAGTACAGGTAGTAAATTTAAAAATGTACCATGCAAAACGATTTCCGTTCCTGGGCTTTCCAGCACCAAATCTGCTACTTTCAAACTATTATCTTGAAATCTTAGCAGTCCTTTATCAAGTGTTACTTTTTGTTTATTGATAGTCAAGGAAGCATCATCAAATTCAATATCACCAGAGGTATTTACTCGACCAATTCCGTAGGGACTAATGATATCTTTATAGCGTCCTTTGAGTCGTATTTTTTTTAGTTCCACTTCACCATCACCATCTGTAATTGTAGGATAGTCTAATATTTTATACACAGCTTCCATAGGAAGAACACCGTCTACATTAAAGTCAATTAACGGATTATCTAAATTGGAAATACGCATTCGACCTTCCAATATCTCACCATTAAAATCTCCTTTAAAATCAGTTATTTCAAATGAAGAGTTTTTATTGCTTCGTTGTTTTCCATTGGTAAATTTCGCGATGAAGGAAACATCTTTTAAAGCGTTTCCTAGTTTTTCACTACTCACTCTTCCATCCTCCAATCCAAATTCTAAATTGATTGCAGGATTAGTTCTTTTGGTTTGAATACCTTTTATTGTACTATTAAAAAAGAAGGTTCCTTTACTATCAACATCTCCAAGAGATGTTTTATACTCAGGTGGTAACAATGCAATTACGGAGGCAATACTTCCTTCGTCACTTGTTACTGCCAAATCATAATTCACCCCTCCTTTCACCTCTTCCATTTTTCCATCTACGTTAAAAACATTGGAAGAAACGCCAACCGTTACGTCATCAAAAAAATATTTTCCATTAGTAAAATCAACATCTAGTTTTGCATCATAAATGATATGCTCATCTACCAGAAATTTTTCTTTATCTGATTCGAAAAAATGAAATTGAATATCTGCAAAACTCATTAATGAAAATTGCTCACTAGAAAATTCTCCAGAAGCTACAGCTTTGTCCACATGAAATTTAGTATAATATTTAGCAACTTGATCTACATAAATTACTTCCACTCGATTCAATCGTGCCTCATCTAATGAAAGTCCAAACTCACTTTCTACTTCGTCTGTTTCAACGGTAGGAGAACTTTTTAAAATTTCATAATTGACTCGTCCTTTTTTATCCGTTTTGATATACAAGGAACCATCCTCTATGACGACAGAATGAACTTTTATATTGGAACCAAATAGGCTAAATAATCCGAATCGGAAAGATAAGTTTTCGGCATCAAGTAATGTCCCTTGAAGGGCATCATCAATTTGTACATTATGAAGATTGGCAGAAGCATCGGGGAATCCCGATAATAAGGACAGATTAAATTCCTCCACCCTCAATTCTGTCTCAAGTTGTTTGTTGATTTCTTTGACCAATCTTTCGCTGATTTGATCTTCGAAAAAGGCAGCAATAATTACCAGAGAAAGGAAAACTACTCCAATAAAAATACTTGTCCAAACCAATGTTTTTTTCACGTATTTATTCATCGAGGGGTAATTAGGTTTTTAGTTATCTGTGAAATATATTAAAGAGAAAAGGAGAGTGCAACAGTTTGCCCTTTTCCAAAAATACATTAAATATAAAATTAATGCAATAGTGGAACTTTTTTAACGAAAAGAGGAGAAGTATTATTTTTTGTTGTGGTTTGATTTAATTTAAAATCGTGGTATTTCCTAATATGATGAAAAAAAAAAATCCATGCACAATCAATTATGTACATGGATTTTAAAATAGTGGGCGATGAGAGACTCGAACTCCCGACCCCCTCGGTGTAAGCGAGGTGCTCTGAACCAACAGAGCTAATCGCCCTATTTTTTATATAGGTATTTGCTCCGACTTTTCGGAAGCGAGTGCAAAGATATGCTTCTTTATTATTTTCTACAAATCTTTATCAAAAAAAGATATTATTTTTTTAGGAATAAAATTTGGTGTTTAACACGTACCCTAACTTATCACGTCCTCCCATCTATTTACCAAATAAAATGTCGTATACTTTTTATTTTTCAATTAAATCTAAAACATTTATATCTATTTTGTTGTAAATTGTGTTACATAGAAAGAACTTATTAATACTAACTACAACTTTAAAAAATAGAATTCTGCGGAAGAATGAGATTTCTCATAATCATATCAATAATACTTACCCTTGCATCCTGTGATTCCACTACGGAACGAATGGACGGATTTGAAATACATGGTATTGATGTTTCTCGTTATCAATCTGATATTGATTGGGGAAAAGTAGCTGGACAAAATGTAAAATTTGCATTTGTAAAAGCGAGTGAAGGAGAAACCATTTCTGATAATTTCTTTTGTAAAAATTGGAAAGAAATGAAAGATGCAGGAGTTCGAAGAGGAGCTTATCATTTTTTTAGACCAACCACTTCTGTGCTGACTCAAGCACAAAATTTTATGGATAATGTTTTATTGGAAAAAGGAGATTTGCCACCAGTTTTGGATGTGGAAGTAATGGATGGTGTAGAATCAGAAGAGTTGGTAAAGCGAGTAAAAACTTGGTTAGAAATTGTTGAATTTGAATATCAAATCAAACCGATCATTTATACCAATCTAAAATTTTATAACAAACATCTTGCAGATTCATTTTCTGATTATCCTGTTTGGATTGCGCGGTACAACCAATATCTTGAACCTCTATTAACTAATGGCGAAGATTGGATATTTTGGCAATATGGAAATCAAGGTCGCTTAGATGGCATCAAAGGGGATGTTGATTTTAATGTATTCAAAGGAACGGAAGCGGATTTGGATGCGCTTTGTTATTTTCCTAAAAACTACAGTTTTAACTACTAAAAAATCGTCAACAAATTTCTTCATTGACGATTTCTATTCGTGCATAACTTTTCTTTAAACTTCTTAATATTTTAAATATGCAATTTCGAAAATTGCTTACCTAAGATTTGAGTGGGAGAAGCATCTAACCAATCTTCCAGAATGGTGGCATAAATTCTTCGAAAATCCATTTTATAAATCAAGTCACCTTTATCCAAATTCTTTAAATCAGGTGCAGCATTATAAAAACCTTTCTTCTTCAAATTACCTCCCATTAGAAAAACATTGTTCGCCGTTCCATGATCTGTTCCATTACTTGCGTTTTGCTGAACTCGCCTTCCAAATTCCGAAAAAGTCATAATCAAAGTATCCTCCAACAAACCATTATTTTTTAAATCTTTAACAAAAGCACTCATTCCGTCAGCATACATTTTAAGCAAACGAGCTTGCTTATTTTTTTGTCCAACATGAGTATCAAAACCACTTAGATTTGCATAATAGATTTTAATGTCCGCATCTGCGGTCATCAATTCTGCAATCTGTTTTAGGTCTTTTCCAAAACTACTTTGGGGATATTTCGTTTTGGTTTTATGCACCTTTGATTTTTGATAAAGGTATTTCGCTGATGCTTGAGTGTCTAATAAAGTTTTGTATAAATATTCCACATTTTCTTCATGCTCATGTTCGTGATGATGAGCAATATGTTTTAAATATTTATTCTTTGAAATTTGTCTTAACTGACTAGGTTTACTCATTGCAAATCCACTTCGCTCCAGTCCTTTCAATGATAAACTTAGCGTATCATCGACCTCCAATGCATGATGCGGATTTTGGCAGCCGTCACAACTTCCATCCAAATATCTTCCCAACCAACCCGAACTTAAATACTCATTACTATCACTTGCCGTATGCCAAATATCCATAGATCGAAAATGGGAACGATCAGGATTTGGATAACCTACACTATTAATAATACTCATCAAACCCTCGTCATATATAGATTGTAGGCTTGCCATGGCTGGATTAAATCCTAGCTCTGGACTTACTTTTAAAACTTCATTGGCTTTGATTCCAAGAGTTGGGCGATTTTTATAATACAAATCATTTTGATAGGGGATGATGGTATTTAATCCATCGTTGCCTCCCGAAAATTGAATGACAACTAAATTTTTTCCACTTCGACTTGACGTTGTTCCAGGGGTAACACCTTTTAAAAATTGAGGAACCATGGCTGATGTCGAAGCTATTGCGGATGCTTTTAAAAAATTCCTTCTTTTCATTTTGAATATATTTTTGAATCCTTTTTTAAGGATGTTTTTTTAATTGATACTTTCTTTTATTCATAAGGTGACCTGCCTTTGCCGGCAGGCAGGCTTTGAGTCACCTTGTGAATTGAATAGATGAATTTTTAACTAACACAATTGATATTCAGGTAAACTCATCATCCGTAAACACAATGTTTGAATCAAATCTTTTTGATCACTAGTGATTACAAAATCTTGAAACATCTCCTCTTTAAGTGGATGTTGAGTTTGTAAAAGGAATCGTCCCATTTTATCCATCAATTGGTTTTTATTTTCTCTTTTGAACAGATTATAAAATGGCTCAAAATTCACACTCGCTTGAATATTTCTTTTTCGTTTATTTCTTTTTTGTGCCTCAAATTCTTCTTTGAATTTTAAGTTGAGTTTTGAATTTTGAAACAATACATTTGCAAAATTTAATCGAAACATTAAAGTTGAATTATCAATCCAACTTTTACCACCTGGCCATCCTGCAACATTGGGTGGATGAAACAAAATTTGTCCCAAAACTTTTTCTACAAAAATTAAAGATGCTGGATTTTTAATTTCTACTTCGAAAGTTCGAATCATGCCTGCCATTAATTCGACGGGAGATTTTATTTTAACACCTACATTTTTCTTTTCATAAAACCAATCACTTTCAAAAATCCCACGCATCAATTTTTCAATATCATAATTGGAATCATAAAAGATTTTAGAGAGGTATTGAATATTGCGTTCATCTATCTTTTCATTGACGAAAAATCGGTAGGCTTTTCTAGCGATAAAATCTGCGGTTTCTCTTTTTTCCAAAATGATATCAAGAATGTCATCACCATTCCATTCTCCTGTTTTTCCCATAAATGTTTTACTGCCAAAATCATGATGCCGTTTTTTAAATTTATAATCTCCCATGCCATTGGTTGCCCATCCTGTAAAAGCTCTGGCCGCTTCTTTGACATCTTGCTCTGTATAATTTCCTATTCCAATCGTGAACAGTTCCATCACTTCTCGTGCAAAATTTTCATTGGGTTTCTTCTTTTTATTTTGCTGGTTGTTCAAGTAACGAATCATCGAACCATCTTTTGCAATTCCCAAAACTAAGTCTCGAAAATTTCCTAAGGCATGAGTTCGAATAGTATTTAATTGCTTCCTCGCCCAATCAGGTTTTTTACTTCTACAAGCAAAATGTCCATGCCAAAACAAACACATTTTTTCTAACAAAGCACTCTCGTTAGGATTTGCCATTCGAAGCACCCAATCTGTATTATGTGCACTCAGTCTAAGTCTATTTTGTTTTCTCTTTTCCTTTTTGGCTGCCGCAGGGTTCTCCATGTTCATAGAATCATCATTCATAGAAGTTTGGATTCCATTACCATTTTTTACGATTTTTATTTGACTTGCCTGATGAGCCTTTTTAAAAAGTCGGTCAATCGCTTTTTGAGTGGATTGTCGATAGTTGATTTTCCATTCTTTTGGACTCAACCCAAAACCTGCTCGCCAATGAAGATGTTGCAATCTTTTTTGTGTATTCATAATTATTAGGATTTTTCAAAAACACTTAGGAACCGTTGTTATTTAGGAACACTAAAAGAATAACTTATAACACTTTGAGATTTATTATGTCTTTATACTTCGTTAAAAAGCCTCGCCGATGCCATGCATCGCCTACGTTTTTTGCCTCGTCTAAACACATAATAAATTCCCAAATCTGTTATAACTTATTTTTTTAGTGTTCCTTACTTTGACTAAATTTATTTATGAACGTTTAAAGACAATGCCAAATCTTAACTTATTTTAACAAAAAAAGGGAATAATGTATCTTTGCGTACGCTTTGCTTGTCGTACGT
>Ga0114957_1001627_pt1 | contig 23849 bp, 37 predicted proteins | sample BantaG_FD_87175 | JGI IMG/M metagenome (GOLD analysis project Ga0114957, IMG submission 87175) | Marine algal microbial communities from Bantry Bay, Ireland - BantryBay_4 metaG | ecosystem: Host-associated > Algae > Red algae > Unclassified | place: Bantry Bay, Ireland | collected 2014-11-21 | reverse complement strand
GGGGGGGGGAAAAAAAAAAAAGGGGGGGGGGGGGGGGGGGGGGGAGGGCCGGGGAGGAGCGGGGCTGGCTGAGCTGCGGGGGAGAGGGGAGCTGGGAAGAGCAAGGGGTACATACATACACGACGGCACAGCGACAGGTGTATTGGTTCCCGTGCGCGCGGTGTGTGCGCCCGCGCGCGCCTGGGGCGGCCTGCTCTCAAGGGGCAGCATTTATTCCACAAAAAAGCGTTCAAGACAACGGTGGGATGCAAGGAAAAACGTCTATCTCTCAAGCATATCGTCGTAGCCGCCTGAAAGTGCGTCATAAAAAATCTGATGAAGTAGGCTCCAGGACGCGTCCATGTGGAGTGCCAAGGCTCGTTCCATTGCCGAGTTCTGTGCGCGCCAATACGAGTCGCGCTTATGCGCCTCAATGCGTGGAATCGACCTTTAGGAAAGGGCTGCAGACTGCTCGCAGGCGGAGGGTGTATGGCACATCCCCTAATTCTGATGTCACCACTTTTCTCGGAGGTTACAGAGGGAAGTCTTTCCTCTTTTTTTTTCTCCACACGCTGGACCAATGGCGGACGAGGACTGCTGGTCCGCCGTTCCGTCAACAGACTGCTCTTGTGCGTGTTCGCTGTGCAAGCCTCTCACTATCTCCCCGTGCACTTGGGGCCACACCTTCTGATGACCCTGCGTCCTCATCCTCACCTCCACCTCCATCGCGGCGGCGGGCATTCACGCCCCGTAGTGGTGATCTCGACTCTCTGTCAGCGGTCGTTGTGACAGTGATCTGCGGATACGCGGCGGGCGTGCGTCGCACGGCCGTACTTCTTCTTTTGCTGGCGGATATCGCTCGGCGGTCAAGGCGGTGCAGGTGGTCCGTGTCGCGGTTTTCCGTTGGTTTCGGGGGCGGTTAACGCGGTTGTCGTCGTTTTTCTTGGCGGTCAAGGCGGTGGTGGTTATCCGTGTTGTGGGTTCCCGTTGGTGTCCGGGGCGGTAAGCAAGATCGTGGTCGGGGCATTCGACGAAGCGGCGGTTGTGGTCGAGGTGGGGGGCGTCCAGGTGGTGGTGGTCGCAGCTGTCTGGGACCAGCCGGTGGTGCCCTCGATGACTGAGCGATAGCTGAACGGGCTCGTGGTTTTTGAGGAGAAGCGTTACTGCCATGTACACTCCTGCGTTGCGCTACCCTGCAGTTTCGATGGTCAACCACAATGTGCCCCGGGTCATCATCACAGCTGTCATTGGCGTGCGCTCCGCTCAACTCGAACGCTGGTTGCGGTAATTTCGCGCCAACCAGAGCGTTTGGCGGGTGCCAGAGCGCTAGAACCGCCATGAGGACTCCTGCTGGAAAGACGACACCCTCCTCCGCGCCGTCGTGGCGTTGGTACGCGACCATCCTTTGGCGTTGCTGCGCGCGCACTCCGCCATGATGACGGCGATGCGGGCTGTCCATGAGTTTGCACACCTCAGGGTGTCCAAGAGAACGGTCGACCGCATGTTGCACCGTCTCGGGTGTACCAGAAAAGTCATCATTCGTTTGTATCGCGCCGCCAACCCTGAGCGACGACGTGAACATGCAGTCATACGAGAAATGATTGGCAGTGGGTTCCTCAGGACTGTCGACGAGACCCACACAGATGGAAACGGCGTCCTTCGACGCCACGGGCGGGCGCTTGCGGAGGAGCGTGTCAACGTTCTCGACATTTAACCCTCGTCACGTTGATCGTGTCAGAGCAACCATGGCGGTGTCATCGAACGGGCGCATTCTCGGTTTTCACTCTGTCACGGCCGAGGTCGCCCTGACAAGTCACGACTGGCGGCTATTCCTCGGCCGTGTCATCTAGAAGATGGGGCGGTTCACCGCAGGCGTTCCCTAGGCCCTGCAGGCCCCTTCGTGTGTTTTGCTGTTTGACAACGCGCCCATTCATGACGCCGCAGGTTACGGCTTTCTCGAGAACAACGGCATTCCTTTTTTGCGGCTGCCTCCCTACTTCCCGGACTTTCAGTCTATTGACGGTGTCTTTAATGACCTCAAGGTCATTTTCGCAACTTGGTCTACTTCAACCCGCACCTGCTGCAGGACGGAGTTCGACTGCAGGCGTTTGCCGCGAGCTGCATCACTGAGCAGCAAATAGTTGGCCATTTCATTCGAGTTGAACGAAACCTGGCCCGTGTGCTTGCTGGTCAAGCTCTATAGATGGTGTGTCTTACATCCTTTCACTGCACAACCTAAGCTGAACATGCAAGAGCTTTTTTGGTGCCAAACGCGCCGGGTCCCGTGGAGGCGGTCCAATGTATCCATATAGGTGGTGCCCCAGGCGTGAATGATACAAACCACCGCCCGCCAGCACGTAGTCGGTGAGATAATATCCAGCTCTCGTGAGTATTCCGCCAGCCGCCGGCCGCCGTGAAGCGCCGATTGTGGACACCACCCCGTCCCGAGCAGTCGCAAAGCCGGGCGCAACGGCAGTGGCGGCGGCAAAGACCGCTACCATGGCCACGTCGCTCACAACGCCGCACGGGGCAGGGCGGACGCAAAGAGGAAGCACCCTACCAGTTGTTGGGGGAAGGGGCGTGCGGTTGTGATGATGATGGTGATGGTTGTGGTCGTAGTGGCGGTGGTGGTGAGGAGGATGCGGGCGTCCCATCCCCTACCCTGCCCGTAGCCGCCACCGTGCACCTGGGAGGCCGCATGTGCCAGCCCCGCCGGCGCGAGGCTAACGGCCGACTGCAACTGCCCACACGACAAGTGCGGAGTAGGCAACGCACCCCCAGTTCTTGGGAACTGGGCCCAGTTTGGTGGAATGGGGAATATGGAGAGGCTGTGCGGCAGTGCTGTGTATATTTTAACAATTCCATAAATTTGTCAATTGCCCTGGACCATCTCGCCACGACACTTCTTTGCCTCATTTGGCACCTGGAGAGCCGGGCGGAGCGGATGCATCCGCCACTTGGTACACGCCAGTATTGGCGGCCTCGGCCACCTCCACCGGCGACTTGGCGTCCGTCTGGGCCTTTGTACTGGCATGGGCCTACGAGGAGCGCGCCGGCCACCCCCCCCGCCCAGCGCCATGCCCCTCAGCCGCCTCTTTCCCCTCCCCCACCGCAACCCCGTCCCCCTCCCCCGCTGTTTCCCTCTCCCTCACGGCTGCACCCTCCGCCGGCACCCCCCCCGCCTCCGACGACTTGACCACGACCGCAGCTCTCTCCACGCCTACTGCCGCCCCTCTCCTGTCGCTGCCCCTCAACCGTCGCTGCCCGCTTTTCAGTCGCAGCACTTGGTATCTTCGCTGCCACTGCGCTCACCGCACGCGGCCCCATCCCGGATTCCCCCATTCTTCCCTGGCACGGGTGGCGCTCGATGGACGCTCAGTCGGCCCACCCGTACTATCTGAGTTGCCCTCGGCAGCTGGGCGAGACTGAGATCGTAGCGGCCCCCCCTTCTTCTCCACCCCACCCCGACCACCAGCTCCGCCGCGTTCCATACTCCCCTTCCTGGCCATTCGGCTACCTTCTCATCATGGGGCATCGTTGGTGCACCAAGTCGTCGGCGAGGAGCGTGACCGACCTGAGCACCTCACGAGCCACATCTTCCGGCGGTGGTCTGTATTTGCGCGCTCGTTCTCCAGTCGCAAACGCGCGACTCGTTGTTGGCCAGCTGCACAGGCTGCTGAATGTGGGGAGATGGTCAATGCCTACGGCGTAAGCGACATGGTTGTTCTGTAGCTAGGTCCCCTCCGTTAGATGCGGACGTGGCAACTATTTGCGAAGCGCTAGGAACCGGCGACCGGGCTGAGGGAAGGCTATGGCCGTGCTCAGCGCCTCCAGACGGTTCGGATGGTGTAAAGTTGACAAACCGGACGATGTGCTCTTTCGCTGCGAAAATTGTTGTGGGCGAAATCGCCCTTTCGGGCGCCATCCAGACGGGTCCGCAAGCTTTTTACGGAGCTTTTTACAAGAATTGAGCGTTTGCGCGTGAACACACGATAAGCACCACTGCGCAGGTAGCAGCCGCCCCGCGGGCAGGTTGCCGGCACCTCCCGCTGGCAGATTGTCGCCTCCTTCCGCCCGCGAGTAGTGACTGGCCCCTATCAGCAAATGGTCTACGCTCCTCGCCCGGGGGCAGTGGTTCCGATTAGATTTCAGCGTCCCTATTCATTGGAAAAGTAGCCCTAGATTTTTGAAGGAGCAGACCGGAGTCCCTCTCGCATCTGACACGAACCGTCGGTGGACCAAGAACGTCATCTCACTGAGAGGTCCGGACAATGAATTTCGAGCAAAGATGTAAAATTCCATCGTGGCGACGGTCCTGCGGAGTTCTTTGGAGTGTCGGGCACTCGTCGGGTGAACGTGGTGGCGCTCGGTGTGGCCGGGGGTGGGGCAGGGCTGCGGGGTGCGGTGTGAGAGGGAGCACCAGCGGGAAGCCGCGAAGAGGACTAGGGAAGCCTGGAAGTGTATGTAGGGCCACGCCCGGGGTCTAGCCTCGGGGGTGGAGAAAGAGTTGACCGACGACATTTAGCTTCATTTCTCTCTACAGGGGATCACGCGGGGACAAGCGACACGCGTAGCCTTTGGGTCGGTTCCGCCAACAACCCCCCCACGCCACTGATGGGCAAGCCGCAACCCGCCGCCCGTCTATCAGCACGGATGCCGCTGGGGCGGCCCCGACCACCCCGCCGCGGCGACGCGCTCGCACTTCGGCGACGCGCGGTAGCTCTGGGGGGGGCGAATCGGCGACGGGCGGGCGTCGCCGACAGCTCCCGGCATGTCAGCGGGCCTTCCTCAGCGCCGACAGACTCCGCCAGCACGTCGTCGAGATTGGCGACGCAGCGCCGGCGGCGTGCCGGCAGGAGGGGGGAGCAGGGAAACGGCCACGGAGGCGAGTCGTCGCTAGTTCCGACCACCCGGGCGACGGGGAGTTTGCACGCCGCGCCCGGCGCGGCCCCGATCGGCCGTCGAGCGTGCCCGCCGCACCATGAAGACCCGGCGAGCAGCCCCTTGACACGCCGCCCGGCAGCATTGGCGGGGGGGGGGCTCACCGAGCGCCTGCGGGGAACGACGGAGGGAGATGCGGAGCGGCGGCGCTAGGACGCCGGGGACGACCGCTTCCATGAGCCGTCGCGGAGAGCCGCGTGCCGGCACCGGCGGCCACGGCCGCGGCGGCGGCGGCACAGAAGAGCGGGGCCGGGCGGTGATGTCCGCAGATCGACAAAGGCGGGCGGCGACGACGACCGGGTGATGGAGGGCGGCCGGTGCGTGGACGGGGGCGTCGGCCCCTCGGTGGCGGGCGGCTCGGTCGTCTCGGCGCTCTCGTCATGGAGCGGTGTTGGTTGCCGCTCTGCTGAGGTGGCTGACCAGGGAGAATGGGCGGGGGCCGCCGGCGGGCGCTCCGGCACAATTGCGTGGGCTGAGGTGGAGAAGGGGGCTGAGGCGGAGAGCGTGCTGGTGGTCGCTTCTATGATGTTCAGGGAGTCGAAAAAAAGCAAACAATTGAAGAGGTCATGCCAATAGGAGAACGCTCCACGAGGTACGTCTCTCCAATGTTCCTCTTCGCCTGAGCCAGGCGCTCCTTGAACGGAGACCGAGACAAAATGACCTCCACGCCGTCATCGAGCACCTTGAGGGTCGCCAGCCCCGAGGTGAACGTCCGCAGCAAGCCGTACTTGGCTTTTTTCCCATCGCGCAGGGCGTGCGTTGGCGAGGCATGCGCGCTGATGCCGGCGTTGACCTTGGCCTGGATGTCCCAGTTGGTGGAGCCCAGCTTGCTGGCCGTCGACTCCGTTGCCGACTCGACCATCACCTCTGGAGCGACCAGGTACAGCCAGTTGGCAACGCACCAGTAGTCCTTCGCCTTGTTTTCGGCGATGCTCTTCACCTTCTCCGCCTTCTTGATGTTAATCAGCGCCACGGGCCGGCCTTCGTCGGCGGCGTCGCGCGCCTTACACAGCGCCTGCGTGTACAGCCCGCGCATTACAAGGGTTCCGAATACTCCTGGCTTCCCCGCAGACACGTGACAAAGGCGCACAATGTAGGTCAATTGCGACATGAAGCCCGTTCTCTTAATTGTGGCTGTGATGAGCTCGCGCTTCATTCCGACGCCGTGCAGCAGCTCCAGGTAGAACGGCGTTTGGCCCGTCGTTGACCCAGCAGCGGCCGTCAATCCGCCGCCGCTGCTCCCTGTGTTGCCCGCGGAGGAAGAGGCCATGATGTTGGGGAAGGGCGGGGCGCCGGCAGTCTTGCCGCGTTTGCGGGGGCGGTTGACAAGCGCCTGGGGGGTCACACGTTGGTCAGGACCACGACACAAGAGAGCGCCGACTGAGCCTTCCATACGCGCGTGGTAAGCGGTGGTGCACTGGGTGTTCGCCTGGACGGTCTCCTTGACGTCCGACACCATGCCCATCAGGGTGTCAATCTTGTTCTCCAATTTGCGTGTGGCGCCGTCGCTGGCCTCTTCCCGTGCGCGCAGCGTTGAGGCCAGCTCAGACGCAATATCCGAAGGCCGTTGCCCCTCACCGCCGGCCGGGTGATCTCGTGCTGTCACGGCAACGCGCCCATGCCCGGAGCCGCTGGGCACGTCGTCGGCTGCATAGGCACGCTGCCCGGCGGCCGAATTCTCGGCTGCCCCACCGAGCTAGCGACGAATGGGCTCGCTTCGGAACCCACACTGGCAGAGAAAGCGCCGCCATCGCACCCCACGACGTTCGAGGTCATAGGCAGCGCCGCCATCGAGCCGGTGCGGCGGGCTGCGGCGGGTCCGCCGACGGCACACAGCAGCGGGAAGTCCTCGGAGACGAGAGTGGGAGCGGTGTAGTCTTGAGGAGCAGGGATGCGGTACGCCGTGGCCGCCTGGAATCCCAAAAGATGTCCTCGCCCGACTTGCGCGTCCCGACTCACGTGAAGCGCCAATTGCATCATGCGAGCCGTCCAAAGCACGTTGTGCGATTGGTTAAACTTGATGAGGGAGGCCTTCAGAGCCGCGATCGAGTCGGCCTCGCCGTACGTGATGGCCCGTTTGTCACACATCTGAATGAGGTCGTCATGCGTCACATCAGAGCTCCTGAGGACAGCGGAGGGCACCGGGCCCTCGTAGGGTGACGGCCCGACAACGGGATCCTGCGTAGCCGCCTCCTCAGTCAAGACGTCATTGCTCCGCATCATGTCGGCATGAAAGGGGCGGTCTGTCACCTCGGCAGCGCGGGAGGAGGAAGATGCCGCCTGGCGAGCGGCAGCCGGGCGAGGGGGTCCGGGAGGAGGGGGCATGGTGTAATGATTGGGGCCGGGAGGAATGGCCGCCGGGGATGGATGGGGAGCGTGCAATAGCAAGCAAAGGAAGGGAGGAGGCAATGCCCAATGCGGCTGGTGTGGAGAGGGGCAACCACGAGCGGGACGCGAGGCGTAAGCCCTCATGAGAAACCGCCCGCGGGAACCGCACGTCTCCAAAATCTTGGCGCGCTCCCTCTCAGCTCTTGTGGTAGTAAGTCTCGCATTTTCAATCCGTGTTGGTTGTCCCCCAGTTTCGCCAGATGTGCAATCAATCAACATGACGGCGACCTCTGGAAGGCTCAGTTTCCAGTCCGGGCCAGTCTACGGTGGCCGGTGTGTGCAACGCCTGTCTCCCCAGCAGCGCCACCGCGGGACCACCGCACCACCCCCACGTTGCGGAAGGTGTCAAAGGGCGGCCAGACGCAGGCATTCGGTGCCACCGACCAGGGGAGAAGTGGGGCGCCGCTCATGCGAGCGGGAAGAGCCTTGCGCGACGGACACCAACAGACACTCGCGCCGGAGTTGAGGTGCCGGCCGTGCCCTTCATTTCTGCAGCAACGGCGGTGACAGCTTGGCAGCGCGGTCGCCCCGCCTCGAGTGCAGTTGTTCGGCTGCGCCACGCGCGACCAAGCGACCGAAAACTTCCACCACTGCTATCCGCACCCGCTCTCAACTGTCCCACCATCATCACCGTCACCATCCAGACCCGTTCACTCCGGCTCGAAAATGCGCACGGCCCCAGAGAGAAGCGTAACTGACAGCGCGCAAAGGGAAGAGATTGTATCAACGCTGTTGTCCTTGTGTTGGATCGGCTTCTTCCTTTCGTCATCGTTCCCTGGTCGTCTTGCTGAAGGGCACACCAACAGACCCCTTTTGAAGTTACTGGAATTGTCCCCTCGAATTTGGTAGCTTGCCTCGAAAACAGTTCAGGGCGTTCACGAGAACGACAGGCTTTTGCACCCGAAACAAATTTCGGGCCTTCCTGGGTCGAGCGGACTGCGGGATTTGCGGTAGGCTTTCTACCATCCACTCGCTGACGGGCTGTTGAATGTGCAGGCATCTCCTTTGTGCTTTTCTTCGAGTCTCCCTCGCCCTCGTCGCCCCCTTTTCTCCCGCCTTCTTCACGGCGGCAGGCCGAGGTGGCCATCGCTGTATCGCGGCCCGTTCCGCCGCCGGTACCCTCTCGGGGGACCCTTCGCAACTCCCCGCAGACATGGAGAAGACCCTCTACCTCCCGCCTCATTTGTCTCAGGTATGGGTCTCGACGCCCTTTATGTTTGTAGCGCCGCGACCGCGTGCCCGCGGGCCGCCGAAGCTCCTCCCTTCCCCGACAACGATTTCTGATCGGCGCGCGACTGGTTGTCCCTTTTGCTTGGCCGCCATTGGCCGGCATCGCGGGAGGGCCTGTGGTCGATCCCGCGAAGGCGCCGAAGGCAGGCGCCGAAAAGGCGGCTACCGTCGCTTCCGATGGGGATGCCGCTGCTGGGCAACATTTCTGACCTGCTGTTGGGGTGGATGCCTCCCTCGGCATTTCGCGGGCGAGGTGGCGCTCGCCAGTGTTGTCATCGCGTCTGCCCAAGCGCCGGCATGAGTAACTGTCTCTGATGGTTGGTACCGTCATGGACGACGCGTCCAAACGCTCGGCGCTTGACGAGGGTGGCGCCAGCTGTGTCGCCGCGCCCGAGCTTGTGAGTAGGGAGGGCCAGGGGACTTGAAGCGCGAGTGGCTTCTCCCAGTGGCGCCTACCGTCCTGCAGCGATGGTTGTTGGCGGCGGGCGGCGTCTTGCGGGTGCGGCACCTACGTCTGATGGCGAGCAGCAGCATTCCTGATAACGTCCGCCGCGCTGGCTGAGGCTCCGGCCGCGCCGTTCTTGATAAACCCGTCCATCTCGTCGGGCGCTGCCAAAACGGCGCTAGAGCTCCCGCGTGCCCAAAAGGGTGGCGTCTTTGGCTGAGTGCGCGGGACGGCAGCTTCTACGAGCTACAAGCCGCCGAAGGTTGGCGGTCTGCTAAGAAGTTAGGCGTCAGCTGGGTGGTCTGCCCGCCTAGTGGAGGTGACGTAGCCGGCTGCCACGCCCGTGGAGGTGGCACCGCTATCGTCGAGCGCAGCCATCTCTCCCGCCCTACCTCAGCTTGTGCGCTCACTGATGGAAAAAAATAACGGTGTCCTGCTGAGGTTAACAGTCGTCGCAGTGGAGTGCGAGCCACGGCAGTGATACATGCGCCAGAATAAGATGCCCTCATCACTCGTCCCACCCAGGTATCGTGTATCCGTAGTCGAAGAAAATTTCTTCGCCGACAGCCAACGCATGAAGCGCGAACAAGCCAACGCGAATGAAGCCACAAATTTTGAGCAGCTTGGGCTCCAGGTTGGCCCGCTTGATGCTGTGGTTGATGAACTTCATGCGGTTGCTGAGGCGCGTTGCATCTATTGTCACATTCTTAGTAATGGAGTACAAGATGCTGATCCCCTTAGCGTCGTACGACTGGCCGCGCGCGTCGGTCTCTTTGGAAGAGATCGGCTCTCCAACTTCCTCTCCAACAAAATCTCCTTCTGCAGCATGCTCAGCGGCGAAGACACCCAACTCATGAGCTCTCGAGCGTGCAACTACGCAGCGGACGCGAGCTACAACTTGAAGTTGGACGTTCTTGCAGCGACGGCGCCTGAGTACACTTCCGGCCGCCATACCGGTGCTCGACACGTCCGAAGCGATGAGCAAGCCAGAGCTTCGCAGTTACGGTCGCCCGACGCCCTCGTACACAGAGTCAAGGACAGGAAGGGCTTCGTCACCGACGTTGCGTTCTTGGTCCAGCGTTGTGGCGAACGCGGCATATTGCTCGCCCCCGGCCGGACCGCCGCCACCACCTTGACTGTCTTTCCCATCAGTTATGGTGCCCACAGACCCGCCGTTGCCGTCCAAAACGTCCTCAGGCGCGGAACACTCTCCGCCGGTGACGTCGTTTCCAGTAATGACTCCACGAAGAGTGGCCTTGCCTTCATGCGGCGCTTCGCTGTCTCATGTGCCAAGCGACGCGTCGTGCGCATCGCCACGACAAGGATGAAAGTATGGCGGAAGGATGACCGGACGAGCGACAGCACGAGCGCCAAGACAATTGGAATCTGCAGAAGCATGGATGCGGCATGAGTACCACAAGAAAACACCGAACAATGCGCGAATGAAGTTGTTCTTTATCAACAACGCGTCATGAAACGACGGCACAGGTTCGAAGTGTTCGACGCCGCCGCCCTCGGCTCCCCCGCGCGAAAGCAAGGAGCCCATAGATTGCAAGTCAGCAGCCACAGCGTCACCACCAGGAGCTCGAAGAACAGCATGGAGGGACCGGACTGTGGCAGTGTCGGCGCGCAGCGCGTCCGCGTCGGCATGCCACTGCCAGAGACGCGCTGCTTGTTTCACTGCTCGCACGTGACTGGCCGGAGGTCGGTCAGCCGCGGCAGCATCCCTCACAGTGCCGGCAGCGTGGGCAGCCCCGCGGTCCACCGTGCTGCTAAAGACCCCCCGTCACACATCTGGCGAACGGGCGCAGTGATGGAGATGCCCTCAGTCTGCGACGCCACCTTGCAATTCTCGGACGGCTCCACTGCCAAGTACTGTGGCGAGGCTCGCCCCACCCGTCAACTGCACCACCGCGGCTCGTCGGGAGATGCGTGCCTGCATGTCCGCCACGGCCTGGCGGTTGCTGGCTGACCTGCGCTCAAGCAGCTTGATGATGTGCCGGGCACACGTCTCGGTCTCTCTCCAGTCGTCCAGCACCTTGAAAATATCCCCGAGTATCACCGGTGAGCAACCCGGTGCGTTGATGACAGCGTGCACGCCCGCACGATGAGCCATCCGACCGTCTGGTCGCGCAGCGAGAAGTAGATGACGTCGCGATGCGTAATGTCCGGGTCTGACGCATCACTGCTGTAGCTGTCATACTCAGAAGCCGTCCAGGTCCTGCCGCGCGTGAGCCTCGCGGCTGAGTGATGGGCATCGTAGGGGTCGCCGAGGTAGGGCATGCAGTTGAGCGGAGGAATGGCCTCCCCATCGACACGGCGCCACGACTGGCGCGCAGTCGTGGAAGACGTCGCGCATAGGAGCTGCTCCACAGCTTGCAAAACCGTCACGGGCACGTCGCCCGCGGGTCCAGAGTCGGGTTGCGGTGCATTTACCCGCCCATCACTGGAAGCCGGGCCCGCTGCAGTGATTCCAGGACGATTGAGGTGGTGGGTGTCTTGGCGCTCGGTAGGTAGGGGAGTGTCAGCGACCGACGGTTCTGCAGCGCCACTGTGCGTCTTGGTACGATACGGTGAAGCACGCGCGCCTCGAAAGAACTCAAACATAGTGGACTGCCTCTTTGCCGGCTGGGTTGGCTCCCGACGTTGGGGCACGTCCCCATCGCTCCGGGCCTTTTCAAGCCCGCCTCGCCAAACTCCACCACGGGCGGCACAACGTTGACCGTTACCGCCATCCTCCTAACTAAAGCTCGCAACGAATGATGAAGGAGTTGCCTCCACAGGAGGCAGGTCAACCGGAAGCGGCACACTCCGAAACGTCTGTGCTGAACGCCTTGTGGTTGCCCTGTAAAGAGCCATAGACAAGCTCACGTTCGCGCTGCGCCGCTGCCGAGCCCTGCGCCCGCTGCGACGAATGATGCGAGCAATGAAAAGCTCCAAATTATCCTTGTCTCCTGCTACGGCAGCGGCGTTGTCGGCGGCTTCAGCGTCAACGGCCACGTCCGACAGCGGACCCTCGCCGTCTGGCCACTCGTCAAAAACTTTGTCTTCACCGCAGGGGCGTGGGGAGGGCGTAACATCGAGCGCTAGGCGCCGCGGTGCCCTTCACAGAGACAGCTGACCCAATGATGACCTCAGCCGGTCCAGATCTCGACGCCTGCGGCCGCTCTCCAGTCAACGTTCCAAATGAATCCCAACAAGGAGTTGCAGCCATTACATACGAGTCCGATAAGTGCATTGCGATTGAGATCATATGACGAGATGCACCGAAATCGACGGGTTCTTCGCAATGCGTTTCGCTTGCCGCTTGTCAATTCCACATCGCCCGTTGCACTTAAGCGGTCAAGGCACGCGAAGTTCTCTGGCAGACAAGTCCTCTCGTGACCGCTGACACCCGACGGCCTCCCGGGGGCTTCGGTGGATGCCATGCGACCTACCATTGTCCATGTGCGGCGGACGTTGTAGAGCCCCACGGTCCGCGACGGGCTTCGTCTCGTCAACGGTCTTATCGGCGCTGTGCTATCTCTATGTGCGCGCAGAAAGTCTGACGGTTGGCAACAGTGTTCCGGCTGCCAACCGTCTCGGCTTGCTGCTCAAGCTTTTGTTCCATATGCAGGGGCGCAAGAGAGAGCCCGCGGGGGGGTAGGCGGCGGCTGCGGCGGCATCGGCCGTGTCCGGCACGCGGCGCACGACTAATGCGATCTGGAAACCGTCTTGCCCTAAGAGACCGCCCACTCGCAGCACCTGCTGGGGCGTGCTTTCCCTGCCGACTCCCTGAGCGGTCGCTATGTGGAGGGCGCGGCGGTCATTGAAAGTCAGGATTTTGTGTGTGTCGGGGCGGTTGGGAAGGTTCTCTTTGATAGCGAGAGCCACAACAGGGAGCAAGACACGGGGTAGGAGACGACCGTGTCGGCAGTAGCACTGTCCGCTTCGCATCATGCGGCCAAGGCCGGAGGTGGCCGCCTCTACCACCTAGAGACAAGGCCCTACTCATCGAGGACGACGAACGATCGGGCGGTGCCCGCAGGCGGCCACCGTTGCTACTTGCAAACTGAGGCGGTGTGCGACTGTGTAGCGCGCGTGACAGTATGAGCTATTTTCGCCCTCACAGCTTTTGTATGCTTAGAGTGCCAACAGAGATTGCGGGGCGATAAGCCGGCTCGGAAATTCTATGGCGCACCCATTCCGTTTTCTCGTCTCCCGCGGTGCCGCCTCTTCCTGTTCGACGCCGGCCACAACGGCACCGAACGCCGCCTGCCAAGCCGAGAAAATTAGGTCAGAGCGCAAATTGCAAGAAGCAGCCCGGGAAACCCCGACTCCCACTTCCCCGCCCCGCCCAGGAACAGAAATGCGCAGCAGTTCCGACAAGCGAGGGCAACTAGTACGGAACCTAACATAAGACATTGTGCTGACAACGAACAGCAGTACCAAGATATGACACAATCAAAAACCGAGACGAAACACACGCACAAAGAACCGAGCAAGGTGACACTGCGGGAAAAGAAATATTTGCAAGTTGCCTCACCAACACGTGCGGTGGCAAGGCTTTCAGCATGCAGGCGAGCGGCACTCGACACACACTCCCCTGTCTCTTCCCTATATTCTCCGCGAGCCACGCGCGGCCAGTAGCCCTCATGTCGGCAGCGCCGCCGACGGCTCGAGCTATCGCGTACCGGCCACTGCTCCCAGTCACGGAGGCGCCCGATGCCAGCTGCCAACGGTGCCGGCGACGGCCGCCTCGTCGGCGGTAGCGTGCCTTCATGCGCCGGAGGAGCGCCCTTCCGACGACCGTGGGCGGTTGGGGGTGGCTGCAACGGGCGTCCACCGCCACATGTGTGGCCACCCAGTGATCGCTGGCACAACGCGCTCGCCGCGTCGTAAGTTGCAGGCGGCGCGTCGGCGATGCTAAGCGAGTCGTGCCACACCACTGGCCGCCTTTTAGACGTCCGCCACCCAGGCTTAATGACGAGCGACACGCCAACAGTACAAGTGGGGTGCCTCTGTCCCGCCAGACGAGGACGCCACAGCGGCGCGCTTGCCGAGGAGGCAACCGACTCTAAAGAGGGGGAAATGCTCCGCTGATGAAAATAACGCCTCGGCGCCAGTCGCCTTGCCGGCGGCTGTTGGCCCCCCTCCCCACTGCGACGAATGCCAACATGGTCCGAAAGAGGCGAGACAGGCCGCCGGTGACCGCGACCTGATGCACGGGCACCTCGTGGATGACGGATACGGAGGAGCATATGACTGTGACCAGCGGACTGCCGCCGTCGCGCTGGATGGAGATGCCACCAATGGCCGTGGCGCCGTGGATGCGGCGGCCATGACAAGGTCGGACTGCAGGAGGGGGTCTTGTTCAAGTCAAACCCCCAGGAATTGCGCCAGGCATGAGACGTACAGTGAGAGGGGAGCGACGTTCGGAGCAGCAGCGCGAGACGACGGCGGGTTAGGCACCTTTCGTGCCACCAGCGGCCCTAGCCTAGCAAGGCGGGGACGCCGGTCGTCGCCTCCCGGCGAACAAGACGCATTTCCACCAGCATCCGCTGGTGGAATCCGTTCTAGACTAATTCAAGTCCATGAAAACTACATACAAGAAAACGCGAAGACGCAAAGAACTTGTTGTGACACTTAAAGACGAGTTACTTAAAAATTGGGAAAACCCAGTTCAATCGATCCGACCTACAGAGCTAGCTTTCGTTGACACGATGCGTTCCAGTCAATGGACGGCAATGCGTCGCTTCCTATTAGCCGGAAATGAAACTTCCATGCGCAAAACCTGCCCACATCACGTGTCCTGTTCCCAGCCAGCGTGCCCACGTGGTCTCGCATGCAGTGCGGCGAACTGTCCACAGCCAAGTCGCGTTTCACTATCATATGACATCGCTGCGAAGCGGCGATCTCTTGTTTTCAGCAACCAACATTGGCGGCAGCAGTCAACACCATCTCTACGGCCCTGATTGTGGGCTCGTACAGAGAAAACACGTGGTGATAATTGTTGTCCCGACGAGAGTCGTGTTCTTTTTCGTATCAGGTGCTCGTCGACACCTTCGTTTCTCGGTCCCCTGACCTTGAAACGTCGATGCATTCCAAGGTCTCTCAATAAGAAGACCAATTGCTATTGTGTTTGCCGTTCCTTAAGGGCGACGGGGCGCAGTGGCTGGCCGTGACGGTGTGTTTCGGACAGCGATCGTCGACAGGCTTTCATGCGATGACCGTACCCTAGCAATCTGACCAATTTTCTCCTCAAGCACGGGTATGCGAAATCACTGTCCGCACAGAGCAAGGCGAATGAGTGGCGCACACAGCGCCTCGCAGCACAACTTGCGCTGCTTGGCTAGGGAAAGAACGTCAATGGAGCGACGCTGAGCCGTATGGCTCGGAGCTGCTCCATTCCTGCACCCATCTTCGTCGTCCCTGACGTGGCCGACGACACCGCCATTCGAACGGCTTCCACAACCCCGTCCCCATCACCATCCCCACGGTCATCTCTGCCCACGCCACCACCGCCCGCGCCATGTATGCCATCCCACGCCATGTACACCCACGCAATCTCGGCCGAAGCCATCTCCGCCCACGTCATTTCTGCCCTAGCCATCGACGACGACGCCATCTTCCCCCACGCCATCACGCTCCACGCCATCTCCGCCCACACAGTCGAAAGCGACACCATCCACGTCGACCGTTGCTGCTTTCAACTTTCGGTCCCGCCTCTGTTGGCCACGTCGCCCCCTTCGCGTCAAAGCTGCCGGCGTATGTCATCGTTCAGGCGACGATGAAGCTGTTGCCCGTCAAGGTGGCCACCCCCGCCGCACGCCCCTCGGGGAATCGACCCCCTGAGATTGCCTACCGTAGCGTGAGCCGTCCCCGCCGCTTTTTGTATGGCCGTTGTCGACAGTGCTGGGCAGCGATGGCGCCGTACAGAGCGTCAGGTATAGCAGCCGCTGCGGCTGGAACGCCTGGGTCGGCTGTAATAATTCCGTTGTCGCCGTGAGTATCCGTAACGTTCCACCTGTCGCAGGACACCTTCGTTGTGGTCTGGGCTGCTCCTGGTGTGCATTGTAATAAATGACGCGAAAGATCTTCTCTCCAATTGCGTCTCAAGGATCCCATGCTGCCGAGATGTCGGCGTGAGGAAGTCTGTGTCCAACGACGCCTTGTTCGACGGTCCTACAGCGCGTCCTTGCCGCGCGCGCGATGCACTCGACAAAAATTGGAGGAAACCGGAGAAGCCAGTTGTTGAATGTGTGTGGCGTAGTGCACTTGCCTCTATACGTCCATAACTGACAAGGCTGTCAGCAGTGCAGCATGCACGCCTGCTCGAGCGTGTTCCAGCGCACTGATTCCCAGAACGTCATCCTCTGTGCGCAATTTCGCGCTCACGAATCCTACGCACGCCTGTCATTCAGCGGTAACTTTTACATGTGAATGAATGCGCCTGTTCTACCATCCATCCGGCGAACTTCTTCATTGAGGCCGCCGTGCAGGCTTCCCTCTCCCCGAAAGGTATCTATATATGCCTGCTCCCCACGGATGCAGGCTGCCCAACGTTCGGAAGGTCGCGCTCAGCCGTGGATCCTAGCGGCGCGCCATACTTCGACTGTGCCTCACGTTGACATCGTCTCGTGGCTCTGGGCGCTGCAGCGCTTGAGGTAGAAAACATTCCTGAAGCCTCACTCAGTGTGCGCTCGTCCCCCTGCCTGCCCTAAAGGCACGTTCTCAACAAAAAAGGAGCTCTCCTCTGCACAGCTTTCTCGTCACTGATGGGGACTGCTAGGGGGTAGCGCCTCCACTGCATAGCCAGCCGACGCCAGAGCCAAAGCGCTACCTCCTACGAGCAGCTGAAAGGAGACCCATACGGCCGGTTCTTCAGAGTCACGCGGACTATTCGAGGGTGCCGAACAGGAATGAAAGACACTAGAACTGGAGAAGGCACGCCGTTACTCTATGGTGGGAGAACGAACACGCATATGAATGGAATAATACAGTCGTTGTATGACGGCGTGCCCACAAACAGGTAACATGCCAGGAAAACAGCACGGCGTATTGAGGCGCAAAATGGGCGGTAACAACACCCCACAGAATCGCGGCACGAAATCGATGCCCAAGGTAGTCAGCCAGCACGCCAAGAAATCGTCACGGCCCTCACTGGTATCTGGAAGAGCGCACGATAGTGCTTCACATCCTTCGACGGAAAAGGAAGAGTTGACCGCAGAGCCACTGACCACTGGTTGAGCGGCATGTCACGACAAGCAACGACAACAAAAGTCACGGCAGCAAATTCTGAACCCTGAGGCCGGTATGCCACTGGCGGGGCGACCATCTCAAAAAGAGAGAGACTGCCAGACGTGGGGGCTTGATGGTCGGAACGAACATCACGAAGCGAGCGTATGGCAGATGGTCGAGCAAAAACAGTGGCGGGGAGGATGAAGACGGTGACGGACATGGTAAGGTTAACGACGGATGCACCGATTGTGCGCAACGTCGGCCATCGTGTTGTCAACTACCACCTCTCCCTGGGACTATTCATGGATCCCCCCCTCCTTGAACATCAAAAACGGCACTGTCAAGCCGTCAATCCAGCCGTAATGTCCCCGGGCCACGACCCCGTCTCTGAGACCTCCTTGACGAGATCGCTGCCGGGAGATACCGCCGCACACCTGACAAAAGAGGGCCACTTTCTCAAATATTCTTCATGATGTCCGCTCTTTGGAGGGCCCATCGATGGCAGGAGTCGACCTGACGAGTATTGATGATGCTCGTGTCCGATTCTGACGGCCGCATGACAGAAACAACGCTTGGGAAAGCCGCTAGTCGCAGAAGACGACACCGGAGTATTCATGTTTTTCAAATCGGATTTGTGTTTGTGCAACTTGTTTACCTTGGCGTCGCACAGGCTGACCATGCCTCCTTGATGCCCTCGTCTTCAATCTGAAAGCCTCAGAATTAAAAGGCGTCGCGATTGTTGTTGACTGCGAAGGCACCGCGGATGTGTACCTGCCCCGACTGACTCACAGCAGCATGCTGGTGCAGGCATACTATCGTACGCTGGCCGGAGTGAGCTAAGGCTGCGGCCTGATGGCACAGGTCGGGGTACCGACCACGGCTGCTGGCATCTCAGGATAAGGAACGAAGTTTTCGGACTGTGACTGCGCGTGTGCCGAGCGAGGGCGCGAAAGGTGGATATGCACGCGCAAGACGACCGAGAGTACAATTCTCTGGGGAATAGACGCAGGAAAAAGGCTACATCCGGGTACATGTTCGTGAATTTCTGGATGCAAGCCCGTTGTTGCGTAATAATCATATGAGCACCGGTTTGCTGCCCGCACATCCAGACCACAGGACACACACTTTCGTTATACGGCAAATGTCGCTGGCGACGGCCGTACTGTTCAAATATCGATAATGCCTCTGGGAGGGTCGCACGTAGCAGACGACTGGTGACACTGGGGTTGTGGTGGTAGTCGTCTTTCTGGCGGCCGCAGAGATAGCTGCCCAGCGACGCCGCCGCAAAGGCAAATGTCAGCACTTACGAGACCCCCGATCGAGTCAAGGACGATCGATCAAAAGCATTGAAATTTGTGTGGATTCACCGAAAATCGACACGATTGCCTTGTCCACCGGAGCAATCTGGCGTGTTTCTTGTCACGATCCCAACAGACTTCCAGCCATCCCCGTGGAAGTTCGTGCAGCCGTGGCCTCGCAAATGCGCGAATCGTGAAGTAGTTCGGACAGGACAAAACCAAGTGCTAAATCTCCGCAGTCGTTGAGATCCCGGTCAATTGGAAACCGATGGGTGCCGTATGTTGCTTTTGCCTCAGAGCGGTCGCGTGTCGCTGGACATCCTCGTTTTCTGTGGCTTCGGCTGTTGGGTGCGCTCCACCACTAAAAATGTCATCCCCGCCTGCACGTGCGGCGGCGCCGGCTCTCTTGCCGTCCAAAGAGGTTGACCGGATGTTCTGCTCCATGCTGAGATCGGCAATCGAAGACTTCCTGATTCATTCGGCAAGGAACCTGATCATCCCGAGTGCTCTCTCCGTCTCCCGCGAACTTGACGCGGCCGCTGTCAACGTAGCGGCGCCCACGGAGGTCTACATCCATCTTGCTCGACCACGGGACCAGCGCGTTTCGGCAGATTGCCATCAAGGAGGCGCTTTCCATGGTGGGGGCGCTGTTGGTGCCCGTGCTGGTCAAGCAAAAGCGAGGTCGGTGCTCAGCGCCACCAAGTGGGGTAGGGCCGTATCGGTGAGCACGGGCAGGCAGGGTATGGAGTTGATTCCTGTCGGGGACGTCCTGACGATGCTGAAGGAGAACTCTAAACCGCCAACCCAAGTCTCCTCTCTGCCGTCATCGCAGCCGCCGTTCTTCTTTCCCTTCCTGCAGCGGACAGTGAGCGGCATGACCGATTGTGTTGCCGTCGATTGTGCGGCCTCGTCGTACTCTCTCTCGGAGGAACAAGTGGCCGTTGTGGCGGCCGTACATGAGCACGTACGCAACATCACCGACACGCTGGAAGCGCGCTTTATATTGCTGAAGGGTGTGACGCTCGTGATGGCGCCGGACGTCGACGCGGTCAAGAACGCTCCGTCCGCGCAAGTCTTCGTGCGCAAGATGTAGCAGGAAGGGCGATATCACGCTGAGCCGGTCGAGCCCCTCACCTGAGCACTGAGCGACGCAGACAACATCGTTCCCTTCCCTCGACCCCCGCCTGGAATTAGTCTCCGCGGGTGCCAGGTGCGGTAGGTGCCTTGGGGAAAGAGTCGCGCGCACCAGATTCGTTCGGTTGATGATCACGCCAAGCACGTCGTTGAGAGTGATGTTTCTCCGTTATCGCTCGTGCTCCCCACAAAAGCTTGGTTTCTTTTCCTTAAAATAAACAAGACCACCCATAAAGAGCATGTAAAACTGAGTCAAGGCCCACTCCCTCCCCTACGCATCACCAGCCTGGTCCAGATGGTGGGCACCACCGATCCAGGGCACCTTTCTGTCTGCTACAGCGGCTGGCAGCATCTCCGCTATAACACGGCCGAAAAGGCCAGGGTGACCGCACCCTCACTCGGCAGTCTTTTCCATGTCGTCGGCAGCTATCGAGGTGCTGACCGGTTGGCGCCCGAAAAGGGGCTTCGTGGCGGTGGCCGCGTCGGCAGCGGGCGGCGTCTCCTCGCAACCGCCGCACAGGCGCGCGACATTCCCCCGCCCTCATCTCTTCCACGGCCGCCGCCGAAGGCAAGTGGACCGCAACGGCAGCCGACGGCTGGATCCCTGGCTGGCGCTGAGCAGACATGGGCACGTGCCTGGCCGCGTCGGTGGTCTGCGGCATCGCTTATTGGCCGCTTGAGAGGCGCTTATTCTACCTCCCGTCGGCCGCAGTCGGTGCAGAGCAGGGCCTGAGGTGGATAAAGTACAGTGCGTTCTCGTCACAAGAGACAGCTGATTCAGCTCAATATGAATAAAAATGGCCTATATGGACTGGAATGCAAGACTCGCGACCCATATCCTCTTCTAAACGATTCTCTTATAACAAGAACACACTGTAGAGCCAGACATATCCGCACATTATACTCGTAATAATTCATTATCTAAGCCGCAGCCGCGTATCCATATCGTACTCTGTTCATCTACCGCCGGATTGACTGAGCCATAATGACTCTTCGAAGGCAGGATACAGTATAATCTGAATCGAACTAGCACCTTTCTTGATCCGGCTCACAGATTCTGCGCCGCATTGCTGGCGCGAGGGGATGCCTCCTCACCTGGTTTATTGTGCACATCACAAAATCTGGACCTTGATGCATCAGCATCCGTTGCAAAATCGCTGTTTCATTGGCTCAGAGGGTGGTTCATGACGCTGAAGCGGATGTTGCGGATCCAGTTTTCGTGAGAAGCACAATAGGCGCCAACATCTGGCAGTGCCAAGCAGCGATCTTGCCAAAGAATCTCCGACCGGTTCGGTCCCGTGTGTGAACCCGTTGGCGTCGTTGTCAACGGCCTGCGCGAGAACCCAAACGGGCGCTTTCTGGTGAGCACACGAAAGTTCCGAAGATACTTGCTGACGAGGACCGTGGCATCATCCAAATCAAATCCAACTACCAAATGGTACTTGACGGCGGTTCATCGCAAAAAACGCTTGTGAATAAAAGCGCCTGTTTCCAGCAGACGTAAGGCTGTACCTTGTCAGATATCTCCTATCGATAAATTTTCTTTTTGTCCAGATGCATCATCCAAGAGAATATATTCAATCTGTCTATCCGGACTATATCCTAATTCGCACTAATTGAGTATCCGATTATAATATTTGTCCTTACTCCGTCCGGCCCAGCAAGATCTGATTTCGGATAGATGACTTCGTCAAATACCATATCCAGAGTGCATCTCAGGCAATGTGAAATATATCCTGATGCGACAAAAAATGCCTGATTCCAAAGCCCCTGGTGCAGAGGTCTATGCCGCGGGGGCGGCAGAAGAGGCGCCCACGCGCGAGCGCCGAAGCGGCAGCGCCGCGTCGGTGGCCGCTTTGGCGACGGGAGGATGCTTCGCGTTAAGGTCGCCGAGGCTGAAAATATGCGCTCCCCACCCCACCAGAGCCGCCGCCGCCGGAGGCCTTTCCGAGACGGTGGCTGCCAACTACTTTCTCTCCGACCTGCGACGAACAGGCAGCGGTAGCACGTCGGCGGCCGCAACCGTGGTGGCCGGCATCTGCTCCTCGCCACCGCCAATGCAGGCACAGTGTGCCGGCTCCCAAGCCTGCTGCTGGCGCCGTCGCAGTACAGACGGCTGCGGCGGCAGCCAACACCTTGATCGCACGCCAGCGCGTAGGCGGCTGCGATGCGTCTCTGGCCAACTCTGCGGGCAGTGGCATCTCCGCCTTGCAGCTGCTCAGGCTGCCGAGATGCGCTCCCGATCCCACCTGAGCCGCCACGCCTCTCCAACATGGCGGCCGCCAACGGGTTTCTCGCCCACCGACGTCATACAGGAAGGGGCGACACGCAGGTGGCTGCGTCGGCGACATATTAACCTTACCGTCGCAGAGGCGCGTGCCATGCCTACGCCCTCTTCCATTCCGCACCCGCCGCCGTGGCGGTCCACCGCGGCGGAAGCAAAGAGCTTGAGGAAGCCCCGAACCAAAGACGGAAATTGCGCGACTCTGGCCACCTCTGCGCCCTGTGGCATCTTCGCCGTGCCGCCGCTCAGGTGGCCAAGGTGCTCCCACCACCCCCGTATACCCGCCGGCGCAGTAGCGCTCTGTGCCGTGGCGGCCGCAAACGCCATTCCTTCCTGCTGAACATCGACAGGCAGCGGCGCCACGTCGGTGGCCGCACCGGCAGCGGTCGCCATCTCCGTGTTGCTGCCGCCTCGGCTGGCGAAATGTTGGCGCATTCGACCCTGAAGCCGGCGCCGCAGCAGACCTGTCGGTCGCAGAAGCAGCCAACGACTCGATTTCTTGATGGCGCCGAGGCGGAAACGGCGCGGTCTCAGCCGCCTCGGCCGACGGCAGAATCTCCACCTTGCCACCGCCGAGGCCCCTGAGGGTCTCAGCCCACTCCCCATTGGCCGCCACCCGCAGAAATCTCTCTGCCGTGAAGACGGCCAAGAAACTGCTCACGCGCCAGCGCCACAGAGGCGCCGTTGCGTCGGTGGCTGCATCAGTGGCGGGCCGCGTCTCTAAAGAACCGCGGCAGAGGCGGGCGGCATGCCCCGACTCCCCAATACTCCACGGCACACGCCCCAGACCCGTGTGCAAACACCATGGGCAGCCCTTTCACACGGTGGCAGTGGCGCGGCCCGACGCCAATGTGCGCGTCAGGTGCGCGAGCGCGACACGCCCACCAGCCTCCTTCCACGGTAGGCGCACCCAATCCTACCTGCGGCGGAAAAATGGGCAGCACAAGCGGTCCCCCCCCGTCATGTGGCGCAAGAAACATTACTTACACGGCGTGGCGACCATGAACACGGCACCCGTGAAGCCAGTACAGATGGCCCCGACCGACGCCGCCGCGCACCTGCCGTGGAAAAGGCAGCGAGGAGAGCCGCCCTCTTGTGGCCTCTCCTCCCACGGGCACATCATGCTCGGTGCGCCGCGGTGCCGCCACAGATACGCCGCGTCTCTGCGGCAGGCAGACAAGCGGATGCGTCCAAGCCGCCCCTGTCTCCGCCGCCACCCCCTCTCAACGGCCGCAGAAACGCGGACGATCGCAGAGCGCAGAGGCGCCGCCGCAGTCGATGCCTCCTTCGTGACCTTGCACAAGCAGCCGCGGCAATGCGTCATGTGCGCCACGCCCATCGCCTCCCTCGAGCAGCAACGGTAGGGATTTCGGCTGGCCAAATAGACAGCTCTACAACTAGCTTGCCACGGCCGGCGCTAGCTAGACAGGGGCGAGCAGCGCGACCGGGCGGTCCACTGCCGCCACCTCTGCGGCAACGCCAATTGAAAAGCTGTGAGGCAACGAGGGCTCCTCTTCAGCGACCGCTTCTGCTTCCGCCGTGGTGGTTGAGGTGGCTGACGCGCCTAGAGTGACGCCACGGCTCCTTTCCGCCGCCCCCGTAGCTACCGCCACGACCGCTGCCACCACCATGCAAGGCACCGCTGCCGGCGGCGACGCCTCTCGAGCATACCTGCATCCCGTTTCCGTCGCAGTGCACATGACTGCCAGGGCGGTGGGCGACGGCGGCTCTAGGTGCGGGGTAGTACCCCGGTGCCGGCGGTTGCGAGGGATGTGGCGCCGCCGCCAAGTCACCGTCGCATCATCATCGTCGGCGGTTCTGCCCACTCGCTTTTTCGGGTTACTTCTTGGTAACTTCGAGGCGACACAGGCGCGAGCTGTGTCGCCAAGAAGTCGCCAACGGGGGCTACAAAGAGAGTCATACGGTGGAT